>WBZL01000546.1_pt1 | contig 41929 bp, 37 predicted proteins | sample 5204291 | NCBI WGS metagenome assembly WBZL01 (sample SAMN12344345, study PRJNA552823) | activated sludge metagenome | biome: Activated sludge suspended growth; feature: Nitrification reactor; material: Wastewater; isolation source: activated sludge from nitrification reactor of wastewater... | reverse complement strand
CCCGCACGATCTCGTGGTCGTCGACGAGACCTCCATGGTCTCGCTGCCGCTCATGGCCCGGCTCATCCAGGCTGTGCGGCCCGACGCCCGCCTCGTGCTGGTGGGGGACCCCCACCAGCTGGCGAGCGTCGACGCCGGCACCGTGCTCGGTGACCTGGTGGGCCCGGCGGGCGAGGCGTCGGACGGCACGGTGCACGAGACCGGGTCCGGATCGGGCGACCGTGGAGGTGCCCGGGAGGACCGAGGTGGCGCGGCGGGGCACGGCCCCCTGACCGGTCGGGTCACCGTGCTCCGATGGGTCCATCGCTTCGGCGCCGAGACCGGGATCGCCGCACTGGCCGACGCCATCCGGCAGGGCGACGATGACGCCGTGGTCGAGCTGCTCCACGACCGTGACGACCTCCAACTGGTCGGTCCGCACGACGGACCGGCGCTGGCGGCGGTGGAGGGGGAGGTGGCCGACGCCGCGGCGCGCGTCGTCGGGGCGGCCCGTCGGGGTGAGATCGGCCCGGGCCTGACCGCGGCCACCGACCTCAAGGTGCTCACCGCCACGAGGCTCGGTTCCAACGGGCTGCGGTCCTGGAGCGAGCGAATCGAGCGGGCCGTGGCCGACCGCGTGCCTGGGCTGGAGCTGTCTCGCCGTTGGTACGCCGGTCGGCCGGTGCTCGTCACCGCCAATGACCGGCTGAACGCGCTGGCCAACGGCGACACCGGGCTGACCGTCGACCACGACGGTGCCCTGGTGGTGGCCTTCCCGATCGGGGGCAACCATCGGCTCGTCCCCACCGCCCGGCTCGGAGACGTCGACACCTGGTGGGCCATGACCATCCACAAGAGCCAGGGCTCGGAGTTCCGCCAGGTCGTGGTGGCCCTCCCGGCGGTGGATTCACCGATCCTCACCCGCGAGCTGCTGTACACCGCGGTGACCCGTGGGCGCGAGCACATCACGGTGGTGGCCGACGAGGCCGCGGTCCGGGCCGCGGTCCGTCGGCCCGTGGCCCGGTCGTCGGGCCTGCGCGACCGGATCTGGCCGCCCCCGGCCCCCTGAGGGCACCGAGAAGACCAGGTCGGCGCGCCCTCGCCCCCACGATCGAGGGGTGGATCCGCTTCGTTGTCACACCCCCTCGGTACGTTCGACCCATGGTCCGGTTCCTCCACACCGCCGATTGGCAGCTCGGCATGACACGGCACTTCCTCGGTGCCGAGGCCCAGCCGCGGTTCTCCGCGGCCCGGGTGGAGGTCATCCGCACCATCGGGGCCCTGGCCGTGCAGGAGAGCTGCAGCTTCGTGGTGGTGTGCGGCGACGTGTTCGAGACCAACCACGTCGAGCGCCAGGTGGTGGTCCGGGCGCTCGACGCCATGGCCGCCACCCCCGGGGTCACCTTCTTCCTCCTCCCGGGCAACCACGATCCGCTGGATGCCTCCTCGGTGTTCCGGTCGCCCACCTTCGTGGCGCACCGGCCCGCCAACGTGGTGGTGCTGGACTCGCCCGGCCCGGTGCCGGTGGCCCCCGGGGTCGAACTGGTGCCTGTGCCTTGGACCTCCAAGCGTCCGCTGGCCGACCTGGTGGCCGGTGCCACCGCAGACCTGGCGGTGAACGGCACCCGGCGGGTGGTGGTGGCCCACGGCGCGCTCGACGTGCTCTCGCCCGACGATGCCAACCCCGCGCTCATCTCGCTGACGGCGGCCGAGACCGCCGTGGCCGACGGTCGGGTGCACTACGTGGCCCTCGGCGACCGCCACTCCACCACCTCGGTGGGCCGCACCGGCCGCATCCGCTACGCCGGGGCCCCCGAGCCCACCGACTTCCGCGAGGTCGACCCGGGCCAGGTGCTGCTCGTGGAACTGGGTGACGACGGCGCCGTGCACGTGGAGGAGCGTCGGGTGGGCACCTGGCGGTTCGTGCGCCACGAGGCCCACGTCACCGGCGACGCCGACCTCGACCTGCTCGATGGCTTCCTCGACGCGTTGCCCGACAAGGCCCGCACCATCGTGCGCCTGGCCCTGGTGGGGCAGCTCTCCCTCACCGAGAAGGCCCGGCTCGACGCCGTGCTGGCCCACCACACCGACCTGCTCGCCGCGCTGCAGGGGTGGGAGCGCCGCATCGACCTGGTGATCCTTCCCGACGAAGCCGACTTCACCGGCCTGGAGCTCACCGGCTTCGCCCGGGAGGCCCTCGCCGACCTGCGGGCCGCCGCCGAAGGAGACGGCTCCGGCGCGGTCGCCGCCCAGGACGCCCTGGCCCTCCTGTTCCGCATGGCGGGCGTGGCGTCATGAGGCTCAACCGGATCGCCCTGCGCAACTTCCGCGGCGTCACCTCCGCCGAGGTCACGTTCCCGGCCGAGGGCGTCACGATCATCGAGGGAGACAACGAGGTCGGCAAGAGCTCGCTCACCGAGGCCCTCGAGCTGATCCTCGACGTGCGCGACGATTCCAAGAAGGCCCGGATCAAGGCCGTCCAGCCGGTGGACCGAGATGCCGGACCCGAGGTCGAGGTCGACCTCACCAGCGGCCCCTACCGCGTGCTCTACACCAAGCGGTGGCTGCGCCGGCCCGAGACCACCCTTACCGTGGTCGAGCCCGAGCGCCTCCAGCTCACCGGCCGGGAGGCGCACGAACGCGTCCAGGCCATCCTGGCCGAGACCCTCGATGCCGATCTGTGGCGGGCGTTGCGGCTCGAGCAGGGCACCGACCTCCAGCAGGCCAGCTTCGCCGTGTCGTCCCTGGGTCGGGCGCTGGATCTGGCCGCCGGGGGCGAGCTGGGCGGCGAGCACGACGACGCGCTCTGGGAACGCATCGTGGCGGAGCGAGACCGCTACTGGACCACCACCGGTCGGCCCAGCACCGAGCGCGTCCGCCTCGCCGACCGGGTGGCCGAAGCCGTCGAGCGGGTGCGCCAGGTGGAGGCAGACCTGCGAGACCTGGAGTCGCAGTCCGACGAGATCGCCCGCCTCACCACCGAGGCCGCCGAGCTGGCGGCCACGCAGGTGGAGCTGGAACGGCACGAGGCCGAGGTGTCCGATCGGGTCGAGGCCGTGGCTGAGCTCCGTCGCCGCGTCGAGCAGCTCGCCGCCCGGCGTGACGCCGCCGTGGCCGATCACGAGCGGTGGACCGAGGTTGCCGACACGCGTGCCGCGGCGGTGGCCCGGGTCACCGAGCGCCAGGCCCGGCTGCGCGAGGCCGAGCAGCAGGTGGCCCAGGCCGAGCCGCTCCGGGCGGCGGCCGAGGTCGCCCTGGCCGAGGCCATCGCCGTGCGCGACGACCTCACCGCCGACGTCCGTCGCACCGACGACCTCCACCGCCAGGCGGCGGCCGATGCCGGGCACCGGCGCCGTCAGATCGAGATCGAACAGCTCACCGAGCGCCGCGACCGGGTGGTCAAGGACCAGGCCGCCCTCGAGGCCGCCGAGGCGGTGCTCGACGGCGTCCGGGTCGACGCCGCCGTGCTCGCTCGGATCGAGGAGGCCCACCTCGAGCTGGCCCGGGCCGAGGCCGCAGCCGAGGCCGGCGCCGCCCGGGTCTCGGCCACGGCCCTCAGCGACCTCACCGTCGAGGTCGACGGCACCGTCACCCCCCTGGCCGAGGGAACCACCCACCACCTGGTCGTCACCGCCGGCTCCGAACTGGTGGTCCCCGGCGTGGTGGCCGTCTCGATCCAGGCCGGCGCCGAGGCCCAGGCGCTCGCCGGGCGCCTCCGGGCGGCCCGGCTCGAGCTGGAGCGCCTGTGCGCCGACCACGGGGTGGCCGACGTCCGCGACGCCCAGGCCGCCGCCGCGTCACGGGCCGAGGCCGAGCTGATCCGCCGGCACGCCACCGAGCGGATCCGAGACGATCTCCGAGACCTCACGCTGGAGGCGCTCGACCGCAAGATCGGCCGCCACGCCGAGCGGATCGCCGCCTTCGAGGCCGAGCGTGGTCACGAGCCGCCCCTCCCCGCAGACCTCGACGCCGCCCAGGCGGTGGTGGAGGCCACCGAGGCGCACCTGGCCGACCTGCGCCACCGGCTCACCGACCTCGAAGCCCACGTGGGCGCCGCGCAGGCCGCGCAGGGCGATGCCGCGGTGGCCAACGCCGGACTGGTGGAGCGGGTCAACCTGGATCGCGACGCCCTGCTGCGGGCGCAGGCGGCGCTGACCACCGCGCGGGCCACCCAGCCCGACCACGTCATCGACGAGGCTCGGCGGCGGGCCGAGACCGCCCGCCACGAAGCCGAGGCCCTCCTCGCCGAGGGACGCACCACCCTCCGTCACGAGGACCCCGACACCCTCGACGACCTGGTGGCCAACGCCCGCCAGGCACGGCTGCGGGGCACCGAGGCGATCCGCGCCAACCACGACCGTCGCGAGCGGCTCCGGGCCGTGCTCGAGGACCGGGGCGAACAGGGGCTGTCGCAACGCCTCGATGCGGCCCTCACCGAGCGCGACCACCTCCAGGCCGAACAGGAACGCCTCGAAGCCCGGGCCAACGCCGCCCGGCTCCTGCACGACACCTTCGCGGCGCGCCGCCTGGAGGCCCGGGCCCGCTACCTGGCGCCGTTCCGGGAGCGCATCGAGCAGCTGGGGCGTCTGGTGTTCGGGCCCACCCTCCAGGTGGAGCTCGACGAAGACCTGCGCATCGCCAGCCGCACCCTCCAGGGCGTCACGGTGGGGTTCGAGCAGCTCAGCACCGGGGCCCGCGAGCAGCTCGGGATCCTGTCCCGGCTGGCCTGCGCCATGATCGTGGCCGGCGAGAGCGGGGCCCCGGTGGTGTTCGACGACGCCCTGGGCTGGACCGACCCGCAGCGCCTCACCCAGATGGCCGCCGCCATCGCCCTCGCCGGTCGTCAGTGCCAGGTGATCGTGCTCACCTGCACCCCGGGCCGGTTCGCGGGCATCGGCGACGCCCACGTGGTGCGGTTGCCGGACCCGCGCCGGGCGGATCCGTCCGCCGCTCCCGCCGCCGCCGGCTGATCGCTGGGCGAACCCGGGCCCCCGGGCCGGGCCGGTGCAAGAAACTCGACAGGAACCTGCAAGCAAACGGCCACGCCGGTAACACGATGGCGAAACGGCACCTTCCTACCGTCGCCTGGGTATGCACGGAACCGGGCCCCTCGTCGACCTCCTCCTGGTGCTCCTCCTGGCCAAGGTGGCCTCGGAGGTGGCCGAGCGCCTGAGCCTGCCCGGTGTGGTCGGCGAGATCCTCGCCGGCGTGATCGCCGGTCCCTCCCTGCTCGGGTGGGTCCACGACAGCGAGGTCATCCTCTTCCTCGGTGAGGTCGGCGTGATCCTCCTGCTCCTCGAGGTCGGGCTGGAGATGGACCTCGGCGAACTGGGCGCCGTGGGCAAAGCGGCGCTGTCGGTGGCCGTCGCCGGCGTGGTGCTGCCGTTCGTGGGCGGTGCCGGCGCCGGCCTGGCCCTCGGCATGACCGGCACCGAGGCGATCTTCGTGGGCGCGGCCCTCACCGCCACCAGCGTGGGCATCACGGCCCGGGTGTTCGGCGACCTGCGGGCGCTCACCTCGGTGGAGGCCCGCACCGTGCTCGGTGCCGCCGTGGCCGACGACGTCCTGGGGCTGATCATCCTCACCGTGGTGGTCCGCCTGGTGGAGGTGGGTTCCATCAACGCCCTGGCGGTGGGCGAGCTGATCGTGGTGGCGGTGGGCTTCCTGGCCGTGGCCACCCTGGTGGGGTTGCGGGTGGTGCCGCCGGCGATCGACCGGGTGCAACGCTGGACCCGGGCCCCCGGCACGCTGGTGGCTCTGGTGGTGGCGTTCACCCTCGGCATGGCCCACCTGGCCAGCCTGGCCAAGCTCGCTCCGATCATCGGGGCCTTCGTGGCCGGCATCTGCCTCACCCGCAGCCCCGCCCGCCACCGGATCGCCAGCGACCTCGGTCCGCTCAGCCACGTGCTGGTCCCGGTGTTCTTCTTCCGCATCGGCATGGAGGCCGATCTGGCCGAGTTCGCCGACCCCGGCGTGCTGGGGCTGGCGGCGGTGCTCATGGTGGTCGCGGTGCTCGGCAAGCTGGCAGCGTCGCTGGTCATGGGCAAGGCCCCCGGCGACCGCTTGCTCATCGGGCTGGGGATGCTGCCCCGTGGCGAGGTGGGTCTGATCTTCGCCACCATCGGGCTCCAGCAGGGTGTGTTCGGCAACGACGTCTACGCCTCGATGCTGCTCGTGGTGCTGGGCACCACGCTCCTGGCACCGCCGCTCCTGCGTGCCCGCCTGGTGAAGGTGCGGGCCCGGGCCGGTGCCACCTACGAGGCCGAGCCCCGCCCCGACGACGGGTGGTTGATGTGCGAGGGCGGTGTGGTCGAACTGCGGGCCCACCCGCCCGAGGACCAGGTGGTGGCCGTCGGGCTGGAGGCCGCCCTCTTGATGGACGAGCACCGCCCCGGCGAGTCGCTGCTGCGGTGGATCGATTCGTTGCCCGCCGATCTGCCGGCGGCGACGCCGGCCCTGAACAGCTCGTTCGGCGCCTTCCTGCAGCACGCCGGCGTCCGGGCCTGGCGGTTCCTCTACGTCACCGGGCTGCTCCAACGGGTCGTGCCCGAGCTCGACGCCGCAGTCCGCCGGCAGGTCGATGACCCGTTCGACCCCGATCCCCTCGGCGCCCTGCAGTGGCCGCGGGTGGCGGCCCTGCACGACGGCGGCCGGGTGCCGTCGCTCGTGGCGGTGCTGGCCGCGACCGTGCTCGATGCGACCGATGGCGACACCGGCCCCGAGGCGCGCCACCTGGGTGCGGCCCTGGCGCAGCGGGTCGGGCTGGGCCAGAGCGGGATCCGGCGGGTGATCGACCTGGTGGCAGATGCCGATCTGCTCGTGGGCATGGCCCCCCAGCGGGGGTTCACCGTCGACGAGGTGCGTCAACTGGCCGGGCACCTCGGTGACCGCTCCCGTCTGGACGACCTGGTGGCCCTCACCGACGCGACCACCCTGGAGCCCCACGTGCGCGTCGGGGTGGACGCCCTGGTGGCCGAGGTGGAGCGGATCCTCGCCGCCACCGCCGGCGAGGATCCCGTATCGGTGGCCGCCCGCATCGAGGCCGCGATGCCACTGGTGGGCGATCTGGCGGCAGACCGGCTGCGGTCGGCACCACCCGCGTTCGTGCTGCGGGTACCGGTCGGCGAGCTGGCCCACCAGGCCTTGTTCTGCGAACCGCCACCCGGCGCGGACCAGCCGCGGGTGGAGGTCAGGCCCGGGGTCTCGGGCGACCGGTGGCGCGTGGGGGTGGTGGCCCGGGACCGGGCCGGCCTCCTGGCCGGTCACACCCAGGTGCTGGCCGCCCTGGGTCTTGACGTGGTCGCGGCCGATGCCGTGACCTGGTCCGACGGCGTCGCCCTGGCGGTGTTCGACGTGACCTCGCCGACCGAACCCGATGCTGCTGACCTGGTCGCCAGGGTGCGGCGGCAAGCGGAGACCCCGCTGACCACTGCTCCCTTGGGCGACGTCGAGCTGGAGGTCGACCAGGCGGCGAGCCCGTGGCACACGGTCATCCGCGCCGTGGCCCCCGACCGGGTCGGCCTGCTCGCCGCCCTCACCGCCGCCTTCGCCGCCGCGGGAGCCCGCGTCGAGGCGGCTCGGGTGGAGACGGTCGACGGCCGGGCCATGGACCGGTTCGAGCTGGCCGGACCGGGGGGCGACAAGCTCACGCCGGACGAGGTCGATGCGATCCGCGCCGCGCTGGCCGCCGGGGTCGTGTCCCGGAAGCGCCCGCTGCGGCGGGAGTGGACGTTGGCGGCGGCTCCGTGAGCCGGTACGGGCGGTCGGCGCTCCTCGTTCCGGCGCCGGGCGTGTCCGCGCCCTTCATGGAGGCGAAACAGTGGTGAAACGTGACTTCCGTAGCGTCGGCGGCATGCAGGTAGAGATCGTGCGCTGGCCATCGGAAGAGGCCCGCCTGGCTGACCTCCGGTCGTCCGGGCGGCCACGACTCGTCCTGGTCCGTGACGGGGTGACCCCGCCCCTCACCCCCGATGTCATGGAGGACTGGATCCGCCTGCCCGCGTCCGACGAGGACGTCCACGCCCGCGTACGGGTGTTGGAGGACCGGATGCGGGGTGCCGAGGAGCACCGGATCCCCGAGATCGACGAGAGCGGGCTCCTGCACATGGAGGGGTCCTGGGTGTCGTTGTCGCCCGTCGAGCTCCGCCTCGTGACCGCCCTGATCGACCGCTACCGGGCGGTGGTGAGCCGTGACTCGTTGGCCCGGGCCGGGTGGCCCGACGGCATCCCCGGCCGCAACGTGCTCGACGTCCACATCGTTCGGCTGCGCCGTCGCCTGGCCCCGCTCGGGCTGGTGATCCGGACCGTTCGCAGCCGGGGCTACCTGCTGGAGGAGGGCCAGTCCGACAAGGCGGTGAGCCCCCGTCCCGTTCGTGCGGTGGCCACCCACCTCACCGTGGAGCCCGACCCCCGACCGAGCGCACCTCCCGACCAGACCTCCAACCCGTACCCGTCAACGACCGTCCCGACCGGGCCGATCTGAACAACCAAAGGACCAGCAATGCTTCACCTCGTCACCGCCATCATCAAGCCGCACCGCCTCGAGAACGTGAAGGAGGCCCTCACCGAAGCCGGGGTCGCCGGCATGACCATCTCCGAGGTCCGGGGCTTCGGCCGCCAGGGCGGCCACACTGAGACCTACCGGGGCTCCGAGTACCAGGTCGACTTCATCCCCAAGGTGAAGCTCGAGGTGGTGGTCGGCTCCGACGAAGCCGAACGGGTGGGCAAGGTGATCGCCGACGCCGCCCGCACCGGTCAGATCGGCGACGGCAAGGTGTGGATCACCCCCGTCGACCGCCTCACCCGCATCCGCACGGGCGAGATGGGCGCCGACGCCGTCTGACCGGTCCCGCCCTGGGACCGGCGTCCACACGAACCAGTTGGAGGGTCGCCAGGACCCCGCCTCCGGGCGGGGTCCTGGCGCGTCCGGGGGTCCGATGGTGGGTGCGGTCGGCACGCTCGGAGCCGTCGGTGCGGCCGGCCGCCGGGTGCGTCACATACCCGACAGGTGAATGAGCCAGTGGCGTCACATTCGTGCAATGAGGCGGAAAATCGCCGTCCGTATGGTCACCCCTGCAACCCGTCGTCCGAGGCCACCCTCGGGGAGGAGAACCATGAGAACCCCATTGAAAGCCAAGATCATGATCGGAGCGGTCGCCGGTGCCGCCGCCCTCGCGGTGGCGTCGCCGGCGGGCGCTCAGGATCTGTCGGCCGCAGATGTCCAGGCCAACCTGGACAACGTCTTCATCATCGTGTGCGCCACGCTGGTGATCTTCATGCAGGCCGGCTTCGCCCTCGTCGAGGCCGGCCTCACCCGGGCCAAGAGCGTCGGCAACATCATGATGAAGAACCTGATGGACTTCTGCGCCGGCGCCGTGGCGTTCTTCGCCGTGGGCTACGCCCTGGCCTACGGCCAGGGCAACGACTTCTTCGGCACCGAGGGCTGGTTCCTCGGTGACGGGGCGCCGGGCTACGGCAACCTGACCATGCCCACGTTCTTCTTGTTCCAGGTGGCCTTCGCCGCCACGGCCGCCACCATCGTGTCGGGGGCCATGGCCGAGCGCACCAAGTTCAAGTCGTACTTCGTCTACAGCATCGTGATCTCGGGCCTCATCTACCCGATCGTGGTCCACTGGCAGTGGGGCGGCGGCTGGCTCGCCAAGATGGGCACGCCGTTCCACGACTTCGCCGGCTCCACGCTGGTGCACATGACCGGTGGTGTGGCCTCCCTCATGGGCGCCATGATCCTGGGTCCCCGCATCGGCAAGTACGGCAAGGACGGCAAGCCCCGGGCCATCCCCGGCCACAGCATCCCGTTCGTGGTGCTCGGCGCCATGATCCTGCTGGTGGGCTGGTTCGGCTTCAACCCCGGCTCGGAGCTGGCCGCTGACGGTGCCATCGGCCCGATCGCCCTCAACACGGTCCTCGCCGGCGCAGCCGGCGCCGTGGGCACGATGATGATCAACTGGTTCCACAGCGGCAAGCCCGACGTGGCCATGGCCTGCAACGGCCTCCTCGCCGGCCTGGTGGGCATCACCGCCGGGGCCGCCGCCATGACCGCCGTGACCTCGGTGCTCATCGGCTTCCTCGCCGGTCTGCTGGTGTACGGGTCGGTGCTCTTCTTCGACCGGATCGGCATCGACGACCCGGTGGGCGCCATCTCGGTGCACGGTGCCTGCGGCATCTTCGGCACCTTGGCCGTGGGCCTCTTCGCCCGCCAGGAGAGCGACTACTGGAAGCAGGGTCTCTTCTTCGGGGGCGGCGCCGACCAGTTGATCTCCCAGGTCATCGGTGTGGTCGCCGTGGGCGCCTTCGTGGCGGTCACCACCGGCATCTTGTTCCTCACCATCAAGGCCACCATCGGCCTGCGGGTGGAGGAGCACGAGGAGATCGAGGGCCTCGACGTCCTCGAGCACGGTTCGCCCGGCTACGCCGGCGACATCTCCCACGGTGCCGGCGGCCTCGCCGGCTCCCACGCCACGCTCGCCGACTGACGAGCGACAACGTCGGGGTGCGTCCCCGGCGGCGGGTTCTTGTGGCTGCGGCCGTCCGGTCCTCCGGGCGGCCGCCGCCGCGTCCGGACACCGGTCCGAGCCCACCCCGCCCACCCCGCCCACCCCGCCCACCCCGCCCACCCGCCCACCCCAACGAATCGAACTGGCGTACCTCAGGTCCATCCCCCGGACCTCAGGTACGCCGTTTCGTCTGGGGGTGGGTGCGGGACCCGCGCCCGCGCCGGTCAGCGGACGTCGGTGGGGGGCCAGCAGTAGCGGTGGGGGACGGGGTCGCCGGCCCGGCTGTCGTCGCCCATGTCGCCGCTCAGGTCGGCGGCGAGGTTCGCCACCCCCTCGGCCATGCGGATCAGCCGCCGGGTGCCGCGGCCGAGGCTGCCGTACTCCATGGGCGTCACCGGTCGGCGGGCCCCGGTGCCCAGGTGGAGTCGGGACTGCAGCACCTCGCGCTCGTAGGCCGACCAGCGCGCCCGACCGGTGGCGTACTCGGGCCGGTCCCGGTAGGTGATCACCACCAGCGAACCGCCGTGCATGCGCATGCGAGCGGTGCCGTCGACACAGGGCAGCGACGTGCTCGTGTTGGTGTTGACCTGCACCCAGCCGGTGGTGCGGTTGGCGCGGAGGTCGCGGAAGCCGTCCTCGGTCACCGACGCCCCGTAGCAGTCGAAGGGGTTCACGCCCACGATGTCGAGGTAGGCCCGGAGCAGCTCCTGGGCCGTGCCGGGCAGGTACGGGAACGGCGAGGGCACCGGTGCCGGCTTCTGGCTGTCGGGGTGCACGGCCCGGGCCACGGCCCGCCAGTTGAGGACCTCGGTGTGCACCCCTCGGGGCGCGCCCGCCGGTAGGGCCATGGGCGCCGCCCCGGAGAGCAGGTCCCGGGCCGGATCCCCGAACGACGGGGGGCCGAACACCGCGGCGCCGATCACCGAGATCGACGTGTACCCGCTGGATTCGTCGTCGCTGCTCTGCTCGCGGGTGCGGATGACCCGGGCGGTGCCCAGGCTGTGCTCGGGCCCCAGACCGGCCGAGGCGAGGAGCGTGACCCCGAGGTCCTCATCCAGCACCGACGGCTCGCCCGAGGCCCGGGCCACCCAGGTCACGTCGCCGGGCACGTAGGTGGAGCCCGGGGCCGGCGCCGCCGGCAACGGATCGGTGGCGGCGTGGACCACGTCCCACTCGAGGTAGCGGTTCTTCTCCCGACCGAGGCCGTGGCCGATGTGGTCGGGTACCGGGTACGCGCCGAAGACCAGTTCGGGCCGGCCGGCCAGCCCGCTGGCGGCCAGGTGGGCCGTGACGTCGTCGAACTGGGTGGAGGCCCGGGTGGCGATGCGGGTGAACAGCACCGGGAACCGCTCGGGCGCCAGGTAGGGCACCCGGGCCGCGTCCCGCCCGGCCCACTCGTGGCGGCGCTGCTCCAGAGGGTCCTGGGACACCACCTCCACCGGGGGGAGCGAGGCGCTTCGGGCGCCGGGGCCGGTGGCCTTCCACGACGCCTTGATGGAGGCCGCCACCCCACCGGTGGCGAGCGCGTCCTGGACGGCCTGGGCCGTGTCCCGCGGGTCGGGCCCGTAGAGGTGGACCCCGGCGGGACCGAGCAGCGGCCGCCCGTCCATCTGCTGCTGGTGGATCTGCTCCACCTCTCGGCGACCGGCTTCGACCTCGGCGAGGCTGGCCTCGTACGCGGCCCGTTGCTCGGGCGAGAGGGCGGCGAGCTGTTCGGGGGTGGGGCCGGTGGCCGACAGGCCGGCAGCCATCTGGTCCTTGATGGTCTTCAGGTGCTTGAAGATCGCCACGCCGGCCTCCCGGCTTCCGGGGCCGCTTCCCGGAGTCGCCTGGTGGGATCCTACGGGTCGACGGTGGCGGGCCGCGGCGCCGAGCGGCCAGCCTGGACCCGATGGCGCCCCTCGACCCGGTCCCCACCGACCTCCTCCTGGACTGGTTCGCCGCCCGGTCCCGCGACCTGCCGTGGCGGCGGACCCGGGACCCCTGGCTGGTGTTGGTGTCCGAGCTCATGCTCCAGCAGACCCAGGTGGCGCGGGTGGTGCCCCGCTTCGAGACGTTCGCCGCCGCCTGGCCCACCCCGGCGGCGTGTGCCGACGCCCCGGTGGGCGACGTGATCGCGGCCTGGAGCGGGCTGGGGTACAACCGGCGGGCTGTGAACCTGCACCGCTGCGCGGTGGCGGTGGTGGCGGACCACGACGGGCGGGTTCCCGACGACCTGGACGACCTACTCGCCCTTCCGGGGATCGGCCCGTACACGGCCCGCGCCGTATTGGCCTTCGCCTTCGAGCGAGACGGGTTCGGTGTGCTCGACACCAACGTGGCCCGGGTCCTGGCCCGTCGGCGCGGTCGACCGCTGCGCCGGGCCGAGGCCCAGGCGGCCGCCGACGCCGCCGTACCGCCCGGCTCGGCCTGGGCGTGGAACCAGGCCCAGCTCGACCTGGGGGCGACCGTGTGCACCGCCCGGTCGCCGGCGTGCGACGGGTGCCCGGTGCGGGTGGGCTGCGCGTGGGCGGCGGCGGGTCGACCGGCACCGGATCCGGCGGTGGGATCGGCCGGGGTCTCCGGGGGCCAGTCGCGCTTCGAGGGGTCGGACCGCCAGGGACGTGGGCGCCTGGTGGCCGCGGTGCGGTCCGGGCCGGTGCCGTCCGAAGACCTGGCGCGGGTCATGGGGTGGCCCGACGACCCGGACCGGGCCCGGCGCGTGGCCGCCACCGTGGTGGCCGACGGGCTGGTGGACCTCGACGCCGACGGCTCCCACCGACTGCCCGCTCGAGGTCGGTGACCGGGCAGGCTGCAGGTACGGTGACCCCGCCCGGCCCGACCGGGGAACCCGCCCGCCGGCCCGACCGACGCCGTCGGCCCGATGCACGGAGGAGCCCCGGTGACCACGCCCAGCACCCGGATCGAACTGTTCGCCGACATCCTCTGCCCCTTCACCCACGTGGGTCTGCGGCGCTTCGTGGACCATCGGGCCGGAGCCGGGCGCACCGACGTGGGGTTGTGGGTGCGGGCCTGGCCCCTGGAGGTGGTGAACGGTCAGCCGCTCGACGCCGGGTTCATCGCCGAGGAGATCGACGAGATCCGCGAGCAGGTGGCGCCCGACCTGTTCACCGCGTTCGACCGCGGGGCCTTCCCGTCGTCGTCGTTGCCCGCCCTGGCCCTGGCCCGGGCCGCCTACCGCTGGTCGCCGGCGGCCGGCGAGGCGGTGAGCCTGGAACTGCGGAACCTGCTGTTCGAGGTGGGCGAGGACATCGGCGACCCCGTGGTGCTGGCCCGGGTGGGCGACGCGCACGGCGTCGTGGTCGACGCCGAAGACGTCACCGGCGTGCTGACCGACCACGAGGAGGGCGTGCGGCGAGGCGTCATCGGGTCGCCGCACTTCTTCACGGCCGATGGTTCGTTCTTCTGCCCCGCCCTCGACGTGGGTCGCGATCCTGCCGGGCACCTCCGCATCACCGCGGACCCCGAGGGCTTCGAATCGTTCCTGGCCCGCTGCTTCGCCTGAGCGCTTGTAACCTCCGCGGCGTGACCCCTTCCGACCTGGTCGAGCTCGAAGCGATCAAGCGCCTCAAGTACCGCTACCTCCGGTGCCTGGACCAGAAGCTGTGGGCCGACCTGGAGTCCTGCTTCGTCGCCTCGGCCACCGCCAGCTACGGCGGTGGGGCCTACGCGTTCACCGGCCGCGCCGCCATCATGGACTTCCTGCGCACGGCCATGGGCCCCACCACCATGCTCAGCAGCCACCGCTGCCACCATCCCGAGATCGACCTGGTGGGTGCCGACGCCGCCACCGGTACCTGGGCCCTGGAGGACACGGTGATCCTCACCGACCTCGACCTCACCATCGAAGGCGCGGCGTTCTACGAGGACCGCTACGTCAAGGTCGACGGCGTGTGGCTCATCGACCACACCGGCTACCGGCGCACCTACGAGCGGATCTTCCCGCAGTCGTCGGTTGCGGGCCTGCGGCTCACGGCCGACTGGTGGGCCACCGGTGGCCGATCGAACCTGAGCGGCGGGTAGCCGGCCGGTCGGCCGGTCAGCCGGTCAGCCGGAAGGTGCCTCGTCGAGCCACTTCGGGTTGGCGATGGCCAGGTCGGCCCGGGTCGTCCGGCGGAGGTGGTCCCGGAGCCGGGGGTCGTCCACGTCGACGGTGCCGTCGCGGATGCCGGCGGCGAGCGCCCGGGCCAGGGCCTCCACGTCGGTGCGGTCCACGACCGGGTCGTCCGGCGTGGTCCCGTCCCCGACCCTGGCAGCGTCTGCGGTGAGCCGGCCCCGCAGCAGATCCGCCAGGCCCTCCAGGCGTGCCCGCTCCTCGTCCTCGGCGGCGGGACCGTGGCGCAGCTCGCGGCCCACCGTCTCCAGCACGTTCACGGCCACCCGGGTGTGGAAGCGGAGCCGACCGTCGAGGGTGGGCAGCAGGTCGCCTTCCAGGAACTCGCGGACGGCGTCCAGCAGCTCCGCGGCGTTGGGGCGGGGTTGGGTCATGCCAGCAGCTCCATCAGATCGTGCTCCACCTCGGCCACCCGACGGCCGATGGCGGCCAGCTCCACCGAGCGGCGGACACCGTGGAGGTGGCTGAACGCCTGGGCCACCGCGATGACCGCCCACCGCAGGTTGCCCAGCACCTCCCAGTACCGCACCTGCTCGGGGTCGATGGGGTCGCCGCCGGCTTGGCCGTAGGCCGCGAGCAGGTCGTCGAGGTCGCCGACGCCACCGACCCGGCCGGGACCGCCGAACCGCCAGGAGCGGGTGCACAGCCAACCGATGTCCTCCGCCGGCTCGCCGATGTGCGCCAGTTCCCAGTCGAGCACGGCCCGGATCCCCTCCGGGCCCACGATGAGGTTGCCCACCCGGAAATCGCCGTGCACCACCACGCGCCGCCCGCCGTTGGTGGCGTGGGTGCGCAGCCAGCGCAGCGCCAGTTCGAGGACGGGTCGGGCCACGTCGTAGCCGTCGAGCAGCCGCTCGAACAGGTCGAGCTGCGCGGCGGCCGACGAGCGCGTGGCCGACGGGGGCTCCAGCGGGGTGTCCTCGACCGGCACCCGGTGCAGGCCGGCCAGGATCCGTCCGCACTCGCCGGCGAACACCGCCCGGGCCGGGCCGTAGGGGTCGTCGTGGACGATGCGCCGCCCCAGCGTCTCGCCCGCCACGAAGTCGGTCACGAACCCGGTGCCGAGCTGGTCGGCCGGCTCGAGACGGAACCGCAACGGGGCCACCGGCACACCGGACCGCGCCGCGGCGCCGATCAGGGCGTACTCGTCGACCGGGGTGCCCAACACCGCGCTACCCGGCGGGTCGCGCCGCAGGACCAGCGGGAGTCGGACGCCTCCGTCGGCCACGGCGTCGAACGACCAGGTCTCGCGGGACGCCCCGCCGGACAGGCGACGCAACCCGTCGACGGTGTGCGCGGCGCCGAGGTGCCGGGTGACGACCTGGGCGAGCGGGCCGGCCTCCACGGCCGAGCGGCTCACCCGTCGTACCCCACCGGCCGGCCGTCGACGATCTGGTCCAGGTACTCCGACAGGCCGTGACCGGTCCGGCCCTGGCACCGCCACTCGGTGAGCCCTTCGGAGATCCTGGTCAGGAGCTCCTCGCCGTCGGGCCCGGTCCGGCGGTTGCGCAACGGCACCAGGTTCCGCACGGTGCCCTCGATCTCGTAGGTGCCCTGGGCGGTGGTGGCGGTGGCCCGGATCTCCTGGTGGTAGAGGTCGTCGCCGGTCCAGGTGGTGGCCACCGTGGCGTCGGTGATGTGCTCGTAGGCGCCGTCGCGCAGCACCATGCCGCCGATGCGGCGCTGGCCGTCCTTGCCGGCGACGATCGACACCACGAAGCCGAAGTCGGGCCCGAGGTTGGCCGTGAGCCACCGGTACCACCACGGGCTCTGCCAGAAGCGCGGACCCCATGAGTGGTCCCGTAGCCCGAGCCCGTCGATCGTCCAGCTCTGGTCACCGACCGAGATGGTGCCGGTGCCGGCCGTGTGCTGCTCGTAGTGGCCGCGGGCGAACCCCTCGCCGGACTCGGGGATCGGGGTGCCGTCGTCGTTGACCGGCTCGCCGCCGTACATCGGCGAGATGCTGCGGAACGTCAGGTCGGCGTGGCACTCCGTCCAGGGGTTCTCCTTGAACGCCGTGCGGGGGTCGGCCATGGCGAGCGGGTCGTCGAGCAGCACCACCCGGCCGTCGTAGGAGACGGAGAGCTCCCGGAAGGGCTCCACGACTGCGAAGCGCATGCCGCCGGCGTCGAACGCCTCGTTGCCCGAGATCGCCGGCCGGTCGAACATGAACGCCACCCGTCCGTCGGGCAGGTAGAGGCAGGTGGTCATCTCGGCCCGGCCCTCGTTGGGCCGGTTGCCCAGCCGGAAGAACCCACCCACCCCCACGGTGGGGTCGACCACGTTGAAGTACATCGACTCGTTGAAGTTCGATGCCTCCTCCAGCGGGTGCAGGTACTCGTCGGTCGGATCCAGTCGGAGCTTCACCGTGGTCCCCTTCTCCCGCGACGGGGCCGGGTGGCCGACGCGGTGCCGCCGATGATGCCCGACCGGCCTACGGGCTGCGTGGGAAACCGGGTCTGTGACCGCGGCCCGGTTCAGGGGTGTCGGTAGCGGTCCAGGGCGCGCCGGTCCCGTTTCGTCGGCCGGCCCGCCCCCCGTTCGCGTGCCGCCACGGGAGCGGCCTCCCCGGCGGCCGGTGGCGGCGGGCTGTGGTCCACCAGGCAGTCGGCCGCCAGCGCGGCCCCCACCCGCTTGTCGATCACCTGGGCCACCTCCAGGTCGCGCACCCGCCCCGCCACCCGGACGGTCACCCGGTCACCCACCCGGACAGAGGTGGCCGGCTTGGCCCCCGAGCCGTTGACGTCGACGTGGCCCGCCTGGCACGCCGTGCTGGCCGCCGAGCGGGTCTTGTAGGCACGAACCGCCCACAGCCACTTGTCCACGCGGGTCGAATCCACGCCTCTGGCCTACCCCATCTGGCCTACCCCACCGCACCCGCGCTCGGTAGCGTTCGGCCATGACCCGCTTCGGTGTCCACGTCGGTCTGCAGCACGCCCAACCCGACGAGCTGCGCTCGACGTGGCGGCGGATCGAGGAGCTCGGGTTCCACTGGATCTCGGTGTGGGACCACTTCTACGGCGCCACCGGCGACGCCGACGATGCCGAGTGCCTGGAGGCGGTCACCATGCACACCGCCCTGGCCCTGGACACCACCCGGGTGGAGGTGGGGTGCCTCGTGTACTCGGTGGGCTACCGGCACCCGGCGGTGCTGGCCAAGGCGATCACCGCCATCGACCTCCTCTCCGGGGGACGGGCCGCCATCGGCCTCGGCGGTGGCTGGGCCGAGGTCGAGTACCGCGCCTTCGGCATCCCGTTCCCGGGTGCGGGTGAGCGGCTCGACCAGCTCGGTGAGGCGGCGGCGTGCGTGCGGGGCCTGCTCCACGACGAGGTCACCACGTTCGCGGGCCGCCACTTCTCGCTCACCGACGCCCGCAACGAACCGCGCCCGGCGCAGCCCCGCATCCCGATCTGGATCGGTGGCGGCGGTGAGAAGAAGACGCTGCGGGTGGCGGCCGAGCACGCCGACGGGTGGAACATCCCGTTCGTGTCGCCCGAGACCTTCGCCCACAAGATCGGCGTGCTCGACGGCCACTGCGAGCAGGTGGGCCGGCCCCCGGGCGAGATCCGTCGGGCGGTCAACCTGGGCCTGGCCTGGGACGACGACAGCCTGCGCCAGCAGTTCGGTGGCATCGCCGAGTTCGTGCGACCCGGCGTGCTCAGCGGGTCCGACCAGGAGGTGGTCGAGCGCATCGGCACCTACGTGGATGCCGGTGCCGACCAGGTCAACCTCGCCGTCCGGGCCCCGTTCGACCTGGACGCGCTGGAGCGCTTCGCGGTCGCCCTCGGCCTCCACTGACGAGCGACGGGACCTCGCCCCGACCGCTCCGTCCGCACGTCCGCACGTCCGCGTCCGACCCCGGACGCGTCACCGCCGCCCCCGCTGGTGCGGGAGCGGCGGTGGGCCCCGCCAGGGGTGGAGCGACTCAGAGGGCCTTGTAGGTCACCGTCCAGGTGCCGGACACCTCGAACTTGATGGGGTAGCCGGTGGTCTTGGCCGACCAGTTGCCGGTGCCGTCGGCTGCCGGGAGGGTGGTCGGGCCGAAGGTGGCGGTGGCCCAGTCGGCGTCACTGTTGGTGCCGCTGGTGAAGCTGGGGTAGCTGCCGCCGGTGCACAGGCCGGCGTCGCAGTCATCGTCGCTGCCCTGGATCTTCACGGTGAGGCCGGCCGGGGTGTTGGCGGCGGTGCGGGTGATGGACAGGTTGGTGAGATCGGTGCCCGTCGGCATGTCGTTGTTCACGTAGACGTCGGTGAACACGTCATCGTTGACCTTGAGGTCGAAGTCCACCTCGCCGTCACCGAGGTAGTCGGAGTCGTCGATGAGGTGGATGCGCTTGATGGTGAGCGCCACCTCCCGGCGGAAGGTCTTGAACGAGCCGGTCTCGACTCGGACCACGTTGTTGGCGTCGGTGGCGGACACCTTCCACCAGTAGGTGGTGGCCGACCCGAGCTGGCCGGTGGACACGGTGTGGGTGGTGGCCCCGGTGGAGCTCGACATCGCCCCCACCAGCTTGGTCATGGCGGCATCCGAGAAGATCTGCAGCGTCACCTTGGTGCCGACAGTGGTGGTCACCTTGGCGGTGGTGGCGCCGGGGTTCACCGAGACGCCGCTGATGCAGTCGAGCTGGCAGCCGGTGGGCTCGCAGGCGGTGGCGCCCACGGTGACGACGGCGGCGGCCAGCAGGGCGGCGGCGGCCCGACGGAGGCGGCGGGGGGTGGTGAGGGTGCTGAGCGGCGTGTTCATGCCCTCACCATCCGTGAATCGGGCCGCCGACACCTGAGCAGTGACTACTCAACTTGTGGGCCGCGTTTGCTCACGCCGGGAACCGTGTGGGCCCCGACCAACCCGCCTCACCGCTCTGACCAGGGGTTTCGTCCGACTCAGTCGGGAAGCAGCGGCACGCCGGGATCGGCGCGGTTACCCAGGAGCGCCGATCGGGTGAGGCTGGCGGCGCCGAACCGCCGCTGGACCTGATCGACCGCCTCGTCGAGCGCGGGGTCGGTGCGGCGGTCGAACGGCAAGGTGAGCTGCACGGCCCGGGCGTCGTCGAGGTTGGAGATGGTGACCCCGATGAGGCTCAGCCCACCGGTCTCTATGGCGGGACCGGCCTGAGACAGCAGGATGCGGGCGGCAGTGAGCACCTCCTGGGTGCTGCGGGTGGGTTCGGGGAGGGTGTGCGACCGGGTGGCCCGGGACAGGTCGGCGAAGCGGAGGCGCACGGTGACGGTGCGGCCCACCCGGTCGGCGGCCCGCAGCCGCCGGGTGACCCGGTCCACCAGCGCGGTGAGGGCGGCGTCGACCTCGGCGGAGGTGCGGGACCGCCACCCGAGCGCCTGTTGGGCCCCGATCGAGCGGCGGCGTCGGCGCCCCTCCACCGGGCGGGGGTCGCGGTTGTGGGCCAGGGCGTGGAGGTGGTGGCCGGTGGCCCGGCCGAGCATGGCCACCACGGCGGACTCGGGCAGGTGCGCCACCTCGGCCACCGTGGTGATGCCTCGGGCGTGCAGCTTGGCGGCCGTGATCGGCCCGACCCCCCACAGGCGCTCCACCGGGAGGGCGTGGAGGAACTGGAGCTCGCCGGCGGGTTCCACCACCAACAGGCCGTCGGGTTTGGCCACCCCGCTGGCCACCTTGGCCAGGAACTTGGTGCGGGCCACGCCCACGGTGATGGCCAGACCCACCTGCTCTCGCACGTCGTGGCGGAGGCGTCGGGCGATGTCGGCCGGCGGGCCGACGAGGCGGCGCAGCCCGCCCACCTCGAGGAACGCCTCGTCGATCGAGAGCGCCTCGACCAGGGGTGACGTGGCCTCGAACACGTCGAACACGGCCCGGCTGGCCGCCAGGTAGGCGTCGAAGCGGAGTGTGACCACCACGGCCTGTGGGCACCGCTGCCGGGCCTCGCGCCCGCCCATGGGCGCGTGCACCCCGAAGGCCTTGGCTTCGTAGCTGGCCGCCAGCACCACACCACCCCCCACGATCACCGGCTTGCCCCGCAGCTCGGGGCGGTCGCGCTGCTCCACCGACGCGTAGAAGGCGTCGAGGTCGGCATGGAGGATGGTGGCGTCGCCCGACATCGAACAGATGTTCGCCCACGGGACCGACCGTGTCCAGCGAACCGGCCGGGCGCCGCGGGCCGTCCCCGGTACGGTCGGCCCCATGGCCGCGACCGGAACGACGCGCCACGTGGCCCTGATCCGGGGGATCAACGTGGGCGGCCGCAACCCGGTGCCCATGGCCGACCTGCGCGCTGCGTTCGAGGCTGCCGGGTTCGACGAGGTCAGCACCTACATCCAGTCCGGCAACGTCCTGTTCGGTGCCTCCGGGCCGGTCAGGTCACTCGAACAGCGGATCGAGACGGCCTTGGAGGACCGGTTCGGGCTCTCCCTGGTGGTGGTCGTGCGCACCCACCGCCAGCTGCGAGCGGTGGTGGTCGGTGCGCCCGAGGGGTTCGGCGCGCAACCCGACACCTTCCACTCCGACGTGGTCTTCCTGAAGGCTCCGCTCACCAGCGCCGACGCCATGGGCGTGGTCCAGCGGCGCGCGGGGGTGGACGAGGCCTGGCCGGGCACCGGGGTGATCTACTTCCAGCGGCTCAGCGCCCGCCGCACCCAGAGCCGCCTGTCCCGCATCATGGGTACCCCGGCGTACCAGCAGATGACCATCCGGAACTGGGCCACCACCACCAAACTGCTCACCCTGCTCGACGCCGGCTGAGGTCGGGTGGCGGCGGCCCCGGCTCGCAGCCCGATCCGGCGGCCACGGTCGGCGCGTGCTCAACTTCGAGGGTGCTCGTCGCTGTTTCCCTGGGGGCCGCCCAGCCCTACCTGATCGCCATGGCCATGGGCCTGGGCATCGGGCTGGAACGAGACTGGAGCAAGCGCGACGACGAGCGCCAGGCGGCCGGCTCTCGCACCTTCGCCTTCCTCGCCCTGGCCGGGGCCCTGGCCGCGTCCATCGACCCAGTGGTCGTCGCCGGCGGTGCGGTCGCCGTCGGCGCGCTGCTCACCGCCGGCTACCTGGAGACCGCCGAACGGCACCTCGGCGCCACCACCGAGGTCGCCGCCTTCGCCACCTACCTCCTCGGTGCGATCCTGCTCGACGACGCCACGCTCGCGGTGCTGCTCGCCGTGGTGATGGTGGTGCTCCTGCTCGCCCGCGGTCCCGTGCACCGCTTCGCCGACGAGGTCCTCACCCGAACCGAGGTCGAGGACGCCGTGCGCTTCTTCGTGATCGCGTTCGTGGTGTTGCCCCTGTTGCCCGATCGGGCCATGGGCCCGTACGGGGTGCTGAACCCGTCACACATCTGGCTCCTGGTGGTGGCCCTCACCGGCATCGGCTGGGCCGGCTACATCGCAACGCGGATGGTCGGCCCGCAGCGCGGCCTGCTGTTCACCGGGTTCGCCGGCGGCTTCGTCTCCGCCGCCGCCACCACCGCCGCCATGGGGCAGCAGGCCCGGCGCCGGCCCGAGCTCCGATGGTCCGCCATGGGCGGGGCGCTCCTGGCGTCGGGCTCCACCCTCGTGCAGCTCGGGCTCGTCCTGTCGCTCGCCAGCCCCGAGCTGTTCCGGGCGCTGCTGTCCACGCTGGCGGCCGGCCTGGCGGCCATCGCGGCCGTGGTTGCGGTGGTGTACTGGCGAGCGGCCCGCCACGACGAGGCCGGTGAGGTGCAGCAGGCGCGACCGTTCGCCCTGGGCCCGGCGTTGGTGATCGCCGCCGTGCTCACGGCGGTGCTGGTGGGGGCCCGGTGGGGGGCCGACGTGGCGGGATCAGCCGGCACGGTCCTGGCCACCGGACTGGCCGGGTTCGCCGATTCCCACGCCGCGGTGTTGGCGGCCGCGTCCCTGTACGACGACGGCGAGGTCGTCCGTCGCACCGCACTGCTCGCGTCGGCAGCGGCCCTCGGGAGCAACACCGTGCTGAAGGTGGTGCTGGCCGTGGTGGCCGGTGGGTGGCGGTTCGGGCTGCAGTTCGCCGCCCTCCTGGCCGGCCCGGTCGCGGTGGTTGCAGGCGGCATCGTCCTCGTCTTGCGCTGACGGCGACGGTCTGAGACGGCGGCGCCCTCGCCCGGGTGCCGTCCACGGCAGAGTTCCAACCGGCTGAACCCGAAACGCCGCGACCTCGATGGCGGCGGTAGGGCAGGCTGGGTCGATGGACGACGCCGGGTCCCCTCCAGCCGAACGGACCTGGTGGACCGAAGCCGACTTCGCCGACCTCGGTTGGCACGACGCCACCGTGCACGCCGTCGCCCTCGAGCCCGAGGAGCACTCGCCGGGCCGGCTCCTGGTGGACTTCGACCACATCGTGGCGTGGGTGCCGCCCGCCGGGCCCGAGTCGCCGTTCACCTTCCGCGTGGCTCCGGCCACACTCGTCTTTCCCGACGCGTGGGACGTGCGCCTCGACATCGACCTCCAGGCGCGCGCCTTCGTGTTGCAGCTCGACGCCATCACCCGGGAGCCCGGTCCGTTCGGTCGCAGCACCTGGACGCTCGATGGTCACGAGTTCACGATCACGGTGACGTCGGAGGGTTTTCACCAGTACCTGCGCCGTCCCCCGCTCCGCACCACCAGCCAGAGCCTGAGCGTGGCCGAGCGGGGCGGCATCAGCTTCGATGAGCGCGCCTACGACCCCTGACAGCTGCGGCCTGTCGGTTGCCGTCAGCGGTCACCGAGTTGTTCGGCGGCCACGGCCAGCCGGGCGGAGGCCGCGTTGATGATGACCGAGAGGTCGGCGTCGGACATCACGTGGTTGTGGGTCATCACTGGTAGTCGCACGATGGCGCGGCCCTGCTGCATCCGCACGAAGTCCACGTGGATCACGTTGGTGCCGTCGGGCGTGGGGTAGGTGGCGACGAGGCGATCCACCACCCCGTGTTCCAGGCCGGGGAACGTCTGTCGACGGAAGGTCACGATCGGTGGGCCGGTGGCATCGGGCGCGTAGGGGGCCGTGTCTCTGGCAACAGCGGCCTCGGTACAGGCCTGGTAGCCCGGAGCATCGACTGCAGCGAACTCCCGCTCCGCGTCGGCGATGGTCGGGCTCACGAGCACCGTGTGATCGACGTTGCCCCGCTCCGTGTTCTCAGGAGTCAGGTCGAGCACCAGGTTCGCCTCGTAGGCGGCGACCCGGTTGGGCAACCCCTCGACACTGCCGCAGAGGTGGCTCGTGATGTCCAGAGGGTTCAAGCGCCACGAGCCGGCCGGTGTCCAGTCCGGTCCGAGGTCGTCCTCGGTGAGCAGGGCCAGTCGTGCGATCCCGGCGTCGGCGTCGGCCTCGATGGCGGCGCGCTCGGGCTCGGTGAGGGTGGCCGGGGAGGCCGCCAGGCCGATCACGGCCAGGGAGAGCACCACGATGGCGGTCCGTCCCGCGGCGGGTGTCGAGGTCTGGATCACCTGGTCGGTCGGGGGACGCATCGCGGCGTAAGACGGGTAGGACAGGCAGACGGCGCCCAGGGCGATCACCGCACCGATGGCGGCGGCCAGGAGGGTGAACTGGGTGGTGGTGAGGCCGTCTTCCCGACTGACCAGGACCAGCACCACGACCGCACACGGGACCACGGAGAAGGCGCCTGCCATCGCGATCCCCGTGGACCACGACGCCTTTGGGTCGAGAAGCCGGAGTACCGCGGTCGCGAGCATCGCGGCGGTTGCGGCGCCGGCCAACCCGGCCAACGCGGCTCTGCCCGCCGCCGGGAGCACCACCCCCATCCCGGGTCCGGCCAGCGCTCCCAGCAGTCCGGTGACCGCCACCACCAGGCCGCCCGTGGTGAGGGCGATGAAGGCCACCACTTGCCGGACTCCGGGCGTCGATGCGCCCGCTGGGTCGTTGGTGGGCACGGGCTTCCAGGGGTTCCCGTCGAACGTCATCGGGGGATCCTCGCACGGGGGAGTGGTTCAGCCGACGGCTCCTCGACCGCTTCGGGCTGACGGATGGCCGTCCCGGACGTGGTCGCCACGGTGCGTCGTCGGATCGGTGTCGGCAACAAGGAGCCCAGGGTCGATTCGTGGGGGGTGGTCAGTCGTTGGAGCGGCGGCGACGGTCACCCTTGTCGCGGTACAGGTCCCGGTCGGCGTGCTCGAGGGCCTCGGCTCCGAGTGCCGCAGCCGCGGTGGCGATGCCGATGCTGATGCCCACCTCCACCACGGTGCCCGCCACCTCGAACGACCTCGAGATGGCGTCCCGTACGGCCGCGGCGAGCGATGCCGCCTCGTCGGCGGTGGTGCCCGGACACACGATGGCGAACTCGTCGCCGCCGAGCCGGGCCACCAGGCGTCCGTCGCCGGCGCAGGCGACGAGGCGCGCCGCCACCTGGCAGAGGAGGTCGTCGCCGGCCACGTGGCCGAGCTCGTCGTTGACCGGCTTGAAGCGGTCGAGGTCGCAGTAGAGCAGTGCGCCGCCGGCCTCCAGTTGGTCGAGCCGGTCGAAGAAGGCCTTGCGGTTGGCCAGTCCGGTCAGCGGGTCCCGATGGGCCGCGGCGTCGAGGCCGGCGATCTGTCCGCTCCAGCGCAGGATCAGCTCCACGAAGTTCTTGGCCACCGTCATCCCGTAGCCGTGACCCTCGGGCGCCCGTCCGTCTCGCCGGCCCCAGACGGTCACCAGCGCCGGCACCCCGGTGCGGGCGTCGGGGACGGGCTCGATCCAGTAGGCGCCGCGGCCGAGCTCGCTCGCCATCGCCCGCCGGGCCGGGTCGAGCAGGGCCTGGTCGGGATCGTGCACCGCCTCGAAGCGCTCCCGCGCCGTAGCCCAGGCTGCACCGGGGCTGTCCTCGGCCCCGGTCAGTTCGAGGGGGAGACCGGTGGACACGTACTGGTGGCCGACCTCCGGCTCGAACCAGGCGATGGCGACGCTCGTGCCGTTGGGCCGCCAGGCGAAGACATCGAGGACGTGGACGAGGGTGTCGCGAACGGGCGCGCTCCGCAGGAGCTGGTACATGACCTCATCGGTGGCGTGCTGGTAGTCGGCCGGCCGGCAGTACACGGCGAGGTAGCTCTCCTCGCCGTCGGTCACGTCGGACGCGGTCAGGTCGACCGATGCCCAGGAGCCCTCAGCGGTGGCTAGCCGGAAGCTCGTGGTACCGCGGGGCGCGCCGTGACCGCCCTGCTGGCTCACGGCGAGCGCCACCCGCTCGAGTTCATCGGGGTGCACGAACTCGATCACGTGGCGGCCGACCATCTCGCTCGGCTCCCAACCCAGCAGGGTGGTGGCCGCCCGGTTGGCGTAGGCGATGACGCCATCTGCACCGAAGGTGCACACGAACTCGGAGGCGTCCTCCACCAGGGACTCATAGAGCGCTGATCGTCTGGCCGCTGGGCTGGCACCCCCCTCCGGGCTCACGCCGTCAGTCCGCCGGCCGCTCGATCGGGCCGATGTCACAGGCGGCGATCGCATCGCCGTCGCCGTCGACCGGCCGGGCCGCGCCCGCGATGTCGTCGACGAGGTCTGCGCCGCAACCGCCGGTGCCTGTCGGGATGGCGTCGATCACGGGCGAGCCCGGTGCCACCGAGAAGGTCAACGGGTCGCCCTCGTTGGCGTAGTCGGCCGATATCGAGGGGGCGACACCCTCGAGGTCATCGATCCCCGACAACGCACAGCTGGCATCGGACGCAAGGTTGTACCCACCCGAGGCGGGCAGCGATCCGGTGCAGACGGGTCCAGGCGGCACCCCTCCGGCCTCCAGCACCGAGCCGACCACGATTGCCGATCCCGCCCCCGTGGTGTCGATCGCCGAGGGAAACCCATGGACCCACGTGTGGCGCAGCAGCACCTGTCCCTCGTTGACCACCGCGGCCCCGGGCCCTGGGATGACGAGGCCCGCGAGATAGGAGTTCTCCAGCACCGCCGTACCGGTCGGTCCCACGACGAGCACCGGCCCGCCCAGCGCCCAGAACCCGCTGCGCTTGGCCACCAGGGAGCCGTGCACGAAGATCTGGTTGAGCGGAATGCCGGGAATCCCACTGACGCCCTCCAGCCAGAGGCTGGCGCCTTCCGCCACCTCGAGGGTCATCGTGAGCTGCACCGCCTGGGGCGCACCCCGGTTGATCGACAGGCGTCCCGTCACCACGACCGGGGCGCTGCCGGTGTAGCGCCCCGCCGGCACCGTGATCGCCGCCGCACCGAGCGCGTTGCCCTCCTCCACCGCCGCCCGAACCGAACAGTCCCCCGTTCCCGGGGTGACCTCGCAGGACCCGTCACCCGGCAGGGCATCGGCACCGTCGACATCGGTGTTCACCACCAGGACCGGCGGCGGCGCCGGCTCGCACGCTGCGGCGCTGAGCACCAGGACCCCCACCACCCCGACCCGGGCGAGGACCCGTCGCCTCCATCCTCGTCCCATGGCTGGCCTCCTGATCGCCTGACCGTCCCGGGCAACGATATGCCTCCCGTCCGAGCACCACCGGGCTGCCCGCGGACGCGCCCGGCGACCGCGTCGCGGCTGTGGTCACGCGACCACCCAGCGACACGTGCAGATCAGGTACCTTCCGGCGGATGCGAGCATCCAGAGGATCCAGCCCGGCCCGGTGGGCGTTGGCGGCCGTCGCGGTGGTCGTGGCCGCCGGTTGCCAGGTGATGCCCGGCACCACCTACAGCGGCGACGGCACGTACTACGGAGGGGGCAGCCTGGGGAACTGCTCGTTCGACCAGAACCTGGGCGTGCTCTATGCCGCCATGAACGCGACCGACTACGAGGGTGCCCGCACCTGTGGTGCGCACGTCCAGGTCACCGGACCGGACGGCACGGTGACGGTCCAGATCGTGGACCAGTGTCCCGAGTGCGCCAAGGGCGACATCGACCTGAGCCCCGAGGCGTTCGACCTGATCGCCGACCCGGTCGACGGCCGGGTGCCCATCACCTGGAAGCTGGTCAGCGCCCCGGGGGCCGGCAACGTGCAGTACGTGCTCAAGGAGGGCTCGAACCAGTGGTGGCTGGCGATCCAGCCCCGACGCCACCGCAACCTGGTGACGACGCTCGAGGTTCAGGTCGATGGCGCCTGGGTGGCGCTGAAGCGGGAGTCGTACAACTACTTCGTGGCCCCGTCAGGGCTGGGCGTCGGCCCGTTCACCGTGCGGCTCACCGACGTGCACGGCGAGCAACTGGTGCACAGCGGCATCACCCTGACCCCCACCGCGGTGCAGGAGACCTCGTCGCAGTTCGCCGCCCACTGAGGCTCACCGAACGAGACCCCCGTGGACGCTCGGTGACCGCGACGGTTTGGTCATCACGCGACCATCCAGGGGCAAGACTCGACCCATGAACGGTCGTGGCTCCCACGTCGCAGTGGTGGGCGCGGGTGGTGTCGGTGCCGCCGTGTGCTTCGCCGTCCTCACCAGGGGCGTGGCGTCGAGGGTGTCGCTGTACGACATCGACGGGCCCCGGGCGGAGTCTGAGGTCGCCGACCTGTCGCACGGCCTGGAGTTCGTGCCGTCGGCCAGCATCACCGGTGGCGCCGACCTGGAGGTGTGCCGCGGCGCCGACGTGGTGGTCGTCACCGCGGGAGCCAAGCAACAGCCCGGCCAGAGCCGCCTGGAGCTCGCCGCCTCCAACACGGCCATGTGCCGGTCGCTGGTGCCGGACCTGCTCGCCGTGGCCCCCGACGCCCTGCTCCTCCTGGTCACCAACCCGGTCGACGTGGTCACCTCGGTCGCGGCGCAGGTGGCCGACCTGGCCCCTGGCCGGGTGTTCGGCACCGGCACGGTCCTCGACACCTCGCGGTTCCGCTACCTGCTCGGCCGCCGCTGCGGCGTGGCCGTACAGAACGTGCACGCCTACATCGTGGGCGAGCACGGCGACTCCGAGCTGGCCCTGTGGAGCAGCGCCACCATCGGCGGTGTGCCGGTCGCCAGCTGGCGCGATGCGGCCGGGGCCACCCTGACCGCGGCCGAGCGCGACGACCTGGTCGCCCAGGTCCGAACCGCGGCCCAGCGCATCATCGCCGGGAAGGGCGCAACCACCTGGGCCATCGCGCTGGCCACGGCTCGCGTGCTCGAGGCCATCCTGCGAGACGAGCGCCGCGTCCTACCGGTGACGGCCCCGCTCACCGACCTGCTGGGCGGCCCGTTGCCCGGGGACGTCGGCGCAGACGGTGCAGCCGTGTCGTTGTCGCTCCCCCGGATCGTGGGACGAGATGGCTGCGGCCCGGTGCTCCCCTCACCCGTCGACGCCCGGGAGCGAGAAGCCCTCGAAGCCAGCGCCCACCAGATCGCCGCCGCCCTGCACGCGGTGACCGGCGGCGCCTGACCCCGGTCACGCCGACGGGGCGGCACTCGTCGGTCGGCCCGTCGGAACGGACGACTGGCCGATCAACCCTTCTGTTGATAGAGCGCGGCGAGAGCGATGGCTGCCGCCGTGGCGACGTTGACCGAGTCGGTGCCGGGGGTCATCGGGATGCGCACCCGGTGGTCGGCCGACGCCAACGCTTCGTCGCTCAGGCCCGGCCCCTCCGCGCCCACCAGCACGCCGACGCGATCGGGCAGGTGTTCGATCACCGTCCCGAGCGGGGTCGCATCCGGTGCGGGGGTGAGCGCGAGGACGGCCAGCCCGTCGCGGCGCAGGTCCATGAGGATCCTCGGCCACGCCTCGGGTCCGACTCGGGCGAACGGCACCCGCAGCACGTGGCCCAGCGACACCCGGGTCGTCCGCCGGTAGAGCGGATCGGCCGTCGTCGGGTCGAGGAGCACCGCGTCCACCCCGAAGGCCACGGCGTTGCGGAACAGCGCGCCCAGGTTCTCGTAGTCGTTGACGCCTTCCAGGACGAGCACCCGGCGGGCCCCGGCCAGAACCTTCTCTGGGGTCAGGGCTGCGGGGCGTTCGGCCACCGCGACGACCCCGCGGTGGAAGTGGACGCCCGTCACGCGCTCGAGAGCCGACTCCGCGATGGCGTAGACGGGTACGGCGGGGTCGACGATCGCCTGGGCGCGCGCCGCGTGCTTCGTGGCGACGAGGGCGGATCGCACCGGGTACGGCGACTCGGCGAGTGCCTCCAGTGACAGCCAGCCCTCGACGGTGAAGATGCCGGCGCCCCGCTCGACCCGCGCCCGGACGTTCGGCTCGCGGAGGTGCCGGTAGTCGGACAGTCGGGCGTCGTCCAGGTCATCCACCACCACGATCGGCATGCCCCGAGCTTCGCGGCTCCGGGGGGCTCAGCTCGACGTCGCGATGAACCCTCTTCAGGCCCGGAGGATCAGCATGAACTGGCCGCCGCCGGGATCGATCTGGGTAGTCGGGTTGAAGTCGGGGCTGAGGCGAGAGATGCGGTCGACCAGCCAGGTGGCGGCCTCTTCGGCGTCGGCCTGAGTCGGACAGCGAGCCATCACAACCCGGCCGCCCTTGCGTTCGAGCGCCTCGACGTTGGCGATGATCGGTGCCGGATCGATCACGAAGAGGTGATCGGGCCACGGCACCACTGGGGCTACGGCGCCCTTGCCGGTATTGCAGGACCGGTGGGCCAGGCGTGCGGTGGCGGCCCCGGCGCCCTTCTTCTTCGTCTTGGCCTTGGCCTTCGCACGCGTGGTGACGCTGTCGATGCTCGGTCCCCGCGGGTCGTTCACCGACATGTCGGGATCGACCGCCTCGTCGCACAGCCAACAGCGCCAGCCGTCCGCCTCCCCGACTTCGTCGAGGGTGCTCATCGGCGGCCAAGTGTTGGACTCATCGCCTCACCGTATCGGTGTCGCTCGAGGGGGCGTTGGGCTCTCCGGGCCCACGCGACGGTCACTCCGTCCGGGGTCGGTCACGTGCAGCTGGAGGTTGGCGGGGATCCTCGGCCCCTACTCCTGGATCCGCTGCAGCAGGTCGGTTGCGACGTGTTCGAGCTCCGCGAATGGTGGAGCTCCCGGAGGTGCCGGTAGTCGGACAGTCGGGCGTCGTCCAGGTCATCCACCACCACGATCGGCATGCCCCGAGCCTCGCGCTGCCACCGCGAAGAAGCGGTTCTCGCCCGCGCAGGGACGTCGAGGGGCACTTCTCATCGCCGGCAGGGCGTCGTGGTGATCAGGCTGGCATCGAGCGCCGCCGTTTGCGAGCGAGCGAACGCACGGAACCGTCCATCACCTCGACGGCCGCGAGCGCCAGTGCCTTGTCATTCGCCAGCCCGGCGCGCGACCGATAGTCGGGGTCGAATCCTCGCGTCTCTCCCCTCGGGCGTCACCTCGCCGGGTTCGTGCGACGTGCGCCAACACGCCCGCAGTCGGACAGCGATGATCGTCGGGTGGACTGGGGCGAAGGATCGGTCGTGGCGGTCGTGGCGGTCGTGGCGGTCGTGGCGGTCGTGGCGGTCGTCCAGGCGTCGGACGCGGGCGCGTGGTGCGACGCTTGCGGCGAGACGTTCGACGAGCCGCTCGTGCTGCTGCGCGCCGAGGTGGTCGGTGAGCGTCGTGGTCGCTTTCCTGGTCAGTCGGGCCATGACCCCTCCGGCGCTCTGTCCTCGAGATCCTCCACGAACGCTTCCATGGTCTGGGCGAGGTCGTCCGCCGAGATCCGGGTGCCCTGGCTCTCGGACATGGCGGTGGCGGCCTTCACCGGGTTGGCCAAGTACTCGGCCCGCACGATCGCCGCGATCACGCCGGTGAGGCGGCCGGGAGCGTGCTGGAGGTCGGTGACGAGCTGTCCGGGCGGGTGGTAGCGATCGACGAGGCGGTACACGTCGAGCAGGTCGGATGCGTGCTTGGTGGCCCGGCGCTGCGAGCGGGCGAAGCCAACTGCGTGGCTCTTGGCGGCGATGAGCGCCGCGGGTGTCGCCAGGCGGACGTCGACGGCGGTTGTCGACATCTGTGCGGTGCAGCGGAGCGTCACGGTCTCGGCTGTGTCGAGTGCCCATCGGTGGCTGGCGACGAACAGGCGCGGTCCGTCGTCGACGTCGGCAAGGTCATCCTCACCCACGTCGTAGGTGGGGATGATGTCGACCTTGATGCCGTCGATCACGATCGGCGCTTCGACCTGGTGCCGGGCGGTGATGACTTCGAGAAACGTGGGAGGCGCGTCGTCGGCCGTGACGAAGTCGACGTCGTTGGTGGCTCGGTAGCCCGCGGTGGAGGCGACTCGGGCGGTGACGGCCAGGCCGCCGATCAGGGCAACGGCGGGGACCTCGCCGCTGAGGACGGTCTGCACGACCGTCAACAGGGAGGCGCTGCCGTCGGGCAGGTCAATGGTGGTCATGCCTGGGCGGCCCACGGCCTCGGGCTCGGGATCGGTGGGGTCCAGCCTTCCAGGATCTCGTGGCCGCGAGCGCGGTCTTGAGCGAGGTCGAGGGCGAGGTAAAGGGGATGCAGGGTCGGCCAGTTGAGACTGCCGGACGGTGGGTCCTGCCGATCCATGCAGGCGAGCGGCGTGGGCGGGACCAGGATCACGGCTGCCTGGTCGTCCCACGTCGCGGCGCCGAGGGTTCGCTCGACGCGGCGGGCGGTGATCTGGTCCGGCACCCAGATCCACGGCACGGTCCCGAGGGCGAACATCGGCGCGCCCCACGCGAGAGCCGCTTGGTCGCCGCCTTGGGCCCATCCCTGGGTGGAGAGGTCGTCGACGTTCGGTGATTGGCGCTCGAACGCGACCGGGTCGGGGATTGAGGCGACGGGGCTGGCTCGCAGTGGCCGCCACACGGCCGCGAGCGCCCAGAACAGGTCGGGCAGGGCCGCCTCGCCGGAGGGCAGAATCAGCCCGGCATCGCGGAGGAGGCCAGCGGCGTCGCTCAGGGTCGAGGCGGCCATGCCCACTCGACGGGCGATGGACCGGATCGACGGTGGACCCGCGGGGTCACCGAGAAGAAGGGCTGCGGCGTAGCTGATCCCGGCGCGCCCTCGGATCGGGCCGTCGCTGGCCGGAGCGGCGAGCCTCACGCCGCCCGGCGGGGACTCGTCGAAGGTGGGCGACAGCCGGATCTCCAGGTCCGCGGACCCGTGCCGCAACCGCAGTTCGCTGCGGCGATCGAGCCAGCCCCAGCTCGGAACGGAAGCGAGGTACTCCTTTGCCCCGGCCGAGATCTGATCGGCCACCACCAAGTGGGCGCCCCGAGTGGCGGTGGTAACCAGCATCCGGGCCTCGCGAGGAGAGAGCGAGCTGCGCTGGAGGACCTTTGCGTGCCATGGCTTCGACCCAACGCCCTCGACTGTCACGCGGTCAGGAGGTGTGAGCAGCGAGATGGACAAGCCCGCGCTTCTGTTGGCGATCGTGGTGAGGTCCTCGATGGCCAGCGCCGACTGATCGGCCCGACCCGTCCTGATCGTTGGCATGTCGTCACCTCTTGCGCCCGCGTGGGGGCTTGTACCTCAGGGTAGCCCGTTCGGTGTTCGGTAGCTACCGAACACCGAACGGGCACCGGCGTATCTCGGCGAGTTCAACCGGTCATCGCGACAGCGGCAGCGTAGCGATCGTGGGCGGTTGACCAGTCGAGTGAGCGGCGGGGGATGGTGTTGATCCGGTGCTCGATGAGGCGCAGGTCGCTGGCGGTGTAGGTGGCGAGGTTGGTGGACTTGCCGACGTAGCGGCGGATGAGGCCGTTGCCGTTCTCGTTGGTTGGGCGTTGCCACGGCGAGTGAGGATCGGCGAAGAACACGTCGATGCCGTAGAGCTCGGCCAGGTCGGCGTGGCGGGCCATCTCGCGTCCTTGATCCCATGCGAGGGTTCGGCGCAACGGCTCGGGGATGCGGTTGAGGATCTCACCGACGGCGGCGAGGGTCTCGTCTTTGTCGTGGGCGCCTGGGAAGTCGGCGAGCCAGACGTGGCGGCTGGCCCGGTCGAAGATGGTGACGATCGCGGACCGGTTGAACGACCCGATGATCAGGTCGCCTTCGAGGTGACCGACCTCAGTGCGGGTGGCTGCCACCGGCGGCCGGGAGTGGATGAGGTTGAACGATCCGAGCGGCGAGGTCTTGGCTGGCAAAGCCTCACCGGGGGAGCGGCGGTGCTTGCGGCAGCGTCGCCGACGGTGCAACCCGTGGTGCAGGCCAGGGGGCAGGCCCCGCTTTCCGTGCGCGTACACGGCCCCGTAGATGCACTCGTGAGAGATCGACGCGGTGATCCCGTGGGTCCCTCGGGCGAGTTCGATGGAGATCGTCATCGGCGAGTCCTTCGCCTCCAGTCGCGCCGTCACGTGCGCGGCCAGTACCGGATCCGCGGCCAGTTTGGGCTCCTTCGGTCGCTGCCGGTGCTCGTCGGCCCGGGCCTGTGCGGCGACCGCCGAGTAGCCGGCCCGTCCACCGTTGCGATTGATCTCCGAGTTGATCGTCGAGCGATGCCGGCCAAGCCGGTCTCCTATCTGGCCATCGGTCTCGCCTCGCTCAATCCCGGCGCGGATCTCCTCGCGTTCAGGCGCGATCAGCGGGTGGGCTGGCATGCTGTCGTTCTCCACTGGTCAGGGTGCTGTGTAGACAGCGGGCATCATGCCCGCCATCACGCTCTGACCGGTGGAGACTCAACCCCTACCTGTAGCCGTCACCCCTTGAACTCGCCCTCCTACTGGCGACTCGCTGATCCGGTGAGTCGGACGTGGGCATATTCGAGCCTGCTACTGCGGAGCTGGCTTGGTCGGAACCCAAGGCCCGAGGCCAGCACCGGTGCGGCACTGGTTCACCACCTGAACCACGTCTCTCAGTGCGGCGGAGGCATCGCTGATCTTGAACGGTCTGGCGTCGGCGTCGTGGTGGACGCGATTGCGACCGTCCCGGAGTCTGTTGGCTGCGGCCACACCTCGCTCATCGAGGAGGCCGGTGGACTCGGCGCGTTCGATGAGGGCCTTGAATGTGGCGGGCAAGCCCCTTGGCCGCTCCTGGCGAACCACCTCGCGCAGCAGGAGCTCGGTGATGGCCCCGTACTCGATCACCTGCGAGCGAATCTGCGCCACGTGCGCCGGGTGACCCTTGTGCCGGGCCAGCACCAGCCCGACCTTCTGCTGCCATCGTGCGCCGCGCAGCGACGCAGCGAGCACGGTCCGGATCTGTGGGTCGGCCACGAACGAAAACACATCGAGGGCGGTCGCCTCGTCCTCGATGTCCCGGAAGACGAAGTCGTCGATCCCACGGATGACGGCGTCACCCAGCGACTCCTCTACGACTCGACGAGCTGCAGCGGGTTCCACCGACGCATCATGACCCGCAGCGCCCTCCACGGTAGGTCCATTCGGAGAGTTGCGACTTCGGCTACCGCCATTTCCAGGCCTGGCGTCCCGCCCGCTGAACGTACTGATGGAGGAGAACAGTCCGAGGGCCGTCGCGATGCGGTCGTCTCGCAAGTTCTCAGGACACAGCCCCCAGTTGCAGTGCTCGTCGCACACGTTGCTGAGCAAGGGACTCGAGTTCGACCGCTCCGTTTCTGGATGCCCAGAACCTGCAGGGCCGAGAGAACTTCTGCGTTGCGATGACCCCCGGATCGATCCACCTCAGGGTCGTGTCCGATTCGCCACTCGTGCAGTTCCCCCACCCCTGAGTCCCGTCGAGCGCCGAACAGCCGGACACGAAGGCAGCGAGGCTCAGGTCACTGCCAGCCTGAAGGTCACGGCGAGGTCACGCCGCTTGATCTGGGGCCTGGACGACGAAGGCCCAGGCTGCCCGGAAACCGGGGCTGACCTGGGCCTTTCGTGCTGAGAGCGGGTGAGGAGAATCGAACTCCCGTATTCAGCTTGGGAAGCTGATCAGAGGGGGTGCGCTGACCAGCGGGTTTCGGCGAACAGCCTGGTCAGTCCCTACGTCGAGTGCCCGTCCGTGCCCGCCAGTCACCGCCAGTGCCGTTCCGTAAGGTCACGCTTGGGTCACGCCGCTATAGACCGGAGAGGTCTTCGGCGGTGCTCCACACGCCGAGGAGCTTCACGTCGAGGACGGCACCAGCGAGCTTCTCGGGGAAGATCGCAAGAACGTGGTCGACGCCGGTGGCGGATGGCGAGCGGACAGCTTGGAAGCCGTGTTCGTGGGCAGCCTCGCCGATCTCCTGGGTGAAGCGGTGGTCCTCCCGAGTGAGGTCGGGCGGCGCGATCCCGAGCGCGTCCAGGGTCAGGGTGTCGGTGAGGTCGAGGACCTTGTCCAGGTCGGTGCTGATCTCGAAGAGCTCTCGGGGCAACAGCGCGTCGACCGCGAGTCCTTGCCGCTCGGCCTGACGCGTCAGCTCTGCAGCGACGCACGGTCGGGTCAGGCAGAGGTAGAGCACCGGGAAGCTGTGCGGCGGGTTGAACCGCCCGCCCAGGCGTCGCGCACCATCCCCGCTGCGAGGGTCGAAGCCCTTGGTTTGGTTCCGGTAGGCGACGACAGAGAGCGAGACGGCCAGCGAGCGGCCGATCGCCCGTGGATCGAGCGACGGCATGTCAGACGGTCACGCCCTCCGCCAACGCGAGCAGGAGGTCGACCACGCGCTGGTACTGCCCGGCGGCGACGAGGTCGAGGGGCTTTTCGTAGCCGAGGTCGGGGTTCGGCGAACGCATCCAGAACCGGGCGGCGTCGTCGCGCATGACGCGTCGAGCGAGGTCGACGACCGCGCGGAGCTCGAGCAGGCGCTCCTCGGCGTCACGCCGTGGGGTCGCGGCCTCGGCCTTCCACCGGGCCACGCTTCGAGGGTTGGTGTCGCTCACCCGCGCCAGGTCGGCCGTGTCGACGACGTCACCCTCGTAGAGGTGGTCCAACAGAGAGGTAAGAGTCGTCATGGTCTCCTCGTCGCCCTAACATGTAGCGATACGTCGCGCGTATGTCATACTATACGTCGAGCGCTCGTAAGGAGACAATCCAGTGGACCTCGACTTCGGACACGGCTTCATCCCCCGCATCGGCGAAGAGAACTACAAGGCGGTGGACCGCTGCGTGGGACCGACGGACCTCTTCTCCACCGCGCTCGATCTCCCGTGGGCAATCGTCGACGGCGCCTGGGCCGAGCAGAAGCCCGAACTGTTGGGCACGCTTCGGGAGCACGGCACCAGCCTGCTGGTCGACACCCACGGTTGGCGCTTCCGACATGAGTCGGCCTTCGACGTTGGCAAGCTCACAGCTGCGAGCTGGGCCCCGACTTCGCCGCTCCTCCCTGGGGATCGGACCGCCAACGCCGCCTTCGTGCAGGCGAGTCTGCGAGCGCAGGCACACCTCGGTGCTGGGGCGTACCTGGTGCCCGGGTGGCTTCCGGCGACGCCTGACGAGGATCTCCGTCCCGCGTACGAGCAGATCGTCGAAACGGCCAGCAACCTCGCCGACGTGCCGCCCCGTCCCTTCGTGCTGTACGTCGGTGGCCATACGCGCGGACTCGACCAGGTCGGGGCGCTCATGGACTCCCTGCCCCACTTCATCTCGGCGATCTACGTGCAGATGACCCCTCTCACCCCGATGAAGGACGGCCCGTCGAAGCTGGAGGCGGTGACGTCGCTCTACCAGCACGCTGCATCGCTCGGGTTCCAGGTCATCGCCGGCCATGCCGGCGCCGTGACCCCGACGCTCCGTGCGCTCGGCATCGACGCTGCTGATGCCGGTCTCGCGATCGGAGAAGGGTTCGACCAGTCCACGACGAAGCGTCGCACCAAGCCCGAGCCCGAGGCAGGCCAGCAGCGTGGTGGGCGTCGATCGCGGATGTACTTTGGGCAGATCGGGAGGTCGCTCGAGGCCGCTGATGTCGATCGATCACTCGCCGTACCGGGCGCTGCGGCCGAGCTGCGCAGCTGTCGTCTGCCCTGTCATCGATTCAGCGGCCACCACCTGCTCGATCAGGCACGAGAGCACTCGCTCTGGGCTCGTGTCGAGGAGGCCCAGCGCGTCACCGCGCTCCCGTCGAGCATGCGAGCGACGTCCGTCTATGAGCGCCTCAAGGCCCAGCGCTCTGTCCTCGCCACGATCAATGGAGCGCTCGAAGCTGCGGGCGAGCGACCGTTGGACGTGAAGCCGGTCGACAACCACCTCACTTGGATCTCCCGCGCCCTGGCCGCCCGGTCGGCTGCCTGACCCGACCGGCTTCGATCGAGACTTGGCCGAACGGTTGGCGATGGCGTTCGAGGACGAGGCGTCGTCTCCCGCCGCAGGTGGGCGCGTGCTGGACCTCGTCCCAGTTTGGTGTGACGTCGCCCGCCGCATGGAGGGCACCTTGCTGCTGGCCGTCGGCACCTGCTGACCGAGGATGTTCTCCGATGGGCGGCGATCGACGTATTGATCGAAGCAGGTGTAGCGCCGGGGGACCTCCAGGTCGAGGTCATCATTCCGACGTCGCGCGGGAAGATCGACCTCGTCATCGGACGGAACCATGACGCCGTCGCGGTCGAGTTCAAATTCCCTCGGGACTCGAGGACAGGGAACTCGCCGGACACGATGACGTTGGGTGAGCTACTCAAGGACGTCTACCGGTTGGCTGCGGTGCCGTCCTTCGGCGAGCGGTGGGCAGTGATGTTCCTCAACGATCGGCTTCGCCGCTACCTGGAGCGCCGCACGGACTGCCGGTGGACCTTCGAGGTTGGCGAGGAGCAGGAACTGCTCTTCGCCTGTTACGAGCGCATGACCAAGTAGCGCCAGCCGGGTACGGCAAGCGGACCGCGCGCGAGCTCGCCGACTTCTTGTCGAGTTTCGGGCCCGGAACGGGCTTACGTAGGCATGGAGCGACAGACGAGTGCATTCGCGCCAGCGGGATACCTGGCGGGTTACCCAGCGGGAGGCCGGTGTGGTTGGTGGTCGACGTGATGCGCGTCACGACGCTCAAGGCCACGGCCGCCAAGCTCCCCGGGCTGCTCGCCTACTACGCGGGGCTCGCGGAGGATCGCGAGCGGCCGAGTCCCGGCCGGGGGCCGGTCGACTACTACTTGGACCCCGACGAGCCTCCCGGTCGATGGAAGGGCAGCGGCCGCCACTCGCTCGGGCTCGACGGCACGGTCGAAGGTGCTGACCTGCGTGCGCTGCTCGAGGCTGCTCACCCCGGAACCGGTGCCCGGCTGGGTCGCTGCTTCGGAGGCTCGTCGGCCCGGGGGTTCGACGCCACGTTCTCGGCGCCGAAGTCGGTGTCGGTCCTGTGGGCGGTGTCGCCGGACCCGTTCGTGCGGGCAGAGGTGTTGGCCTCGCACGATGCGGCCGTCGACGCCGCGCTCGCCTGGTTCGAGCGCCACGGTGCGGTGACCCGCCGCGGGACCGACGGCGTCCTCCAGGTCGACACGCTCGGGATCACGGCCGCGGTGTTCCGCCAGCACACCTCGCGCACCGTCGACCCGCAGCTGCACTCCCACGCCATCATCTCGGCCAAGGTCCAGGACGAGACCGGCCGGTGGCTGGCACTCGACGCCCGGTTCCTGAAGTACCAGCAGCGCAGCATCGGCTGGGTGTACGACGCCGCGCTCCGAGCCGAGCTCACCGCCCGGCTCGGCGTGGCGTGGATCGACCGGGGCGAGGGCGTGTTCGACCTGGAATGCGTGCCCGAGACGGTCCGCGAGGCCTTCTCGACCCGCACCGCGCAGGTCGAGGCGAAGCTGGCCGAGCTCGTGCGCGACTGGTCCGACGCACACGACGGCGCAGACCCGGACCCGCGCACGGTCGCCCGCCTCGAACGCGACGCCGTGCTGGACTCCCGGCCCGACAAGGTCCACGGCATCGACGCCGCCGAGCTCCATGCCCACTGGAGGGCCGAAGCCCACGCTGCTGGGTTCGAGCCCGCCCGGCTCGTGACTCAGCAGATCCGTGGCTCGAGCCAGCGCCGCCAACGCTCGGACGACGAGGTGATCGCCCTGGCACTCGACCGGGCGGCCGAGGAGACGGCCGCGTGGCTCCGAGCCGACGTGGGCCGACACCTCAGCACACTGCTCGCGCCCGGCCTCACGGGCAGCGCTGCCGAGCTGGTCGCGGAGGTCGACCGACTCGCGGCGCTCGCGGAGCAACAGTGTGTGCCACTCGGGCCCGAACGAGGCTCGGCCGTTCGGCGCCGAGCAGACGGTCGGCCTGTCAGCGAAGCGGTGACCGACCGGCGGCTCACCACACACGCTCTGCTCACCCAGGAGCAGGCGCTCCAGACCTGGGCAACACGCACCACGCGGGCGGTCGATCCGTCGGATGACCCACAGCTCGATGCGGCCCGGGCGATCGCCGGGCGCGACCGGCTCGTGCTCGTCGTCGGGCCAGCCGGGACCGGCAAGACCCACACCACCGCCAGCGCCGTCGCCGCGCTCCATGGCCAGGGTCGTCCGGTGGTCGGGCTCGCCCCGTCGGGCAAGGCCGCCGATGTGCTCGCCACGGCTGCTGGCTGTGAGACCGACACGCTGGCCGGGTTCCTCACGCGCCATCGCAACGAGCGTTCGCCGTGGCCCGCTGGCACGACGGTGATCCTCGACGAGGCAGGCATGGCCGCGACCACCGACCTCGCCCGCCTGGTGCACCTCGCCCAGACGAACAAGTGGCGCCTCGTCGCCGTCGGCGATCCCGAACAGCTGCCGGCCGTCGGGCGCGGCGGGGTGTTCGCCCACTGGTGCGACACCCTCCCGCACCACACGCTCGACACCCCACGCCGCTTCGATTACCGGTGGGAAGCCCGGGCGAGCCTCGGCCTGCGCGCCGGCCGGCCCGAAGCTGCCGACGCGTACGTCGCCCACGGACGGATCCACAGCGGCCACCCCGCGACCATCCCCTCCCGGGTGGCCCAAGCACATGCCGGCCACGTCCAAGCCGGACGCACCGTCGCGATCACCACCACCAACGCCGAGACGGCCCGGGCCATCAACCGCGAGATCCAGTACCTGGCGCGTCCACGCGCCACCGGCGGTGTCCGCCTGCACGACGGCACCACCGCCCAGGTCGGCGACCAGATCGCCACCCGGCGCAACGACCGCAGGCTGTGGACCCACCTCGGCCACCAGGTCCGCAACCGCCACACCTGGACCGTCACCGACACTCGTCCCGATGGCAGCCTCACCGTCACCCACCCCGACCGAGGCACCGTCGACCTCCCCGCCGACTACGTCGCCCGGCACGTCGAGCTCGGCTGGGCCGTCACCGGCTACGGCACCCAGGGCGACACCGTCGACGTCGGCATCGCCGTCCTCGAGCCGTCCACGACCCGCAACCACGCCTACGTCGCCATGACCCGCGGCCGCCAGGCCAACCACGCGCTGGTCGTCGATCCGACCGGAGTCGTCGACCCAGGCGAACGCCTCGCAGAGATCATCACCCGACCCGTCGCCGCCGACTCCGCTCTCGCTGTCCAGGCCCGCCTCCACCGCGACGCCGGTCTCGAACCCCCGGACCCGATCGCCGCCACTCTGGCAGCGCTCGCCGACCTGCGACGCGCCAGTGCGGCGAAGAACCCGCCCGACCCGCCGACCGCTGCCCAACCAGGCCCGACGCCACCGATCGCCCCCACCGCTCCGCCGCCGACCAGGTCGACAGGTCCGTCGCTCGGCTTGTAGCCCGGCGGTACCCTGGATCTTGCGTCGCCCGGCCGCACAAGACGGGCCTTCTCCACCGGCAGCACCCCGCTGCCCGTCCCATCCGGAGCAGGCCATGCCACGCGAACGACGCGCCGGAGGCGGCATCGACCGCCTCCCCTCGGGCCGCTATCGAGTCCGCATCGTCACCACCGACGGCCGACGCCTCAGCCTCGGCACCCACGCCACCAAGCGCGCCGCCGAAGCCGCCTACGCCCGATCGGTCACCGAACAGGCCGACGGCAAGCCCGCCACCCCGTCGGCACTCACCACCCCGACGTTCACCGACTATGCGTCGAGCTGGGTCGACACCCGGCTCACGAAGCGAGGCGAGGCCCTCCGGCCTCGGGTCAAGGACCTCTACCTCATGCAGCTCCGACTGCACATCGCCCCGACCTTCGGCACCAGCCGCCTCGCCCGCATCACCACCGCCCAAGTCCGCAACTGGAACGCCCGCCTCCGAGGACCCGACGGACCCGGCGCCAGCACGGCAGCCAAGTGCTACCGCCTGGTCCGCTCGATCTTGACGACGGCGGTCGAGGACGGCCTTATCCCGGCCAACCCCTGCACCATCAAGGGCGCCGGCGTCGAACCCGCCGACGAGCGCCCCATCCCGACCGTCGCCCAGGTCCACGACCTCGTCGAGCAACTCCCCGAGCGGATGCGATGCGTCGCCCTCCTCGCTGCCTTCGTCGGCCTCCGCCGAGGCGAGATCCTCGGACTGCGACGCGGCGACGTCGACCTCGACCGCCGAGAGATCGCGATCGTCCGCCAACGTCAGCTCGATCGACACGGCAACCACCTCGTCGGACCACCAAAGTCCGACGCCGGCCGACGAGTCCTCACCATCCCGGCGGCGCTCGTGGGCGACCTACGCGATCACCTCGGCGCCTTCGCCCAGCCCGGCGACGACGGCTACGTCTTCACCGGCCAGAAGGGCGGCCCACTCGCGCCCCACGTCTGGCAGGACGCCTGGGAGAAGGCCCGCAC
>WBZL01000545.1_pt1 | contig 41947 bp, 37 predicted proteins | sample 5204291 | NCBI WGS metagenome assembly WBZL01 (sample SAMN12344345, study PRJNA552823) | activated sludge metagenome | biome: Activated sludge suspended growth; feature: Nitrification reactor; material: Wastewater; isolation source: activated sludge from nitrification reactor of wastewater... | reverse complement strand
GCATGTTTGAAGATCGAATGATGCAGGGAGGTGAGTATAACAGACCGGACCCTAGCTGATTAGCGCGCGGGTATCGAAAAGAACATCGGCTCCGAGTACAGTAGAATATCCGCAATGATCCGGTCGCCGACTTTCCGGCCCCACACAGTGACGGAACTATTTTCGCCAATATCTTCAATGTTCCCTTCTGCCACTTCCTGTTGGAGAACTTGAACGGTTTCGCCCTCGGTGGGAGGCTCGGGGAAGGTACTCACTTCTTTGTACACCTGAGTCTCGCCGGTAACGACAACTTCCACGACCGGGCCATCGTAGTCGGAGGAAGATTCTCCATCCGAACTGACCATCATGCTGATTTGTCCGGTTCCGATGAAGAGGCTGTTGTCCTCGCGGCGGACGAACAGCCCGCCTGCATCCGGCTGGCGCGTGGGGAGTTCTGCGGCTGGGGTAACCTGTAATTGGACGGCCATCGTCTCACCGCTCCCCACATCTCCGCCTGAAACGAAGACACCGGGGCCATTCAGCCCGTTCACTTGCAGACTGCCCTGTCGGTTAAGCAACTGCCCCCCCACAAACGCCGCGGCGACCAGGATAATGACCAGCACGATCAGGCCGATCCATTTGAGAAGGGAAGATTTTTTTTCGGGAATTGGGTTTTCAGATTCCATGTTTTTTACCTCGTGTTAGTTGAAATTTAGGGTTTGGGAAAGTGATAAGTAATGAGTAATGAGTGCCCGCACTCGTTACTCGTTACTTATCACTCATTATTCATACCTCAACGCCTCAATCGGGTTGAGCCGCGCCGCGCGCACCGCCGGATACAGACCGAACACCACGCCAGTCAGAACCGCGACGCCCAACGCGAGGGGGATGCTCTGCGGATCGAGCAAGGCGCGCCCCTGGTTGAGCGACGACGCAAGCGGGATCGCCAGCACGCCGACGGCAATCCCCAACAGCCCCCCGCCCAGACTGATCAGCACCGATTCGAGCAAAAACTGCGCGATGATGTTGCCGGGATGTGCCCCTACCGCCAACCGCACCCCGATCTCCCGCGTCCGCTCCGTCACACTCACCAGCATCACATTCATGATCCCGATCCCGCCCACCGCCAGCGAAACCGTCGCCATCGCCGCCAACAGCCAGGAAAAGGCCTGTGCCGCTTCCTGTTGCGAGCCGAGAATGTCCTGCCGGGTCGTCAGGTCGAAGTCATCCTCGTAATTGCCCTCCGCATCTTGTTCAATGCCGTGTCGCTCCCGCAAATAGTCGGCAATCTGCGCTTTGGCGGCGTCCATTTGGCTTTCATCGGTTACGTGCGCGGTCATGTTGATCGAGGGTTCTTCCTCGAAGAAGTTCTGGATGACCGCGCTGATGGGCATGTAGAAAGATTCGTTTGGGTTTTCGCTGTACCGGTTTTCTGGGTTCGTGCTTTCCAACTCCGCCAGAACGCCGATGACCAGACAGGGTTTGCGATTGACCCAAACGGATTCACCGAGCGGGTTATCGCCTACGAACAAATCCAACGCCGTCTGGAACCCCAACACGCACACCGAATCGCCCGATAAAACTTCTGCCGAGGTGAAAAACCGGCCCGCGGACAGAAACGCTTCGGGGGTGAGGGGGACCCCTTCGGGCCAGCCAATGGGCTGGATTTCGTTTCGGCGAATTACCACGTTGATCGCATCCGCCGTCGCCCCGCCGACGGCCACTTCCAGATTGGCTCGTTTGAACCGGATCTTGCCCGAAGTGGTGACAAACATCTCGACCTGATCGACGAGCGGGGCTTCGTTCGCCATCTGCAAGCCATCATCGTAGGTGAGATTTTTGCCAAGCGCCGACAATTCGCCATCGTCGAACATGAGTTTTGCATTGATCTGGACTTCGTCGGAACCGAGAAACCGGAAAGCTTCGTCCACAGCCGCGCGGGCACCGTTGCCCAGCGCGAGCATGGCGATGACAGACGCCACGCCCATCACGACCCCTAACGTTGTCAGGATCGCGCGCAATTTGTTGGCAGAAACGCCCTGGAGGGCAGTGAGGAGGGTGTTGAGGAGGGTCATATTTTTGATAATTGATGAAGTGATGAGTAATGAGTAATGAGTAAAAAAATGTACCCAGACAGGTCTACGTTGCAGCATCCTGAGCGGAGCGTAGTCTTCGGAGCGTAGTCGAAGGATGCGGGGATGGCCCAAAAGGCCGCTTCGCAGACACCCTTCGACTACGCAAAGCCTCCGCTCAGGGTGTCTGCGAAGCTAGGTCTAAGTAGTTTAAAAATACTCATTACTCATTAGACTCCCATCCTGCATCACGATCACGCGCTCCGCAAAGCCTGCCACGGTCGGGTCGTGGGTGACGATCAGGATGGTACTGCCATCGCGGTGCAGTTCACCGAGCAGGGCCATGATTTCGAGACCGGTTTTGCTGTCCAGGTTGCCGGTGGGTTCGTCGGCGAGGAGGAGCGAGGGGGCGGTGACCAAGGCTCGGGCAATGGCGACCCGCTGACGTTCGCCGCCGGAGAGTTCGTTGGGGCGGTGGTTGGCGCGGGAGGCCAGTCCCACGCGCGCAATCGCTTCCCCCGCGCGTTTCCGTACGCTTTTTTGCGCTACGCTGTACATCAACGGGAGGGTGACGTTATCCAGGGCAGATAACCGGGGAAGCAGGTTAAAGCTCTGGAAGATGAAGCCGATGCGCCGGTTGCGGATGGTGGCACGGGCACGGGTGGAGAGGCGGGAGACATCTTCCCCTTCGAGCCAGTAATGCCCGCTATTGGGGGTGTCCAGGCATCCGAGCAGGTGCATGAGCGTGGATTTGCCGCTCCCGGACGCGCCCATGAGGGCGACAAATTCCCCACGCTGGATGGTGAAGCTGACGTTTTTGACGGCTTGCACTTCGGCGGTTCCCATGCGGTAGGTGCGGGTGAGGGATTCGGTGCGGATGACGGGGGTATCTTTTGCACCCACCGCATCCTTCGACTTCGCAAAGCCTCCGCTCAGGATGCTTTCGTTATTCGCCGTATCCTTCGACTGCGCTGGAATCGAGTAGGCCGGGGATGATGGCACGGTTGCCGCTCCGCTCAGGATGCTTTCTTCATTTGCCGTATCCTTCGACTGCGCTGGAATCGGGGAGGCCGGGGATGATGGCATGGTTGCCGCTCCGCTCAGGATGCTTTCGCCATTTGCCGCATCCTTCGACTGCGCTGGAACCGGGGAGGCCGGGGATGATGGCCCGGTTGCCGCTCCGCTCAGGATGCTGGTATCGCTTGGTTTGCGAGAGGAGGTGCTTGAGGAGGTCATTTCGCCACCACCAGTTCGCCTTCTTCGAGACCGGAGAGGATTTCGACTTGGACATCGCCGCGGAGGCCGATTTCGACGGTGCGGCGCACGGTTTCGGTGCCGGTCCAGACTTCGAGGATTGTGGTGCCGCTGGATGATGCACGAACCACCCCGCGCGGGAGGCAGAGGACGCCTGCGCGTTTGGCGATCACGACAGAGGCGTCGGCGGTCATGCCTTCGGCCAGTTTGTCCAGGCCTTCGGCATGGGTGTCTGGGATGGTGTTGAGGCGGATGTAGATGTTGTAGAGAGGGCGATCTCCGCCGGTACGGGTGGGGAGGATACGGGTGATGGTTCCGGTGATATCGGCGTCGGGAATGGCGTCGAAGTAGAGTTGAACTTCTTGCCCGACTTCTACGTAGGGATAATCTTCTTCGATGACGGTCGCTTCCACTTCAATGGCTTGTGGGTCAATCAGCGTGAGGAGACCTGATCCGGCGGGGACGGTGTCGCCGGGACTGGCTTTGACTTCAATGACGATGCCATCGAAGGGGGCGAGGATTTCCAAATGTTCGAGGTTGCTTTGTGCGGCGGCGAGGCGGGCTTCTGCATCGGCGATTTTGGCTTCGGCGAGTTGTTGGTCAAGTGAGTCTGGCCCGGCTTGGACGGATTCGTAGGCTTGCTGGGCGACGGTGAGTTGAACCTGCGCGAGAGCGAGTTCGGCGTCGGCCTGAGTGATGTCCGTTTCCGGGGCAGGGAGCAACAGCCAGTTCCAGGTGGCGAGTTTGAGGTCCATCTCCTGTTCGGTGGCGGTCAGGCGTTGGAGGGCGAAGATGCGGTCGGGGTTGGTGAGAGGTTTGTGTTCCACTTCTCCGAAGGCTTTGAGGGCTTCTTTGTAGGCTTCTTTGGCGAGCAGGTATTGGGCCTCGGCCTGTTGAAGGTTGAGATCATCCGCCCGAGGGGCATCGAGGCGGGTACGGGCTTGTTCGGCGTTGGCGACCGTTTCCTGGGCGTTGACGAGATGGAGTTGGGCTTCGGCTAGTTTCAGGTCGGCGTTGGCAAAGAGGTCGTCGTAGGCTTTTTGAGCTTGCAGGACTTCGAGTTCGGCGGCAGTGACGGCGGCTTCGTAGTCTTCCTGCCCGTTCAGGCGAGCCAGTACCTCTCCGGCGGTGACAGTGTCCCCAGGCAGGACATTGAGTTCCGCCAGACTGCCGTTGCTGGGCATTTGGAGGGTGGTGTAGGAGGTGTTGACAAGTTTCCCCGGTGCGGCTACTGATTGGGTGACATCGCAGGTGGCGACGGCGACCGTTTCGGGGGCTTCGATGACGGTGGGAGTGGGTTCCGGGGCGGTGGTGGTGAAACCGTAGTAGCCCGCGCCGATAACGAGGATGAGGATGAAGAGAATGAGGAAAATGGTACGTTTCATGGATAGCCTTAGATATTTCATATTCCGTATTGCGTCTTGCAAAAGTGGTTGTGCAAGACGCAGTACAGAATACGAAATACGATTTACGGAATAATGGCTATCTTATTTCCCCCAGGTTTCGGATAGGTTTAAGGGAGATTACAGTTTTGTAATCTCTCTAAAAAAACGTAATTACTCACGCTTAAGAAGTTGAACTCGAAAAAAAAGGATGAAAGGGGGGATGTACATCCCCCCTTTCATCCTTTTTTTTCGGAACCTTCTACTCTTTGTGAGTAGTTACAAAAAAATATCGGTGCGGGATGGACCGCACCGATATTTTTTTGCGATGTCTTTTTGCCTGGTTATTGTCGTTTGCGCCAAACTAGCCAGACAATAGTGCCGAGGTTGACGGCAATAAAACCGCCCCCGCCAAAACACAGGAGTAGACCAGGTGCCAACCACATATCCATAAAGGAATCAATTTGGGCTTTTTGGGGATTTGTGGGATCGTAAAAGATAGTGTCCTGATCGCCCACGCGGTGAGTGGGCGGGCTGGATGAATTTTGACTTTCAAATTCGTAGGTTTGCCCGTTGACTTCATACTGGAAAACCGGGGAATAAGATGTACTTCCGTCGCTGGTACTTTCTTCGAGCCGGACGACGGTCCCGATGGTGCTGGCGCCCTGGGTGCGGAGTTGGTAATTGGTGTACGAAATGTAGCCCCCCCCAGCTAACAAGCCGAGGAACAACACATTCATAAAGATGAGCCAACAACCGGTTTGAAAACCTTGTTTAAAATTGCCAAAAAAACCTGAATTGGAAGTGGACATGGATAACCTCTATCATAAATTCGTATATTTTCATCCAAGTATACCCGCTTCTGATGGTTTTCCTGGAATGTATCGGGCCAAAATTACCCCACCAATCGGTACCCAATCCCCGGCACTGTCAAAATCAGGGCGGGTTTGCTGGGATCGGGTTCGATTTTTTCGCGCAAACGGCGGATGTAAACGTTGATCGTACGTTCTTCTTCCAGATCGGGGGCGTATCCCCAGACCGAGTCCAGAATTTGGGTGCGGGTGAGAGCGATGCCCCGGTTTTGGGTGAGGTACACGAGGAGGCGATATTCGGTGGGGGTGAGGTTGAGCGACCGGGGGCCGCGAAACGCTTGGCCCTGGTTCATATCCAGCGTCACATCCCCGATGGAAATGACGTTCGCGTTCGGTTGGGCATATTCTCCGTAGGCGCGGCGCAATTGGGCACGGATGCGCGAAAACAGTTCACGTAAATTGAACGGTTTGGTGACGTAATCGTCCGCCCCCATTTCCAGGCCGAGGACTTTGTCCATCGCTTCTTGTTGAGCGGTCAGCATGATGATGGGCTGATGAAACCCCGTTTGGCGCAGTTGGCGGCACACGTCAAACCCGGAACCGTCCGGCAGGCGCACGTCGAGCAGAATCAGATGGGGGAGGTGCTCTTTCGTAGCCCGCACCCCCTCTTGGCCCGTGGATTTCCAGGTCACGGTGTACCTTTCAAATTTCAGGGCATCTTGCAGGCTTTGGGCGATGGCGGAATCGTCTTCGATCAGGAGAATGTGGGACATGGGATGGACTCTACATCAGATTTCAGAAAATTGTCAACTGTTTGTCAACCAAGGATCAACCGCACGTCAAGCGGGAAACCTTCTGGGGCAGTATCCTATGCTTAATCAATTACAAAACCTAATAGGAGAACGCCCATGAACGCTAAAAAATCCCCCTACCTCTTTTTTGTCCTTGCGCTTACTTTATGCGCCGCATTTTTGTTGAGTGCCTGTCAACCTGCCGCCAGACCTGAAACGATCACTGTCGTTGAAACGGTGGTCGTCACGGAAATTGTCGAAGGGGAAGCCGTTGAAGCCATCGTCACCGCGACCGCTTCCAACGGATTCGCCGCCGAACAGCCCGCCGAGCCTGCCGCGCAACCCTACCCGACCTCCCTGCCCCCCGTCGGCCAGGCCACCCCGCCCGCCGATAACTTCTTCCAGGATTACGGCCTCAACCCCTACGTGGATACCTACGAAGATCACCTCTCCACCTTCGCCATTGACGTGGACACCGCCTCTTACACCGTTGCCCGCCAATATGTCAACGACGGCATGTTGCCCCCCGCCGAAGCCGTGCGCCCCGAAGAATTTGTCAACTACTTCAATCAGGGTTACCCCATTCCTCCCGATGTCGCTTTTGGCATCTACGCCGACGGTGCGCCTTCCCCGTTCGCTTTGGATGGCACCTACCTTCTGCGCATTGGCATTCAAGGCTACCAAATCCCCGCCTGGGAACGTCAACCCGCCGCTTTGACCTTCGTCATTGACACCTCTGGCTCAATGGAACAGGATGGCCGCCTGGAATTGGTCAAACAATCCCTGCAAAAACTGGTGGATCAAATGCGCCCCCAAGACACCATTGCCATCGTCGCCTATAGTACCGATGCACGCGTGGTCCTGTACCCCACCTCCGGCACCGACCGGGACACGATCCTGAACGCGGTTTATTCGCTGTACCCCCAAGAATCCACCAATGCCGAAGCGGGTCTGCGCTTGGGTTATCAGGTGGCCTGGGACTTCTTCCGGGCGGATGCAGTGAACCGGATCATTCTCTGTTCGGACGGGGTCGCCAACGTCGGTAACACCAGCCCGGGCGGGATCATGGATTTCGTCCACGGGTATGTCGCCCAGGGCATCACGCTCACCTCGGTCGGGGTGGGGATGGGCAACTTCAACGATGTCCTGCTCGAACAGCTTGCCGATAACGGCGATGGCAACTACGCCTACGTAGACAACCTCGAAGAAGCCGAAAAACTCTTCGTCGAAGATTTGGTCGGAACCCTGCAGGTCATCGCCTATGACGCCAAAGTGCAGGTAGATTTCAACACCGACGTGGTCGCCCGCTACCGCCTGATCGGGTACGAAAATCGTGATGTCGCCGACAGCGATTTCCGCAACGACACGGTAGACGCGGGCGAGATCGGGGCGGGGCACACGGTCACGGCGCTGTACGCGGTCCAGTTTCACCCCAATGCCCAGGGCCGCATCGCCACCGTGCAACTGCGCTGGCAAGACCCCACCACCCGCGAAATCGTCGAAGTCAACGGCAATTTCAACACCTTTGACCTGTCCAGCAGTTTTGAAGAAGCCTCGCCTCGTTTCCAACTGGCCGCAGTCGTCGCGCAATATGCCGAAATCTTGCGGAATAGCTATTGGGCAGGCGACACCACAATGAGCCAACTGGCCGCCTACGCCACCCATCTCGTGAACCTGATGCCCGAAGATGCCGATGTCGCCGAGTTTGCCGCTCTTGTCAACCGGGCGAGTTCGATAGTCGCAGTCAGATAAATTTTCGTGTAGCCAGTATTCCTGCGCAAAACCCCGTTCGCAATCGTCCCCCTTGCCATGTGAAGGGGGACGGTTTTTGCGCGTTGGCCTTTTGCTGAATCACAGAAGAGGGATCACGGATGTTTATCCAAAACATCCGTGATCCCCTCATCCGTGATTCAAATAATCCCTCCTTCGTTCAAGCTCCTGCTCAATTCAACAATTGTTTTCCTGCGGAAAACTTAGGATTTATTCCTTATAATACGCCTGATCGCTTACCCCCCCCAAGATTTTTTACGAAGGTATCCCCAATGACCCCGTATATTTACCGGGTTGAAACCCACTGCCACACCATCTACTCCAAAGACAGCCTGACCCGCCCCGCGGACCTCCTCGCCGCCTGCCGGAAAAAGGGCATTGATCGGGTGATCATCACCGATCACAATACCATCTCCGGCGCGCTCGCGGCCCAAAAACTGGACCCGGAACACGTCATTGTGGGGGAGGAGATCATGACCCGCGCGGGGGAACTGCTCGCCGCATTCGTCGTGGAAGAAATCCCGCCGGGGTTGACCCCGCTCGAAACCATTCAGCGGTTGCGCCAGCAGGGTGCTTTTATCAGCGTTTCTCACCCGTTTGATGTCACCCGCTCCGGGCACTGGAAACTGCCCGATTTGCTGGAAATTGCGCCGTTGGTGGATGCTGTTGAAGTGTTTAACGCCCGGTGTTTTTCCGCGAAGATGAATGAGCAGGCGCAAGCGTTCGCGGTTCAGCAGGATTTGTTGGGGACGGTGGGTTCGGATGCCCATACGGCGTTCGAGGTGGGGACTGCCTCGTTGGAAGTGCCCCTCTTCGAGACCGCGGCGGATTTTCGGCGTCATCTACGGTCTGCCCACCCGCGCGTGCGCCGTTCCCCCGCGTGGGTCCGGTTAAGTTCCCGGTATGCGGTGATTGCGAAAAAACTGGGGATGGTCAGGGTTTAAGAAATCTTTCTGAAATCTGAAAAATTTCAATCCGAAAAATTTCGTCCAAAAACTTAAATCTCGTGTAAAATACCCGCTATTGGGGCAGTGGCGGAATGGCAGACGCAGCGGACTTAAAATCCGTCGGCCTTAAAAACCGTGTGGGTTCGACTCCCACCTGCCCCATAAAAAAGTGACAGGCTCTGACTAAATTTGCCAGAGCCTGTCACTTTTTTATGGAGACACGGGTTAGTAACTTGAATTTTTTAAGGTGATGGGGGATGTACATCCCCCATCACCTTAAAAAATTCGACCTTTTCCCGCTCAAAATGTGATTATTTATGCGCCACAGCCTCCGCCGCTGGGACCTTGTTTGGTCTTCAGCTTGATTTTGGGCGTGTATTCGATTTCGAATTCGTGCGGGTCGGGTGTTGCGGCGGGGTACCGCTCGCCCAGAGCCGCGGGGAACACGTAGCGGAGTTGGTCGCTATCTCCGGTGGTGGCCTGTAAATCCTGGCCTGCATAAATGCTCAACCAGTTGTTGATGCCCCCATCCAAGATGTACACGTTCGGGAGGTTTTCTGCTTGCAGATACTTCCAGGCTTCGGTGGCGGCGTTTTCGTCATTGCTCATCACGACGAAGACGGTGTTTCCAGGCTCCAAGAGATAGTCGGGGACTAAATCCGGCAAACTTTCATAAGGCGCGTGGATGGCATCTTTGATGTGGAACAGGTTGTAATCGACCTCGGAGCGGACATCGAGCATAACGACGCGGATTGCGTCATTTTCCGTCGCTTCGAGCAATTCGGCGGGATGAATTTGGACTTCGCGGGCATTGAGCATCAAGTCTTTTTCCGCAGAGATGGCGGCCCACCGGTCTGCGTTCGAGGGCTGACCGATCATCACCAGGCCGAAAGCGGCCAAAGTCAGCGCGCCCGCGCCTGCCATACGCAGTTTCGGGGCTTGTTTGGGGTCTTTGCCGCCAAAGATTTTCTCCAATTGTTCGCCGCCCCAAAACATGAAGAGCGCCATCAAAACGACCAGGAGCGCAACCCACCCGGCATCGAGATGGAGCCAGTCCATGAGGGTGAAGCGTCCCATGTAGGAAGAGTTGAAAAATACGTCAAAGTTGCCGACGGTTTCGCCAAAGACAAAAATCCCGAACAGCACGCCTAAGGCAAAAAACACGCCGTCAATCTTCGCCGTGGCGACCGCGACCAGCGAGGTGCCCGGACAAAAACCGCCGATGATGAACCCGACCCCCATGATCAACCCCCCGACGATGCCCGGCCACAAATAGGTGGGATTGACCCACACCATGTTGTAATCGAGCAACCCCACGGCGGACGCTCCAAAAATCAAGACCATCGCGACGATGATGCCCGTGAACATCACCTTAAGCACGGTCATATCTTTGAAATAAAATTGTGCCGCCAGACGGGGAGAATTTCCAAACCCGGCGATTTCCAGGACATATCCAAAGGAAAAGCCAATGGCCAGGTAAATGGCATACATCCAAAATTTACCAAACAAAGCTTCAAGAGGAAGAGGAAAGGGAGCCATGATGTACCTCGTATAATACGGTCAATAAGGTAAATAAAGTAGATAAGGTAAATAAGGTAAACAAGGTGATTTCTTTTGTGTACCCTGTGTACCTGTTTTCTTTGTTTACCCTGTATACCTCAATTCCAAAGTTTTCTTACAAAATAAGCCACAGCGTACCCGCCGCCGAAGACAGCGAACATGAACGCCCAACTGCCCACCGACAGGACCGCCCCCCCGGACAACGCTTGCCCGGATGTACACCCGCGGGCCAAACGAGCGCCGAACCCCATCAATGATCCGCCCGTGAAAGCCCACAACCAGCGGGAGTGTGTGCTCACGTTCGGGCCTTTGTTCGTTTCGACTTTGATCCGACCGTGTAACCACCCGGAGACAAAGCCGCCGAGCAGGGTTCCAGCCGTCATCACGACAATCCAGTCATCCAACGCGTTTTTGGCTCCGCCTGCCATTTTCAGCAGGTAGGACACCCGATCGACATGTTCGGGGGCAACCAAATCTTCAAGAAAGACAATGAACCGGTTCAAGCCGCCCGATGCACCTAACCCGTTTCCGGTGATGAAAAATGCCAGAAACAGGACGATGCCCAGCAGGGTCCCTGCCCAATAGGGGTTAACATGATCCTGTTTGGGGCGGACCAGTATCGCGCGCCAGTTGATCGCGCGAGATTTAAGTTTGGGTGGAGTTTGTGTGAGGGTTGTCATTTGATTCTCCAAAGGTTATTTCGCAATGAGGTGAAGGTTCAATCTGCACTGGCTTCTGAAAGGCCAGGGTCTGTATGTTGGGTTGTTTCAGTTTCTGCTTGTGTTGGGACTTCCACTTCATCCCACCCCAACATCATCGCTTTAATCGCGGCGGTGGGGGTGTGTCCGGTTGTCGTCAGGTACACATGCATGATGATGAACGATGCAAAGAGCCAGGAAATCAGGGTGTGGAACGGGGCCAGGAAGGGCAATCCGCCCAGGCTTTCGGCGATGTTCGGCCAGCGTTGCGCGCCCCACATCAACGCCCCAGTGACGACCTGTAAGGGCAGGAGGAAATTCAAAATGCCGAAGTACACGATTTGTTGGAGCGGGTTCAATTTTCGATCAGTAGTCTTTTCGAACGGGTGTGCGTCTCCTCTGAAAATGCCGCGCACGTAAAAGACCGCTTGCTGAATGGCCTGGTCAAAGAATCCGTATGGACGAGGGATATATTGTTGAATTTCGCCACTCGCCAGGTGATAGAACAAGGACAGGGCGGCGTTGATCACCAGGATGGCGGCTAACGTATTGTGGACGATCACGGCATAGGGGAAACTCAGGACGCCGAACATCTCCGGTTTATGAATGCCTAACCCTGTGAGGAGTAGGAGCATAATGGTGGCCGTTTGCATCCAGTGCCAGAACCGTTCATAGACGGAATACATATAAACCTGTTTGATTTCCACCCTGGAATGGTGCGCATGTTTGCGCGACGCCTGATAGCGCAACCCACCGTGGACAGAAACTCCCGCCACAGTCCCGATGAAGAAGATGATCCCTGCCCAATCCACCCACCCCACACTATTGTGTCCGAGCACGTACAGATCATTCTCTTCGGTCACGGGCTGGTAATACAAGGCCCCGTCCGCCGTGGTGTACAACTCACCGTTGGGGAGCGTGTTCGTGTCCTTGACGAATTCCGGCATGACCCCACCGGGCACCTTCGCCGACAGGAACATCGCCGCCGTCACTTTTGAGTCTTCCCCGTGGCAGGTTTGGCAGTCGCGCGTGGCCCATTCGCCTGTCGTGACCGTGTGGTTGATGCTGTACGGCTGGATTTCACTTTGGATGCGGGGGTTTTTTAAGCCCAACCCCGCGAGCCGGGTTCGAATGATCATCTCTTTTTCATCGTTATCGATGACGAGTTCGGCATCCTCTAGCATTCCGTCGTTGTTCTGATCGAAAGCGGACAAAATTTCAGGCGGGTAAGCGCCGTCTACCAACCAAGCGGCGGTCAAATCTTCCAACCGTACCGGGCGGGTTTCTTCGCCCTCGCCATAGACCCAAAACCAGGAGGTGATCAGGTTGTAAGGCGCTAACTGCACCTCGCCATCAATGTTTTGGCGGGGGAGTAAAACGGGTTGGAAACCGGTCACGAGTGATTGCACTGGACCAGCGTCGGTTTCGCCATTTTCCACACCGCGGCAGGTCGTGTTGGGCTGGCTCTCGGTCGTCAACACTGTCCAGTCGTAAGATTGGAAGGCGGTGGAATACATTTGCGGGATATGGCAACTTTCACACGCGACAGCGGCAAAGTGTTGTTCGGCGTAGGGCAACCAGTCGTGGGCGACTTCGGCGTCGTGGCAGGATTCACAGCGGCGCATGGTGCCTTTTAAGTCGGGGGAAACGGTACCCTGTGCGCTTTGCCCGCGGGCGAAATCGTGGATGGGCTGATACAGATATTCGCCCAGTTCCAGACGGCGAGGGTCAAAGAGAAGATGATCGGGGCGGTCTTCGTCATCCCCCTGGAAATACACCGGGTTATTGAGCGAAAAATGACAGTCGGTGCAATCCAGCGCACGTTCGGCGTGGATGTCCCACGAACGGTCGAGAGTCTGTTTGTCGGTCAGGTTGATGCCTGAGTTGGCAAGTTTTTGGGGCGAGATAATCTGTCCGGTCGTTTGCGTGTTCCAGTTATCGGGTTCGCAACTGGTGCTGATGAGCGGCTCATCCAGACTCTCGTAGACGAGGCCATGACATTGCCCACAGTTTTGGTTGTTCGGGTCTTGGATGGTGATTTTGGGGGACAGGTCCCCCTCTGGGGTGAAGGCGTCCGGGTTGAACGTGTAACCCGCCTCGGTCTGGGAAACGACGCCCCGTCCGAGGGTGGCGGTGCTGGCCCACTGGAATTGTCCGGTTTCGATCGTTTGCATCCGTGCGGCATTATCCGGGGCTTGAATGTGGCAGAGGAAACAGTTCATCTCCACCGTGCCGGACGTTTTCCAGTCCCACGCGGGGTCCAGTTTGGGTTCTTGCGCTGGACCACCCCCGACGTGGCGCAACCCGAGGGTCATGATCCAGGTGGAAAGAGTCAGATCGGGGCGGTCATCGCTGGGCGCGGAGAGGTAGCGGTAGGTGATCGGGTTCCATTTCCCAAACCAGCCGGGGCTGACATCCCACGCTCGTCCGCTGGTAACCTGTCCGAATTCGTCGTACCCAACGTCGGCATGGAAGCTGTGCCCTTCGATGAATAGGGTATCGTGGCAGGCTCCACAGGTCTGCATCGTGGAGACGGGGTTGTCGGTCTCTAGCACGTTGTTGCCATCCTTGTCCAGGAGTGGAAAGGTGGGGTGGAGAGGGGAGGGGGTAAGGGCTTGGGGTTGTCCTTCCTGTGCGGTTGCAGGTTGCCGGGTGAGGATCAACCCGCCTGCGAGCAGGATCAGGATCGTGCCAAGAAAAATGAATTTGTGGGTAGGGGTGCGAAGGTTCATGGTCTTCATGTTATTTAGGGTTGAGTCTCACGTCCGCCCCATTCTGCGGGGTCGCCAGGGTATCCCAAGGCTATCCAGTTCAAGCGACCTTCGCCGCTTTCTGCATGACAAGCCGTGCATTGCAAGGTGTTTTCAGCCGGTTGGACCATATGAGTCTGGGGCCAGTACATGACGGTTTCTGCAAAGCCATATTCGCCGCTGAAGGGTAGGTTGATGCTTTCCATGCCCAGCGTGATAGCTTTGACCCAGTCGAAGTTGACCCAATATTCGCCGACGGTTTTGGGTTGGACAAGGTAATTGTTGACCGTGTCGTAGGGTTGTTTGGCGTAGTGGACTTTGAAGGGCCAGATTTTCGCAGTGGGGTCCGAGATGCTTCCGGCGGGGGTGTTGATCGGAGTTTGTTGGGTGGGGTCGATGACATCCCCGTAGAGATACCGGTAGCTGACGTTGCCGTTGTACCAGAAGTATTCGGGCTGGTAATTGCCTTCGTAGATGAAAGAGCCTTTGATTTTTAGATAAAAATGCGGGTCTTCAATCGTATCTTGTCCAGCCGTAGACCAGTCCCAGGCGACTTTGGTGGGGTCTTCGAGGGCGGTATTCGGGATGTGGCAGGTTTGACAGGCAACGGTATCCAGATGGAGGTTGACGCGTTCGTCTTCGTGAGGAACGGCATTGTGACAGTCGGTGCAATAAATCTGGTTGGCGTTGTCCACGCTGACGGAGATGGCCCGCCCGGAGATATTGTGATCGGAAGTCTGGTGGCAATCGGTGCATTGGAAGTTCAGTTCGCCCATGTGAATGTCCAAACTGCCTTCGGGATTGGAGAGACTCTCATCTAAGTCGCCATGTTTGACCGCATTGCCACCACCACCGTTGAAGTGACAGGTTCCGCAGTTATCACGGGTGGGGTAGTTGACGCTTTTGGCGGCGGCGAGGAGATCAACACCTTCGGCGGGCAAGCCAGAGGTGCCTTTTGCGTAGGTGCTTGAGTCTGCGTGGCAGATAAGGCAGTCTACATTTTCCTCTTGGGAAAAATCAAAGGTTTCATCGGACCAGCCGTATCCAGCGTGGCATTTGGTACATCCGCTCCAATTGGACTGAATGCCGATGCAGAAATTATTGATGGAATTCTTTTTGCCCACGGTAATGGGTTCGGTGCGTCCGGCCATTTCGACGGGTTTGCTTTCCCAGGTCCAGTGAACGGTTTGGGCGACCTGATGTGCGGCGTCTTCGTGGCATTCCAGGCAGGCGCGGGTGACATCGGGGCCAGTTTCAAAGGTTTTCCCTTCGTATAAATCGGCGTGTTCCGTATGGGCTGGGCGTTCGGGAACGTTGGCCCATGGGTTATCAAGAGCGGATGTGGCTTTCGGCCACATCAAAACGACCGGCACGAGCAGAAGGATCATGGTGCCGAGGAGGCCGAAAAGCCAGATATGTTTGGGTTGTTTCATGGCATTAGTAAGTGTAGAGTAGGGTTAAGGTATCCGTTTAGGTGCTAATCATATTTTGCGATTATTCGGATGAGCGAATATATCGCTTGTGAAAATAGTAACAATAGGGTGGTGGTTGGAGAAGGGCAGGTTGTCCTAATCTCGGAGGGACACATGTCACGGAATGGGTGCATATATGTGACTAGGTGAGAAGAAAATAAAAAGACCCCAAAGCGGGGTCTTTTTATTGAGGTTTTGTGAAGCATGGCTCAGTTGAGAACTGCGTACTCTCGTGTCACTGAATTGGCTAAAGTTGCCTGTTTTGCGAGTCTCTCTCCGAGAACGGTGCGGAGAAGATCGAGGGCGTCGATGACACGTTTGTCTGCCAGGGCGTAGTATACGGATTGCCCATCGCGCTCGGCGGAAACCAACCCACGTTCTCGAAGCACTTTGAGATGGCGGGAGACGGTAGGTTGAGGTAGCTCAAGCTTTTCGACAAGCGTATTGACATTCAGCGGGCCTTCAGAAAGCAGGTACAGAATGAGAATCCGGCTTGGGTCTGCTAAAGCGCCACAAATGTTTGCATGGAGTTGGTTGATTTCTTGGATGAGAGTGTGAGTGTTCATCATTAATCCTTATGTGCATATCCGTATATCATTGATTGTGCAGAGTGTAACAATCAGCCTGCGGAAGTATCAGGGTGTTTTGTCCCAAAAATTAATGGACAAATGTCCTAAGAAGAGACCCCCTCAAGGAAAATTCCCTGAGGGGGTCAGACCGAGGTGGAGGAGGTTTACCCTGAACCTTAACCCGTTAAGGATGAGGTTCAGCAGGTAACGATGGAAAAAGCGGGAGATATTTGATTCCCAGTGTAAACCCAAGTAAAGCGTACCCTAACACCCCTATGGACACGGCGATCTCTACCCAGGAAGGCAAATACGCGGCGGCGATCACATTTCCGAGGACGCCGGGAGACCATTCGGGCGGGGCAATTAACCCGGAGAGGGTCACATTCCAACGGTTAACAATCACCCCAATGACGATGAGGGCTAACGCGCTCATCAAGTAACGGCTTTGTCTTCGTAGGGGCGATAACAAAACAAAGATGGGAATGACGATTCCGAGAATGATTTCGATGACCCAAAAAGACTGGTTAAAAGGCGTGGTTAACTCAAGCCGTTGTAACGCGCTGGCTGTTCCGGGAGAGTGACTGTAATAAGAAGTTGCCGCCCAATCCCATAATTTTAGATATAAATAGGCGAGGAGGGTAAAAGCCGTCAATCTGGAAATATCTCGACTTAGTTTAGAATTAATCAGATCCTGATGGGTTAATTTTTCGGCGATGAGGGAAACGAGTAACGTGAGTGCTACTCCACCTGCAACTGCGGATAGAATGAACATTACAGGAAGAGATGGTTTGAACCAAAGCGAACGGCTGGACAACACCCCATAAGTCGCGCCGAGAGAAGATTGATGTAACAGGGATAGCGCCATCCCGATGACGGCCATCACGGGGGTTAACTTATGAAGAAAATGTCCAAATTTTCGTAATCTCGGCCACCGGGCAAAGAAGCGACTTTCAAACAAAACGGGCAAAAACTCGATGATCAGGACGGTGGAGTATAGTACAACACACCAGGTAATTTCCCATAGCACCGAGTGAACGTTCCAAAATACCAAGGGGTGCCAAAATCGGTCGGGCCGTCCAATATCCATCGCTAACGCCAACATCGCGGAGGTGTATCCTAAAAATCCAACAAACACCGCGGCACGAGCGATAGGTTCAAAGCGTTTGAGGCGAAACAGGTATACAACGGCTGAAAAGGTAAAGGCCCCAGCGCCTAATGCAATTGCGGATAAATCGTGGGTGATCCATAATCCCCAAGGCACCTGATCAGAAAGGTTAGTGACTTTCAAACCCTGAGTTAGTGTTAGAAAAATGCCTACTCCCCCAATTATGAGCAATATGCCTAATGACAATACCCAAATATGGATGGGGCGAACGGCTTTCGTGTGTGGAGTCGCAGGTTGAACAGGCATCTTAACTTTCCTTTGCAGGACGAACATAATGTACTTTCGGTTCTGTTCCGAAATCTTCTCTTAATCTGAACGTTTCGTGTTCTGCAAGGTATTTGGAAACCGGGCTTTCGGTATCGAAGATATCGCCAAACACCCGTGCCCCAACCGGGCAAGCATTGACACAAGCTGGAGTAGCCTGTGGATCGACGCCGGGAACCAGACCTTGTGCCAAACCCCTATCGATCCGGTGGTTGCAGAACGTACATTTTTCTACGACCCCGCGCGGGCGTCTCGGCACTTCCGCGGTTCCCCAAATGGGTTGGTAGGCGTTTTCTTCCTCCGAGGTTCCCCAATTAAAACGCCGCACATCATAGGGACAGGCCACTTCGCAATACCGGCATCCGATACAGCGTTCATAATCCATGGCAACGATTCCATCCTCCCTGATCCAGGTGGCTCCGACGGGACAAACGCGGACACATGGCGCTTCAGCACAATGAAGGCATGGGCGAGTCATAAAAAAGTCCGTGCCACCCTCCGTCCGTTCAGGGAAGCCGACATTCCACAGCATTTCCTCGTCAGGTACATCGTTGGTGGCCTGGCAAGCCCACACACAATATTGACAGCCAATACATTGTTCCAAGTCGATGACCATGTGCCACTCATGGGCATCGCTTGCCTGGGATTCTCGATGCAACCCTTGGATAGCATCAGCAGAAAGCGGGCCAGAAGAAAAAATCTGGGTGAAAAGAGCTGTCGCTCCGGTTGCGCCTAGAACTTTTAAGGCATCGCGACGCGTAAGTATTGTGCCTGCGTTATTTTTCGATGGACTCATCTTCGTTCTCCCGGCGGCTACTTCGAATATTGTTTGCAATAAACCAGGCTGTTGATCCCCCTAACACCAATCCGACCACGCCTCCTTGAAAAATGATGGTGACATTTCGACTGGCGAGGGCCGCTTCGAGGGTTTGAATTTGTTGGGCTGTATTTTCTTCGATGACCTCGGTCGGGGAAATTGTTTCCGTATCACTGAGCGGCACAGTCGAAGAGATTACATTTGCGGCTTTTGCACCATGTTCATATCCCGGTAAGGAAAAGCCGGCATGTAAAGCATCTGTATGGCAGGCGATGCATGTGGAGGTCGTGATTGTAAATGAGTGTCCGGTCGGCACGATGCCGTCTTCCGGCGTGACTTCGGGGGGGATGACCAGGGCGTGACAGTCCACACAGCCGATGCCCTTTTCGATATGTAAATCTTCGAGGTAATTGCCCATGGTGTCTTCGTGGCAGTTTAAACACATGTCATCTGCAACTTCAAACAAGGCCCCCTGGCTGTGCGGGTCGTGACAATCCATGCACCCTATATCCGCACTAGCGTGACCGGTTAGTCGCCATTCACCGAGCGTTGTTGTGTGGCAAGAGCCACAGTAATCGGTGTCCGCCTCGATGGGAACGATAGAAGGTGGGTGTTCAGCCTGTACTTCGCCGTGGCAGGCTTTACATTCCACCCCTTCTTCAGCATACTCCCCAGTTGTGTGCTGGTAATTGGTCGTATGACAGACCAGACATTCACCTTTTCGCCCAAGACTTTCCCACCGTTCCTGAAAAACCGGATCATCAAATGCATGAGCATGAGGGCTTTCTATCCAACTATTTGCGATATCCAGGTGGCATTCCTTGCAGTCAGCCGGATTTGGGGTAGGCGTCGCTTCCTGCATGAGAGAGGCCGCCTGAACAGTGAAGACATTTCCAAGTCCCGCAATGCCTATTATGAATAGGCATCCAAGGACCATAGCACAAAGGATGATAGTTTTTTTCATTTCAAATTCCATTATTATGGATCAAGGATTTCCTCGTTGGTTTCGAGATTGAGATTGGGTGGTCCTTCCTTCGCAATGAAGGACCAAAAAGCGGTTTGTGCCGCAGTGGCTGGGATGCGAATATTTCTGGCAATAAAAATATCGCGCTCGATATTCATCCCGCGAATTTTCACAGTTGCGACCTTGTCTTTTACAATCCGCGTATAAACCAGACTGGAAACAAACCCCACGCCCATTCCCTCTTGCACGGCGATGGCAATGGCTTCTGAATTGCCCAGGGTAAGAAGCGTTTCAAGCTCATCTTCTGATATTTCATGCCCTTCTAAGGCTTTTCGAACAGTGATGCGCGTTCCGGAGTTCTCTTCGCGGACGATAAATTCCGCATCCGGCAATTCCTCGGGATCAATTTCGCCGCGCGAAGCCCAGGGGTGATCCAAAGGACAGAGAAGGACGACCGGATCCGTCATAAACTTTCGGAGTTCGACGTCCCGGCTCGAGACCAGGTTTTCGCTGGCGAGAGTGAAATGTACCTCGCCGTCAACGAGTAATTGCAACGCGTCTTTTTGCGGGGCTACCTGGCAAGTCACTTTCACCCGCGGGTGATGACGGTGAAATGCCGCGAGGATTTGAGGCAACACATATTTTCCGGGCGTGGTACTGCACCCCACCAATAAATGACCGTACACCTCGCCCTTCAGCGATTCCATTGTTTCCTTGATTTGGATCGAACGGCTCACCATCTCGCGTGCCAATGGAACCAGGGCTATGCCTGCATCTGTCAGTTCCATATGGCGGCCTGCACGGTTAAAGAGGGCAAGGCCAAATTGTTGTTCCAGCGATTGGATATGCTGGCTCACGCTGGGTTGGCTCATATGCAATCGTTGAGCGGCCTCGGTGAAGTTTAAGTTTTCTGCGGCAATCAAAAACACATTCAGTTGGTGGGCATCTAACATCGCAAATTTCCTTTGTGAATATTGTAACAAACGAAATAATAAATTCAACGATATAGCAGTCATTTTCAAGAGGTTTTACCTATGGCACCTGATAGGCAAAACCTATAAGTAAAACCTGTTTTTCGTATTGATATTACCCTGGTTTTGATTATACTGTTAGTGAATATTTTCACGAAGGAAGACGTTTTGATCCAAAGAACACGAAACTCAGGAATATTAATCATGTGCGTGGGGTTGCTCCTGGTCTTAGCGGCCTGCACAGCCTCTGCCTCATTGGATGCGGCTGAAAACCTTGCACCAATCGCGCTCGGACAGGATCCGGCTCCCACAGAGGATACCCAAGCCGATCCGGGAACCTCTACCCAGACCGAACTGGCGACACCCACGGAAGTTCCCGTGGATGAGTGCCTGGAATGTCATCTGGATAAACAACGTCTGATTGACACTGCCGAACCCGAATTGGTGGTAGAGAGCGAAAGCGAAGGGGAGGGGTGAGGTGGCGAAGTGCCTCCGTTGGAGGCATGGGAAAAAGTTTTAGTCAATGGGGAGACCTATCTCGATACCGTACATGGGCAGATCGCCTGTATAGATTGCCACAATGGCGTGCAATCTTCCGATAAAACGACAGCACATACTGATTTGATCGCCAACCCCAGCAACGATCCCGATACCGCATGTGGTGAATGTCACCCTGACGTGGTTGCGATGAACCAATACAGCCTCCACAACAATCTGCAGGGTTACTGGACGGTGTTAGACGCTCGCCGTGACACCACCGATTCCGTCTCCCACGAGGCGATTACCGAGATGTTCGGCAACCATTGTGATAGTTGTCACGCGACGTGCGGCGAGTGCCATGTCAGCCAACCCAATCTGGTGGGAGGCGGGTTTATTGATGGGCATATGTTCAACGAAACACCTTCGATGACACGCAACTGTACAGCATGTCACGGGAGCCGTGTAGGCAATGAATATTTGGGTAAACATGAAGGCTTAAAAGCAGATGTCCATCTTCGCGAGGGGCGCATGAACTGTGTGGATTGCCACAGTGGACATGAAATGCATGGTCAACCTGCCGAATGTCAAACCTGTCACATCAGCCCCGAACTTACCTCCATTGCCCCAGCGGATCACCGCTATGCAGGGGTTCAACAACCCCGGTGCGAAACTTGTCACACGCCTGCCGCCATTGCGGAAGATGGCTTGCCCATGCACGAAGCGCACGGGAGTGATTTATCCTGTCAGGTGTGCCATTCCATTGCCTATACCAGTTGTGATAATTGTCATGTTGCTCTCAGTGAAACGACAGGTAACCCATTTTTTGAAACGGAAGAGAGCTACCTGGGCTTTTACATTGGCCTGAATCCTGATCGGAGTTATGACCGCCCCTACCTGTACGTCCCTGTTCGGCATATCCCAGTCTCCACCGAAGGCTTTAGTTTCTATGGCGAGAACCTGTTAGCGCTCTTCGATGCCTTGCCAACCTGGAAATACACCACTCCCCACAATATTCAAAGAGAGACTCCCCAGGCCGAAACCTGTAACTCCTGCCACGGCAACCCTGCGCTCTTTCTGACGGTTGACAAAGTCAAGCCCGAAGAAGTTCAGGCTAACTTACCTGTGATTGTGGAAGTGATCCCCCCGCTCATTGTTACGGACACGATCACAACGACGATCACCATTGAGGGAACCCCCTAATCATCGAGTCCTTAACCAGCCGGGCAAACCCGGAAACCAAGCACAGGCGCGCGTCCGCGTGCCAAATCCCAAAACATTTTGAGGTGAAAAATGAAACACCGTACTTACTTACTCCATTTGATGGTCTTAATTGGCCTGCTCTTAACAGCCTGTGGCCCTGCCGCCACACCCACCACAGCCCCGGTGGTCGAAGAACCCACCGCTGTTGTCGAAGATGTCGAACCAACCGACGTTCCTGAAGTTGTCGAACCGACTGCCGAACCCACTGCTGTACCGGTTGATGAATTTACGGTGGAAGAACTGGATGCCTCCTTCCAGACTTTCCTCGCTGATATGGAAGGCTACAATGCCCTTGGATTGGAAGCTTTCACCGAAATGTTAGCGGAAGACCCTGAAACCTTCCTGTTAGATGTCCGTGAAACCTCTGAACTCGAAGAAAAAGGGTGGATTGCTGGCGCCGTCCATATTCCCCTGCGCGAAATCGCTGATAACCTCAATCGCCTCCCCAGTTTTGACACCACCATCGTCAGCTATTGCGGAAGCGGTTGGCGTTGTACCATCACCCTGACCGGGTTGGAATCTTTGGGTTGGGAAAATGTCCTCGCACTCAAAGATAACAGTTTTGGTGGGTGGGTGGAAGCTGGCTACCCCGTCGAAACCGGTGAACTCCCTGCCCCGGTTGTCCTCGATGCCGCCACGCCCAATCCTGCCGCAGTGGCCTATTGGGATACGGTCTTCACCGCCATTCCCGAAGGCTATGGTGGCGTTTCCGTAGATGACGTTAACTTGGAAATCGCCGAAAATGCCGATCTGATCTTGATCGATGTCCGTACCCCGGAAGAAGTTGAATCGAAAGGCTATATTGATGCCCCCAACGTTCTCTACATCCCGTTGGCTGATTTCATTAATATGAAAGCGGAATGGCCTGCTGATCTGGATGCACCTATCATCGTCTATTGTGGCAGTGGACACCGTTCCACCCTCGCTATGACCATGCTTTGGGCCTACGGATACACCGATGTCCGCAGTATGAAAGGCGGGTACGGAGCCTGGTTAGGTGCTGGGTTTGCAACTATCGGCGGCGAACCTCCCGCTCCCGATCTGGATGGCGCTTTCACAACCTTCCTCGCCGGTATGGAAGCGTATAACACGATTGGCCTCGAAGCCCTCAATGTGATGATTGTCGAAGGGAATACGCCCTTCTTGCTGGATGTCCGCCAGGGCCAGGAATTGCTGGATAATGGCTGGATTGAAGGTGCGGTGCATATTCCCATTCGGGAAGTGGCCCAACACCTGGATTTGCTCCCCAGTTTTGACACCACTATCGTAAGTTACTGCGGAAGCGGTTGGCGCTGTACCATCGCCGTTGCCGCCCTCGAAGCGATGGGCTGGCAGGATGTCCTGGCGTTGAAAGAAAACAGCTTTACCGGATGGGTCGAAGCAGGTTACCCAGTTATCACCGGAACCGAACTGCCCGTTGCCGAAGTTTTGAACGCCGCTCAGCCGGATGCCGCCCTCGTTGAAATTTTCGATGCCATGTTGACGGAAATCCCAGAGGGGTATGGTGGTATCACCGCAGATGATCTGAACACCAAACTGGTCGAAAATCCCGACTTGATCTTGATTGATGTCCGCACTCCCGAAGAAATTGCGGAGAAAGGTGTGATTGAAGCCGCGAACTTTATCGCCATTCCATTGGCACAGTTCATCGAGCAGAAAGCCATGTGGCCCACTGATCTGGATGCTCCCATCGTCATCTATTGTGGAAGTGGGCACCGCTCTACACTGGCGATGACGATCCTGTGGACTTATGGTTACACGGATGTCCTCAGCCTGAAGGGCGGGTTCGCCGCCTGGGTGGAAGCGGGCTACCCCGTTGTGCCGTTTGAGTAAACCAGTATGATCCATGAATGCCAGGAGATCGAAAGGTCTCCTGGCATTTTTCTATCCTGAAAGCCTCTCAAGAGCGCCTCTTTTCGAGAGGTTGGAGAGGACATGGTTTTTGTTAAGCCGGGAATCACCCGGCGGATACTTAATCCAAATTAAGTCTCTCTTCCCCAAGAATTAAAATTCATGTATAATTTCGCCCACTTATGGACAGTCTAATGCACTCCAATAATAATGGTCTGAATGCCAACGACGCGCCCATGCGTCGGGTGGATTGTTTCAGGCTGTCATAAGCAGACTGCTTTACTCAACATCCATCGCCCGACGCTAATTGCGAAGGGCGATTATTTTTTATGGCTCTACCGTTTTAATGTGAAATGTTCGATATTTTGAAGGTGACGGGGATGTACATCCCCGCCACCTTCAAAATATCGGTTTTTCCCAGTCTTTTCGGTAGCATCTTTTTTATCAAAGAGGAACTCCTATGTATAAATCACACACTTGTGGTGAACTTCGTGCCTCCCATGTGGATCAAACCGTCACCCTGGCCGGATGGGTTCACCGCCGCCGCGATCATGGCGGCGTCACGTTCATTGATCTCCGCGACCGATTTGGGCTTGTGCAGATTGTCGCGAACCCGGAAATTTCCGCCCCCGCGCATCAGGCGTTGGACCCCGCGCGGTCGGAATGGGTGTTGCAGGTAACGGGCGTGGTACGCGTGCGCCCCGCAGGGATGGAAAATCCCAGTCTGGCAACAGGAGAAATTGAGGTGGAAGTGCGTGAGGTGACAGTGCTCAATCCCGCAAAAACGCCGCCGTTCCTGATCAACAAGGATGAAGAGGCGGAAGAAAACGTCCGGTTGAAATATCGTTATCTGGACCTGCGCCGCGAGACGATGCGAAAGAACATCGAAATGCGTCACCGTGTGGTCAAATACATTCGTGATCATCTGGACAACGAAGGCTTTTTTGAAATTGAGACCCCGATTTTGTTCAAAACCACCCCGGAAGGCGCGCGGGATTATCTCGTCCCCTCTCGGGTTCACCCCGGCGAATTTTACGCGCTTCCCCAATCCCCCCAGCAGTTGAAACAATTGCTGATGGTCGCCGGGATGGAGCGGTATTTCCAACTCGCCCGCTGTTTCCGCGACGAAGACCTGCGCGGGGATCGCCAGCCGGAATTTACCCAGTTAGATATCGAAATGGCCTTTGTGAACCAACGCGAAGACATCATGGATTTAATGGAAACGATGTATACGGCGATGGTGGCAAAATTGGTGCCGGGGAAGCGACTGTTGGCCTCCCCCTGGCCACGCCTGAAATATCAAGATGCGATGGACCGCTTCGGGACAGACCATCCGGATATCCGCTTTGGGATGGAATTGAAGGATATTACCGACATCGCGGGGAGTTGTGGCTTTTCGGTGTTTGAAAACGCGGTGGCCGGGGGCGGACACGTTCGGGGAATCAATGCCGCGGGGCTGGGGGATTACACCCGGAAACAAATTGACGAATTGACGGAATATTCCAAACAATTTGGCGCGAAAGGATTAGCCTATATTGCCTTTACCTCGGGCGGGGAAGTCCGTTCTACGTTTGTCAAATTCCTGACCCCTGAATTTATCCAGACGTTGAAAGATCGTTTTGAAGTCAAAGAAGGCGACTTGCTCCTCTTTGTCGCAGACAAACCCGCGATTGTGTACGATGTCCTTTTCCGAATGCGCGTCATGTTGGCGGATCGCCTGGGCTTACGCGATTCCAACGTCCTGGCGTTTTGCTGGTTGATCGACTTCCCGTTTGCCTACTGGAACGAAGAAGAACAACGTTGGGACCCCAGCCAACATCTGTTCACCATGCCTATGCCCGAAGATGTGCATATGATCGAGACGGATCCCGCCCACATGCGCGGGACCCAATATGACATGATCCTGAATGGATACGAAGTGGCAGGGGGGTCAATCCGTATCCACGACCGGGAACTGCAAGAAAAAATCTTCAAACTGATCGGTTTGAGCGTGGACGTTGCCCAGGAACGGTTTGGGCATATGCTGGAAGCGTTCGAGTATGGCGCCCCTCCGCACGGGGGGATTGCCTCTGGTATTGACCGTCTGGTGATGATCATGGCGGATGCGCCGAATATCCGTGAGGTGATCGCATTCCCGAAGAATCAGGCCGCGCGGGATGTGATGGCGGGGGCGCCCTCCCAGGCTGACGATGGGCAATTGAAAGATTTGCACATCCGCGTGCATATCGAACCCGCAAAACAACCCAAATAAAGCCGCGTCGCAACCGCTCAGGGATAGAGATGATGTGCCCCGAAAAAAAAGGATGTGTGGGAGATGTACGTCCCCACACATCCTTTTCCCGGAGATACGTGATCCTGACTTGTTGTACCCAACTGCTTTCTTTTTGAGGAGGAACCCATGAAAGCTCGTTTATGGATTATCTTGATGATGTTCCTGTTCGCAGGATGTTCCAACTTGCCCACAAGCCTCGGGGAGAGGACTCCCACCCCGGATTATGCGGCCACCGATACGGCCAATCAAATTGGGACAGTTGTGGCGGCAAGGTCTACGGAAACCGCCATTGAGGCATTATTCACACCGACTCCTACGCCGGGGGAAACTGCGCTCAAGGACTTAATTCTAACTTCCGCAGAACTCAACGAACTGGCGAATCGCTGGTCAGATTCTCCTGCGGATGATACGGCGAATGTCCGGCCAGAGTATTGTGTTATTGATTGTGTGTCTTCGATTTGGGAGGGAGGGACAGACGGCGCTTCCTATTTGGATATGACTTTGGTCAAAGCTGACAGCAGAGATAAAGCCGTCACAATCTTAAGCGAATTAAGAGCAGATTTGATCACGGAAACCACCCCTGAAATTCCCCTTTCGGATTTGGTCACCCTTCCCAACGGGACATTTATCGTAGAAGCACAAAGTGACACGTCCACGATCTGGGGATTGGTCACCCGCCACGAGTCGGTCATTATCCTCATCGGGTTGAATATGCCCGATTTAAGCCCGGATGAAAATATCCTGCTTCTTAGTTTGTTCGCAGATAAACAAATCCAAAAATTAATCGCCGCCCCCAATTAATGGACTCGTAATTCCGCACGGATGATGCAGAGAATATCCGAAAAAAGGAAGTCGCTCTAATCGCTGTAATAATTCTCATCTTATCCTACCCTGCCCGGAAATTTTATGGTATAAGGGAAGAGACTTACCCTGCGGTGTGCGTGATGCGACTGTAACGGTTTTGGGCCAACACTCTTTATCATGGGTTCTAACTTGCAGATGTGATGCGTTAGGCGAAAGTCAAGGCTGATCTTCTGAGGCGGAGCCCAACCTGCGAAAGCAGGTTCAAAACTTTGTTGCACACGGCACGGCGGGGTGTCTCAAAAATAAAAGGCTTCTCAGTTTCGACTGGGAAGCCTTTTGTCATTCTAGTCCATAAGTCAGGACAACGGTACGCGTTTTTCGGGGGAGTTTACTCGTTATCCCAATCTCGATCAGGGGCGGTATAAATGAGCGGCAGACTCACCACCGTCACGCCAAACTTAACCAACAGATTGACAATAAAAATCTGCCACACCACCACCCACGGCAACGTCCAGCCAAACGCCCCGACCGAAAAAATGATGTTATCCAAGGGGACACTGACCGCATTGCTGACCAGCACCCGCGCCCATTGATGCTTACGCGTGATCCGGGTCACGAACCAGTGGTACACCTCGGTATCCAACAACTCGCTCACCACCTCCGCGGCAATGGACGCCAGCACGATCCGCCACACAGGCGCGAGGATCGCGCTGAATTCCGCCCCCAACCCCCACCCCGGATCGCTCGTGACAGAGGCCGCCCACATCAGGTACCCAGCCATCAACAGGTTGATCACACCCGCCGCGATGATCAAGGTTTGCGCAATCCGTTTGCCCAGCACCTTGTGGACGACATCGCGCAGGGTGAAAGTGATCGGGTAAATGAACGTGCCCATATCCACCGCCAACCCACCCACAACGCCGATTTTCAGACTGGCGATATCCGAAAGCATTTGCGCGGCAATATACGTCGCGACAACTAAAACACCAACGGTCGAAACCGTCTGGACTTGTTGCGCAGATGGCGAAAAACCCTTCTGCTCGGAATCAGATTTAAACATGGGGAAATCTCCTTTGTTTTGATAAGGCGGGAACAGGACTGTGATTAAGTCATTCCGACCGCCGCAGTTTTAGTCGCTCAAACAAGAGCCTCCGGGTGCGGAAATTTATACCGACACTGCGACCGGAGCGAGGGGGCATTATACGCTAGAATGAGAGGGTCAGATACAGATTTAAATTTTTGTGAGAAATGACGGAGATATGCGATGGAAAAATTAACTTCACTGCATTGCAAACGCCCTCAAACAGGGGAACGGCTAACGCCCGAGGACATTATCCAACCCCATGCACAAACCCCTGAGTGGCAGGTGATCGTCAGAGATGAAATCCCTCGGTTGGAACGAGTATTTCGCTTCAAGAACTTTGCCCAGGCGTTAGCGTTCACTAACCAGGTAGGGGTACTGGCGGAAGTTGAAGATCATCACCCGACCCTTGTGACCGAATGGGGGCGGGTAAAAGTCACTTTTTGGACCCACTTCCTCAAAGGGTTGCACCTCAACGATTTTATCGCCGCGGCCAAAACCGACGCATTGTACGAAAAAGCCGAAAAAGAATAAGCCTCCTCTGTCCCACCTTTTGCTATCGTGATCGTAGTGACGACTTCAATCGTTTCGACCGAGTAAAACGACTGAAGTCGTCACTACAAAATAATGTTATGCGATCTGTCCCCGCGCCTTCCAGGCCAGTAACGCTCGGCGGGCACCCTCTTCGGGTATCGGGAGCAGAGGGGGTTTGACCGCCCAGGTCGGGAAACCGTGCAATTTTTCGAGTAACAGTTTCAGGAAGGGTGGGGCGGGTGGGTACGCCTCGGAGACATCTCGCGCGGTATTGACGGAGGCTTGGGCAACCGCGTCGGTTTTCCCTTGCTGGTGGGCATCCCAAATCCTTCGCAATTCGGGGGAGACCAGATTCGCCAGGGCGGTGATACTTCCGGCGGCATGGGCGTGCAGGGCTTGGGTTAACAGCCGGTCGGTGCCATTGAACACCGCGAGATCAGTGCCAAAGCGCGCCCCCAGGGCCTCGGCGTGCGCCAGTTCGGCGGAAGAATCCTTAATCCCCGCGAAACGGGTGGGGAAGGCGTCTTTGAGGCGGGCGAGCAAATCCAACGAAAGCGGAACCCCGGAGACGGGCGGGATGTGATACCCCAAAAAGTGTCCGCCCTCGGGCACGGCGCGGCGAAGCACCTCGCTGAACCAGACAAATAATCCTTCGTCGCTCACTTTTCGGACGTAGTAGGGGGGGAGCACGACCACGCCATCATAGCCCAACTCAAACGCCTCGCGGGTGAGAGAAATGGTCTCGTCCAGGCTGGGGGTGCCGGTCCCCGCCAGTAAACGGAACCCCGCGTGGGTCTGGCGGACGGACAACCCCGCGCGGAGGATTTCACCCCGTTCGGGCGGGGAAAAGGAGGTACCTTCGCCCGTTGTTCCGAGCAAAAGCGCGCCGTGGCATCCCCGTTCGGCCAGGAAATGGAGAAGGGCGGTCAACCCCTCGCGGTCCAGGGTTTGATCCGGCTTGAGGGGGGTTACAACTGCGGCGAAGACCCCGGTGAGGGGATGGGGGATTTCGGTCATAAATTTTCAATGCCTCCGACTTGCCAAAGCGCTAAAAAGAAAACAGCCAGTGACCCCCACAGCCACAGCCACACGATCCGTACCCGTTGCGAGTCCCCGGCATCCCCCAGTGCGATGGAGGTGATCCGCCCGCAGACTTTTGTCGAGGCGTTAAACACCGCGGCCAACCAGATACTGCCCGTTTGCCAGTACAGCCACCCGGTGATGATGGCCATACAAATCGTGAAAATCGGCCAATAGACAAAGGCCCCGACGCGGGGATATCCGGGAAATTTGTATCCTTTGAGGATCATCGGCGCGTACCACAACCCCCACAGCAACCCGCCAAACATCAGCCCACTGCCCAGGCCAAAATTTTCGATGAGCGGGGTTTGCAGAAATCCACGCCACCCAAACTCTTCGGCGAAGGAAAACGCGAGCATCGCCGCCGCGCCGACGGTGAGGGTGAGTAGAAAGTTGACCGCAAATTTGCCGTAGGATTGCGTTTCGTTGCCGAGCAGAAGTTGCACTGCTTTGTTCAGATAGACTTTGCCTTTCGAGAACTGTACGAGGGTGGGATCAAGTTTTGCCAACCCGAACCGGGCGACGAAAAAGATCAGGAGCACTTCCATCAGCACCGGCAAGAGCCAGGCGACGAGGAAAAGCCAGGGCAAACTCCCCAGGCCAAAACCAACGTCATCAAACCCTTTATTGGTGTACAAACGAAACCCAAACGCCACAATGCCGGGGAGCCAGATCAGACGGCGCACGGTGTTTTCGAGCTTGGCATCGGCATTTTCCAGGGTGCGGAGGGAGAAATAAAATGGACCGCTTGCGAGAACGGTAATTACGATAAAGAGAAGCCAGGTTGGGAGGGTCATAAGGCGGTATTCTAGCATATGGACGCGAAAAGGTAAGCGGGTTTCTCGAATTTGGATCGGGTAGAAATTCACAGTTTGCCACGAACGGCGTTCCTTAATGGGCATCCTTTGAGTTCAGCATGGGCGTTTGAAGGAACGCCGTTCGTCAGTTCGTTTCCATGTTGAGAATTGCTTTCGGGTGTTTCACTTGACAGGAAACCCGTCTTCTTTTATAACTGACTGGTCAGTCATTATTCTGCTTGAGAGTATATATGAGTCCTCGCCCCACCATTCCCGAAGCACGCACCACCCAAATCCTCGACGCCGCGATGGCGGTTTTTGCCCGTGAGGGGTTCGCCAAAGCGCGCATGGATGACATCGCCGAAGAGGCCGGGCTAAGCAAAGGCACGCTTTACCTGTATTTTGACAGCAAAGATGCCCTCATCGCCGCCCTGTTGCAACAATTTTTCGCCGCTGAACTGCAAGATTCTCAAACCCTGCTCGAAGCGGATACCCTCGCCGCGGACCGCCTGCTTTTCCTGGTGCAACACCTCACCACCGAAGTTGAACAAATGTCTGCGCGGATGTCCATCAGTTTCGAGTTTTATGCGGTTGCGGCCCGGCAAGAATCCGTCCGTGATTTTCTGCGCACTTACTTCTGCCAATACACCGACTTGATCGAAGCGCTGATCCGACAGGGCATGGATCGCGGCGAATTTCGGCAGACGCCCCCCCGCGAGGCCGCGATTGCCCTCGTTTCCCTGTTTGAAGGCCTCAACCTCCTCCACACCGTTGACCCCGACGCGATCCACCTCCCCCAACACGGGACAGCCGCCGTTCGTTTGCTCCTGAACGGTTTGCTCATCTGATCCAGCCAGTTCTCCCCATGTCAAAACCAACCGAACCCCCCAAACTTACCCTCCGAATCCCCTCCCCGTCTGTCGGGGCAGGCGTCCCGCGCAATGTCTGGGCACTCAGCCTCACCAGTTTTTTTACGGATATTTCCAGCGAGATGGTGTTCAATCTGCTCCCTTTGTTTTTGTACAACGTCCTCGGAATCCGCACCAGTCTGATCGGGTTGATCGAAGGCATTGCCGAAACGACGGCCAGTCTGCTTAAAATTTTTTCGGGCTACATATCTGATCGGCTCGGTAAACGTAAATGGCTGACCGCGGCGGGGTATACCTTGTCTGCCGTTTCGAAACCCCTGCTTTATTTTGCCAATACCTGGGGGTGGGTGTTGGGGGTGCGGTTCACGGATCGGGTGGGGAAGGGGATTCGGACTGCGCCGCGCGACGCACTGATTGCAGACAGTATTGACGACCGGACGCGGGGGTTAGCTTTTGGGTTGCATCGGGCGGCGGACACGGCGGGGGCGATGTTAGGGTTGATCATCGCGGCGGGGGTGGTGTGGGCGGTGCAGGCGGGAGTACAAACCCTTGAAAAATCCACCTTTCAAACGGTGGTGCTGATCAGCATCATTCCGGGGATTTTGGGGGTGTTGAGTATCGCGCTGGGGGCGCGGGAGGCGAACGGGGGTCAGCGGCCCGCGCAGGTTCCGAAGTTTTCGTTGAAGGGGTTTGATGTCCGGTTCAAGGGATTTTTGCTGATTGTCGTGCTGTTCACCCTCGGCAATTCGTCTGATGCCTTCCTGATCTTGCGAGCGCAGGAACGGGGGCTGACGGTGTTGCAGGTGATGGGGATGCTGATCACGTTCAATCTGATTTATACGCTCATTTCTGTCCCGGCGGGCGCGCTCTCCGACCGGATTGGGCGGCGAACGTTGGTGCTTGGGGGGTGGTTGGTGTATGGGCTGATTTACCTGGGGTTTGCGTTGTCCCGCACGGGGGGGCAGGTGTGGGGGCTGTATGCGCTGTATGGGGTGTATTACGGGATGGTCGAAGGGACGGCGAAGGCGTTTGTGGCGGATTTGGTGCCGAAGGAACAGCGGGGGACGGCGTATGGGGTGTACAACGCGGCCGTGGGGTTGACCGCGTTCCCGGCGTCGTTTATCGCGGGGTTGTTGTGGCAGGGCGCGGGAAGTTGGGCGGGCTTTGGGGCTGCCGCGCCGTTCTATTTTGGGGCGGTGATGGCGTTGCTGGCGGTGGGGCTGTTTGGGTTTTGGTTGCCGCAACTGAAAGGAATTAAAGAATAGGTACACAGAGTTCACAGAGAAAATGCGGAGATTCGCGGAGTTTCTTGAAGAATTCTCTGTGTATCTCTGTCCCCTCTCTGGGGGCTTTGTGTTTTTCCTGAAGGAGAATAGATGAATATTGATTGGACTCCTCCTGAACCCCGCGCGGGATTGGCCCGGCAGTGGGATACGTTGATTGGGCCGGGGGCGACCCGTGCCGAAAATGTGCTGATCCTGGCGTGTGGGCTGGGGTTTGCCGCGGTATTTTTGGCTTTTGCCGCACAGACCAAACCCGGTTGGTCAATCTGGCAGTGGCTGGTGATCGCTGAACTCGCGCTGGATTTGTCGGCGGGGGCGGTGGCGAATGCGACTTCGGCGGCGAAACGTTGGTATCACCGGCCCGGACAGGGGTTTGCCCAGCATGTTGGCTTTGTGGCGGGGCATGGGGTGTATGTGTTCCTGGTCGCGTGGCTGTTCCGCGGGATGGATTGGGCGTATTTTGGTGTGGTGTTTGGCGCATTGCTGGCGGCGACGGTGGCCGTACTCCGTGCCCCGCATTATCTCCAGCGTCCGGTGGCAATGTTGGCGTTTTGTGCGGCGGTGTTGATCCCCCTCTTTTTCCCCGACCCGCTGTTGAGTTGGTTTGTGCCGGTGTTGTTTTTGAAACTTGTTGTGGCGCACTTGGTAAAGGAAGCGCCTTTTCGATGAAAAACCTCCTCTTCGCCCCCGAAACCATTAACATTGCCGAAGTTACCCGCATGATCGAGATTGCGAAGACTTGCCGGGATAGGTTCAACTGTGAATTTTTCGGATACGGCGGGGATTACGCCCACCTGATCGAAGATGCCGGCTTCCCCCTCCATTTGCTTGAACCTCGCGTCACCCCCCAGCGGGCCGATGAACTGTTCAAAGCTGACCGGATGGAAGCGGGCGGCAAATTTTTCACCAACGCGGAGATGATCACCCGCGCGACGAACGAGATCGCCTTGTATAAAAAGCTGAACCCCGCCGCAGTCGTGATCGGGTTCACCCTCAGCACGTTGATCTCGGCCCCGGCGGCCAAGATTCCGCTCGTATACGTGATGCCGTTTGCCCTCACGCGCCCGTTTTTTGAATCCAACCCGCAAATCTGGTCAAAATTGTTCGGGCACACCCCGCTCCGTTGGCTTCCCGCTCGTTGGCTGAACACCACGCTCAATCGGATATTCCTGAACGCCAAACTGTGGACAAAACCGGTCAACGCCGCCCGCACCCACTTTGGCCTCCCCCCCCTGCGCCGGACGGTGGACTTGTTCGAGGGCGATCACAATCTGGTCACGGACATCCCCGAACTGGCGGGCGTGGACACCCTGCCCGAACACTGGCGCTTTGTCGGTCCAATTTTCGCTCGCCTGGAGGGGGACGTGCCCCCGGAGATCGAACGCCTCCCGCGCGACCGTCCGTGGATTTATTTCGCGATGGGCAGTTCCGCCAATCGGGACGTGCTATTGAAGGTGACCGAGATGTTTCGCGGTCTGCCCTACACCGTCATCGCCCCGATCCGCGCCCACCTGCCCGAAGACTACCAACCCCCGGAAAACGTCTACGTCTTCGGCTGGTTGCCCGCCCACAAAGTGAACCCCCTCGCCGACCTCGCGGTGATCCACGGCGGACAGGGCACGGTGCAAACGGCGTGCTGGTCGGGGACGCCGTTCGTCGGGATCGGGTTACAGCCGGAGCAGGAGTTCAACGTGTTTGCGGTGGAACAGTTCGGATGTGCGGTGGGGTTGAAGAAAAACGGGGTCACGCGGGAGAATTTGCGCGTCGCCATCGAGACGTTGTTGGGCGATGAAAATGTGCGGGTGCGGGCGCGGGTGTTGCAGGGGCGGATGCGCGCGTGGGATGGGGCGCAGGAGGTGGGGCGATTTTTGGAGGAGACATTTGGGGGTTCATAAAATTGCTTCTTGACGTCTTTCAAGTATCCTTGATATCGTACTTGTATCGTTTTTTGATTACGTTTTCCAAAACATAACTGCTCACCCTTTTTGAGGCTAAACTCTGCCCTGGCTGAGTGGTTACTCCAAAACAAAAGAGCGGCTTTTTAGCCACTCTTTTGTTTCTTATTCTAATTTCCTGTTTTAGTTCGTCGCCAGCGAGAAGATCAAGTACAGCGATTCGGCATTGACCGGATCAGCCATCCGCATCACGGTCAGGGTTTGTTTCCCTTTCGAGAAGATGGTGGTCTGGAACAAATCGTTGTCGGCATTGACCTGGTTCATAATGTCGCTTGCAATGTCGCCACCGGGGCCACCCATGCCAGACTTCCAACCATCACCTGTCAGTTCATCGGTGTAGAATTTGCTCACGGCATCCCAGGAAGCGTCGGCGGGTAAGCTGAACGCCTGCTGTTCAATGCCGCCACCGACACCCATGCTGTCGCGAATCTGGGCGTCCTGTGCGGCGTTTTGAAGGAGGGTGTCCGCAATCGGATCATCGCCGGGGTTGAGGGCGGTCGCGCCGGGGTACACGGGAAGATCGGCAACGGTGACGGGTTTCGCCCCGCAGGCGGCTAACAACAGGACGAGGATCAGAAAAGGAACGATTTTGCTAAAAGTTTTGGTAGACATGATTTTTCTCCTAAAAATATTTCACAAAGTGAATTTGAATTGTCCCCAGTATAGTCATTCCACAGTTGACTTTGTTGACATTTGTTGACAGATTTCCAGACTTCGGAAGTTTTTTGGAAGATGTTTGTGCGAGGAGAAGGGTATTGGCTGGAAAATGTTTGGGTGGGAGGCTGGCGGAAACTTCCGAAGTCTGGAAAAAAAAGAGCGGCCATTCAATTGCCGCTCTTTTTATATGACTTTTATCCTAGTCCCGAACCCGGTGACATGCCATTTGCCGGGGTCGTAGGGGTCCACCGGTGTCGTCCACCGATAAATCCATTGGGCTTCCTCCGTCCGCATGTTGACGCACCCATGGCTCATCCGGCCTCCATAGTTGTCGTGCCAATACGTTCCGTGGAAGGCCACCCCCGTTTCGGTGAAGAACGTGGACCAGGGCACCCCCGGAAGTTCGTATGCGGCAATCTCACTGGTCAGTTGCCCGTCGCCCATGTGCCGGACCGGGGTTTTGATCGTGACGCTGAAATCCCCCCGCGGAGTATCGGTGGGAATCCCGTTTGTCGTCGCGCCCATGCTGGGGATGCCGGTGGAGACATTCGTGTGGAACACTTCGACGCCATTTTCAAAGCAAGTCACCGTTTGTTTGGGCAGGGAGACAACGATGGATTTATCCTGCACATCGGGGGAGATGGGCGCAAACTCCTCGTCCGGGATCAATTGCAAATGGGTGGGTTCCACGAAATATTCGACCGTTTTGAGCAGATCATCCTGAATGACATACATCGGTTCGCCCGTTGGCCCTTCATCCAGCCGTTTGATCCAGTGATTGGAGTTGTAATACAGCCGGTACAGGGGTTGCCATCCATCCAACTGATTGAAATACCAGGTGGGGGTGTACGGCACACTCACGCGAAACACCTGCCCCTCGGGGCGAACGTCATTTAAGATGGGATTGAGGTGTGTTTCAACCGGCGCGAGATGTGCGGTGTGCATAAATCCGCCGATCACGCGATACCAGCGGGGATTGTGTGCGGGGCCATCCGCGATGAATTCGTCGTACACTTTGACAAGTTCATCGCGCTTTCGCAGGTCCACAATTTTTGCATCCAGGGAGGGGGCAACGCGGACTTCATCCTGTTTGATCGCCACCCGCACGATTTTGAGGGGGGTCAATTCCACCTGATCCTCGGGCGGGAGCGGTTTTGTAAACGCCAGATTGCCCAAAGACAAAGCACCCAGGGACAGGGAACTGAGTTTGATAAATTCACGTCGCGTTAGTCGAACACTCATCTTTCCAGTATACCCATAGCTTTTTTCTCTGTCCACACCTTCAAGATGATGATTCGATTAAACTCTCCCCCTCCCCGCCGCTTTTTGGCGGGGAGGGGCCGGGGGTGGGGTGCTCCCCACCGCTTCAAATCCAATCCTCCATTTATTCGATTAATCAAGGTCAAACTGGTAAAATCTCGCCATGTCCGCTCAGACCTCCAAATTGCGTGTGTCACCCTCTTTAACTAAATTACGTTTTCGTTGGGGAATTTATGCCGGAATCACCTTGATCGGCTTATTCTTTGGCTACCAGTTTGCAAAAAGTCTGTGGTACCAACCCGTGGTCCCCTTTCGCTGGCTGGTGTTGAACACCGTGGCGATTCTCTATTTGTGGGTCGGCTTGTGGCGCAATTTGGACAAAAACCATCGCCCGACAGAAACCGAAATCCTCGCCACCTTTGGCTGGGGAAACGTCCTCTCGTTGATTCGGGGCATGCTGATGATGGCGTTGGTCGGCTTCCTGTTCCAACCCCGCCCGGGGAGCGGAAGCCTCGGCGACTGGCGGGCGTGGGTGCCCGGGCTGGTGTACACCCTCGCCGCGCTCCCCGATTACGTGGACGGATACTTCGCCCGGATCACCAACCACGTCACCAAACTGGGGGAATGGCTCGACATGACCCTCGACTCGGTGGGCGTGCTCACCGCGACGTTTTTGGCTGTGCAATATGGCACGATTCCCTGGTGGTATTTGCCGATTGGGTTGGCACGGTACATCTTTCTGGCGGGCATCTGGCTCCGGGAACGGCGCAAACTTCCCGTGTATGAAATGCCGTACAGCGTGCGACGGCGCGGGTTCGCCGCCCTCAAAATGGGCTTCATCTTCGTCATTCTCCTGCCCCCGTTCATGCCACCGGGAACCCATCTGGCGGCGGCGGTGTTTGGCCTTCCATTTGCGGCGGGCTTTGTGTGGGATTGGTTGTATGTCAGCGGGGTGATTTCCCCCGACGCCGGAAACCGTGCCCCGCGCCTGAAACAGTTCGTGTTGAAATGGCTTCCCCTCATCCCGCGCGGGGTGGCGATAACGGTCATTTGGGCCTCCCTCCCGCGTCATCTGCAAACGCCGGACCTGTTATGGTTAGCGTATTTAGAAATCGCGGTCACGGTACTGCTGGCCCTCGGCGTCTGGCCGCGGACGGTGGCGATTGTCGCAGTCTGTCTGGTGGGGGTGAATCAGACAATTGCTTCCCTTACGATAGATCAACTTACCCTGATCGTTGCGTATATTTCTATGATCTTTCTTGGTACGGGTGCTTATTCCCTTTGGCCCTTTGAAGAGCGGTTGATTTACCATCGGCCTGGGGATCAGTAACCAGTGTTCAGTGGGCAGTATTCAGTATGCGCGCGAAAGGCGGATTGCCTTTCACTGGACACTGAACACTGAAAACTGACCTCTGCTTCCACTCCCAAAGTCTTGTCCAAAAACCTGTCGAAAGACAGTTGCCAAATCCCACTCAATGCACAATACTAACCCCTATCCATACCCCACTAAAAACCGACTACTGCCCACTGACTACTGACTATAGAAAACTGAATACTGAATACTGCCCCCCACATGCCCCCAACCTCCTCCCTCCCCTCTCCGCATAAAACCCTCCGAAGCGCCCTCCGCGCCTCTATCCGCACCCTGCCCTGGATTCTTGTCCCCCTCCTCCTCTGGTGGGCGTTGAAAGACGTGCCCTTCGGAGAGATCACCGGGGTGTTGGGGCAGTTAACCGTTGGGCAGATGATCGTTCTGGCGGGGGTCAACACATTGTTGATGCTCGCCCTCAGCGCGCGGTGGTGGCTGATCCTGCGCGCGCAAGGCTATCCCATCCCGTATTTGACGCTGTCCGCGTACCGGTTGGCGGCGTTCAGCGTGGCCTATTTCACCCCTGGGCCGCACGTGGGCGGCGAACCCTGGCAGGTGTTTTTGCCCCAACAACGGCACGGCGTCCCGGGCACGGTGGCGTTGGCATCTTTGGGGTTGGATAAATTGCTGGATTTGCTGGCGAATTTCACGTTTTTGGTGGTGGGGGTGGTGATTGTACTGAACGGGGGGCTGATCGAGGGCAGGATGGGGATCGCGGTCGTGATCTTGTTCCTCGCGCTGTTGTCCGCCCCGCTGGGGTATCTGATCTGGCTTTGGCGGGGGGGCGCGCCCCTGACCGGGTGGGTATCCCGTCTCGCGGCCCGACGCCCTGACCTCGGGTGGTTAACGACCACCGCGCGCGTGGTGCGGGAATCGGAGGGGCAGGTGGCCGTGTTCGGCAAACGGTACCCGCGCGCATTTTTGCTTGCGATCATTTTTTCCGGGCTGGTTTGGGTTGGCCTCGTTTCGGAGTTTTGGTTGGCGTTACAGTTTTTAGGCGTCTCGCTGACCCTGCCGCAGGTGATCAGTGTGATCACGGCGGCGCGGCTCGCCAGTTTGTTCCCCACGCCAGGGGCGTTGGGCACGTTGGAAGCCGGGCAGGTGCTGGTGATGGAAGCCTTGGGGGTGAATCCAGCCGTAGGGGTGAGTTTGAGCTTGATCATTCGGGCGCGGGATTTGGCGTTCGGTGGCCTTGGATTATGGTTTGCCGGGGTGTATAGCCCCAAATTTAAATTTTCTAATTTGTAAGGTGTTGAGGTCGTTATGTCAGTCTCGAAACAGGTAAGTGCCCGAATTCCCAACCCGGCTGGGGAGTTTCAGTTGTGTTTGTATCACAATGATACGGATGACAAAGAGCATCTGGCGTTGATGTTGGGAGAGGTGGCTGGGAAGGAGGGGGTGCTGGTGCGCGTGCATTCCGAGTGTTTTACCGGGGATGTGTTGGGGTCTTTGCGGTGTGATTGCGGGGAGCAGTTACAGCGTTCGATGGAGATGATCGCGGCGGCGGGGACAGGTGTGTTATTGTACCTGCGGCAGGAGGGGCGCGGCATTGGGCTGTTGAACAAACTGCGGGCCTACAATCTGCAAGATGAAGGGTACGATACCGTGGAAGCCAACCTGTTGTTGGGGCATCAGGCCGATGAGCGCGAATACACCGTCGCCGCGCAGATTTTAGAAGACCTGGGTGTGCGCTCGATTCGCCTGTTGACGAACAACCCCGAAAAGATTTCCGCCTTACAAAGGCTGGGCGTGCGCGTGACCGGGCGCGTGTCCCTGACCCCCGGCGTGAATCCCGAAAATGCGCGTTATCTGCATACGAAAATCGTACGGATGAATCATTTGTTGAGTTTGAATGGGTTGGGGAGTGTGGGCGAGAATGGAAACGGAAAAAGTCTGACGGGGAATGGGTAGATGCTAAAGCCGTCTTCCTGAAGAGCCTCGCGAATATCGCGAGGCTCTTTTATTCCAGCACCAACCCCGGAATAAGCCCCTTCCGCTCCCGCAAATCGAACGTACACCCCGTCGTCAGCACATGCACCGTCAACCCGCTCACCGCGACCGGGCGGGAGCCAGTGATCTCCGCAACGTTGGTCGCCGCGATGGTTTTTCCATCCACAATCGTCACCGCGTTTTTTCCACACACCGACAGGCGGATTTCGTCTTCCACAATCGCCGCGGTATTTTCGTCCACCCCCACCCCCAAATACCCCGGATGCATCGTCACCGCATAAATCAACCGCCCCAACCGATCCCGCTGACGAAAATGCTGATCGAAGATGATCGAATCCGTGAACCCCAACCCGGCTGAAAATTGAGCACTCCGCTCGCGCGGGGTGGCTCCACCCCGTCCATACGCCAACATCACGCGGGATAAAATCGCCGCCCCCGCGGACGTCCCCCCGACGATCACCCCTCGTTGGTACGCGGCCAACAACTCCGCTTCAAACCCCGTGCCACCAAACAACGCTGATAGGCGCATCTGCGTCCCCCCGGCGATAAAAATTCCCGTCGCCTGCCGAATTGCGTTCCCATGCGCGGGATCATCCGCCTCCGCGCGGGAGCGGAACCCAACGACGACAGGGGGCCGCACCACGCCCAGGGTTTGAAACGCGCGCTGGTACGCCTCCCCCGTGTCGGCCAGGATCGACGCCTGGGGCAGGATCACGATCCGGGCCGCCGCTCCCCCGCCCGCGTACCGGATAAATTGTTCGAAAATCGTGGGGTCTTCTTCATTCATCGCCCCGCCAATCGCCATCAAGATTGTCATGCCATCACCTTACATATGCCGGGAACTAAAGGGGTCAAGCGCATCCCGCAAGCCATCACCGACGAAATTGATCCCCAACACCGTCAATAAAATCATCGTGCCCGGGAAAAACCACAGCCACGGGGCCGATTCGAGATACTGGTAGGCGCCATCGAGCATGTTGCCCCACGTCGCCGTCGCCCCTTGCACCCCCAACCCCAGAAAACTCACATACGCCTCGGAGATGATCGCACTCGCCACCCCTAACGTGGCACTGACGATTAGCGGGGCGATGGTATTGGGCAGGAGGTGAGAAAAAATAATCCGGGCATCCGACGCCCCCAGCGCGCGGGACGCCGCAACATAATCCCGTTCCCGCAACGACAAAATATTCGCCCGCACGATCCGGGCGAGCACCATCCACGACGTGACGCCGATCACGACGATGATCACGATCACGCTCCCGGTCAATTCCCGCCCGAACAAGTTGAACGAGGGAATGTCTTGCCCAAAAAACCGCGCCCCGATGATGAGCAGAAACAGGCTGGGAATGTTCAACATCGCCTCCGTGAAGCGCATCAAAACACTATCCACCCACCCGCCATAATACGCCGCGAGTGCCCCGACGAGCGCGCCCAGAAACACCTCAAATAGCGCGGCAGAAATGCCGATGAGCAAGGAAATCTGCCCGCCGTAAATCGTCCGGGCAAAAATATCCCGTCCAATGACATCCGTGCCGAAGATATGATCCGCGGAAGGGGGATTAAGTTTGAGACTGGTGTCATTGCAGTTCGCCCATGCTTCGCCCGTCACATCCTGCTTGAGCGGGGCGCAGTACCCGCGCGAGAGTTGGCTTCCTAAACTCACAAATACGATCAGCACAATCAATAACCCCAGGCCGAACATCGCCATCCGGTGTTTGCGGAAGCGCCGGATCATCAATTGCACCGGGGTGACAGGACGGTAGGACAGGTTCAGGTCCTCGACGGATAATTCTTTGATGGGGGGGGACACAGGGGGGGGCGTTGTCATTTAGTTCAACCGTATCCGGGGGTCTACAATGGAATACACCACATCGGTGATGATCTGGAAAATAATGACCGCGACCGCGATCAGCATCAAAATCCCCATCAGCATGGGAAAATCTGCCCGCTCGGAATGGTCAATGAACAACCGACCCATCCCCGGCCAGGCGAAAATGCGTTCTGTCACCACTGCCCCCGCCAACAGAAACGGTATATCCAACCCGATCAGGGTGATGAAGGGCAGAGCGGCATTGGGTAGTGCGTGTCGCCAAATCACCCGCGCCGGGAAAACGCCTTTGGCTTTCGCGGTACGAACGTAATCCTGGCTCAGAACTTCCAGTACACTTGACCGGACAAACCGACTGTACCCGGCTACGCTGATGATCG
>WBZL01000529.1_pt2 | contig 41952 bp, 33 predicted proteins | sample 5204291 | NCBI WGS metagenome assembly WBZL01 (sample SAMN12344345, study PRJNA552823) | activated sludge metagenome | biome: Activated sludge suspended growth; feature: Nitrification reactor; material: Wastewater; isolation source: activated sludge from nitrification reactor of wastewater... | reverse complement strand
GGTCATCATTGCCACCGCCACGCAGGGAAAATAGGGCAACAATTGCCACCACGACCAGCGCGGCTACGCCACCAATAATCCACAACGGCCGTTTTTTCCCCCCACCTCCAGCCCCCGCTTGTTCCACCGGCACGGCTGCCTGGCGCGTTGTGGCTGCTGGGTTGATGGGCAGGTCGTCGGGCGAAACGGCCGTTTCTACTACCGTCCGGTCATCCATTGGCAACACAGGTGATTTGGCCGTCGCGGTTCCCGAATCCGCGCTTATCAATTCCCGAATGGCGGCGACAAGATTAACGGCCGTTTGAAACCGCGCCGACTTATCCTTTGCCAGCGCCCGGTTGATAATCTGAATCAACCCCGGCGGCACATCCGCCCGCAGCTCCCGCAAATCGGGAATGGGCGCGTTGAGGTGCTTCATCATCAGCGTGGCTGCCGAATCTGCCTCAAAGGGAGATCGCCCCGTCACCATCTCAAACAGCACCACCCCCAGCGCATAAATATCGGTGCGGTCATCCACCTTCTCCCCCATCACCTGCTCTGGGGCCATATAGCGAGCCGTACCAAGCACCATGCCCGTTGCCGTATGCTGGGTGGCATCATCCATTTTGGCAATGCCAAAATCCATCAAAATGGCGTCGCCACGCCGGTTAAACATGATGTTGGCCGGTTTGATGTCCCGATGCACCAGCCCCTCTTCATGGGCATAGGCCAGCGCCTCGCCAATTTGCGCCCCCACTTTTAGCACCTGCTCGATGGGGAATGGGTTGTTGCTTTCGGCGTGGTGGTGCAGCACCGCCTGTAGCGATTCCCCCTCTACAAATTCAAAAACGATGTAGTAAACACCGTTGTCCTGGTCAAAATCATGCACCTGGACGATGTGGGGGTGGCGCAGCCGGGCAACGGCCGTTGCTTCCTCCTCAAAGCGGCGCACAAACTCCGGGTTGCGCGAAAGGTGGGGGTGAATGAGTTTGATAGCAACATCGCGCCGCAGGTTGGGGTCATACGCCTTGTAAACCGCCGCCATACCCCCATCGCCCAAAAAGGCATCAATCCGATACCGCTCCCCAATTGATTTGCCAACCCAGTCATGGCTAGCCATTGTCGTCACCTCTGGTGAGAGCAGGGGAGCGGAGGAGCAGGGGAGCAGGGGTGAAATCTCCCCTGCCCCCCTGCTCCCTGCTCCCCTGCCAATTATTCTCCTACCGCGCTCACGGTAAACGCCACCGCCTCATCATTCCGCAGCGCCATGCAGTTCACGCCCTGCACCACGCCGCTTTTGGCGGGAATTTCCCCCGCTTGAAAGCGGATGAGCTTGCCGAGTTGGGAGATGATGAAGATGTCGTCGTTGTCGTTAACGGCCGTTGCGCCCAGCAACTTATCCGCCTTCATCGCCACCTTCCCCCCCGCGCCGGGGGCTTTGTTGGCACCAAAGCCGTTCATCAGCCGAACGGTGCCCTTGCCGTCGTGACCAGCCAGGAAAACGCCGCTTTCTTCGGTAACGGCCGTTATGCCCACCACCTCATCCCCCTGCGCCACGCGAATGCCCAAACAGCCTCGCTGCGAAACGTGGCGTTCGGCAAAGCGAATGCCCAGGCCGGAGCGGGTAGCGATGAAGAGGTCGCCATCGCCGGGGGTCCAACAAACGGCCGTTAAATACCCCCCCTCCTTCACATCATGAAACGTCATCCCCTGGATCAGCCCCTTGCCCAAATAGCTGGCTCGCACCGACCGCACCCACCCCCGCTGGCTTACCATCGCCACCGCCTTGTTTTGATCGGCCGGCAGCACCGCCACGATTCGCTCATGCGCCTGCAATGGCAGCGACAGCGGCAGCCCCCTGGCCCGCACCGGCGTTTCCGCCACGCTGTTGGTATTCAGCCGAAACGCCCGGCCAAAGTTGCTAAACAGCAAAAACGCCTCATGCTCATCCGCCACCCCCAGCAGCACCGGGTCGCCCTCATCTGCTTCCAGATCAAACACCCCCATGCCGCCCCGCCGCTGCCGCGTATAAAAATGGCGCGGCGTTCGTTTGCCTGTTCCCTTCTGCGTCAAGGCCAGCACATTCAGCGGCGTGGGCGGCTCCGTCGGCTCCGGCTCACGGGCCACCTCATCGCCGCCCCCGTGCAGCCGCGCCAGCTCTGCCTCCAGTGCCTCAATATACGCCAAAACCGCTGGCTCCACGCTGTCTAAATCAGGTCGTTCTAGCTCCATTGTTGCACCTCTGTCAAACAGGACGCCGATTTTCCTGATAAAAAACAATCAGGTACATCAGGAAAATCAGCGTCCCATTCTCATTCATCAGCAAAATCATACCCCGGTAAATCCACCACCCTGGCTCCGCACTGCTCAAAGTTGGCAAAGGTGATGTCGTCAAAATCGAGCTGGTGAAACTGCTTTAGCCCGCCCATAAGCTGCAAATAGTTTGTCACAATACGCCGTTCCCAGTCAAGCCCCAACTGGTGCGCCACGGCAAAAATGTCGGCTTCGGCTCCTTCCAGCTCAATAAAATCCCCATACGGCAGTTCATCCACCACCGCTTCCACGCCGCCCAAGGCAAAGGTTTCGCGCCACTTTTCATACACCTGCGTTTCCACAAACCCCAGCCGCCGAAAAATGGCGGCCATTGTGGCAAAATCGCTCACCCCCACCTCCAGCTCTTCCATCACCTTGACCTGGCTTCCGGCATCGGCGGCGGTGGGGGCTTTGAAGGTGATGCGAACGGCCGTATCTTGGCGCAGCCGCAACAGCTCCCACCGCTGCAAAAGCTGCTCGTCGGGGGTGTCAAAGCGCACATTACGCTCAAACACGCGCTCTTTTTGCAACACGGCTCCCAACGCCAGCAAACGGTCACGAACGGCCGTTTTCCCCCCCAACAAAAACTTCACTTCCGATTCCAGATTAGCCATTACCCTCCTCATCCCCAATCACCACCAACACCTGCCCCTTCTCCACAGTCGCACCAGGCGTGCCAGCAACACGCAAAATCATGCCATCACGGGGGGCGCGGAGTTCATTTTCCATTTTCATGGATTCCAGAATGACCACCCGGTCTCCCTTATGAACAGTGTCACCAGCCTGCACAGGGATGGCAACGATGAGACCGGGCATGGGGGCAACCACGCTGGCTTCACCAGTAACGGCCGTTCCCTGCCCCCGCGCCTTTGCCAACCGATGCGCCCGCTCATCCTGCACCAGCACCGTATAAATCTCCCCCTTCAACAGCACCTCATACTGCTCATCCCGCTCCTCCACTACCCCCTCCCAAGAATGATTGTCCAGCAACAGCGATACCATCCCCCCATCCGGCAGCATCTGAAAATCAATCTCATACCGCTGCCCATTCACCATGACCTCATGGTCATGCCCCATCTCAATCTCAAACTCTTTGCCATTAATCGTCGCAATATACTTCATAGCTTATTTTTCAGTAAACAGTAATCAGTAATCAGTAATCAGTAATCAGTCCACACCGATAACTGATTACTGATAACCGATTACCGATCACCGCCGCAGCCGCTCCCAACGACTATACCACTTCCAGTTCGTCGTATCCCGCTCCCCCGGAGCTACAATCTGGCTTGCCTGCTGCCCATGCCGGTGCGCCATCAGCGTCGCTAAAATCGCCGCCTCCATCTCTTGCGGTGCCTCCCGGTCGCTCATGCTAAACCGATCCTCCACAAACTTCGTATCAAACTGCCCCGTCAAAAAGCGGTGGCTGTCCATCATGTGCTGGTGAAACGGAATATTCGTTTTCACCCCCATGATCCGATACTCCTCCAGCGCCCGCCGCATCCGCAGCACTGCCTCTGCCCGCGTACCGCCAAAGCAAATCAGCTTGCTAATCATCGAATCATAATACGGCGTAATCTCATACCCCGGAAACACCCCCGTATCCACCCGCACCCCCGGCCCCGTCGGCAAACGGCTGGTCGAAATCATCCCCGTCGAAGGTAAATAATTATTATACGGATCTTCGGCATTGATCCGGCACTCAATCGCCCACCCCTTAATCTTGATGTCATCCTGCGTTATCATCAAGCGGCGGCCACGGGCAATACGCAACTGTTCCTGCACAATGTCAATCCCCGTCACCAGCTCTGTCACCGGATGCTCTACCTGCAAGCGGGTGTTCATTTCCAAAAAGTAAAAGTTCTTGTCCTTGTCCATCAAGAACTCAATCGTCCCCGCATTAACATAATCAACTGCCCGCGCTGCCGCCACCGCCACCTCCCCCATGCGGCGGCGTAACTCTTCATCCACCACAAAAGAAGGAGCTTCCTCAATCAGCTTCTGGTGCCGCCGCTGCAATGAGCATTCCCGTTCACCCAAATAGAGATGATTGCCGTGAGCATCTGACAGGAGCTGAATTTCAATATGCCGCCCCTCTGTAATCATCTTTTCCAGGTAAACGGTGTCGTCGCCAAAAGCCGCCTTGGCCTCGCGCCGCGCCGACGCAATGGCTCCCGGCAGTTCTGCCAAATCATAAACCGGGCGCATCCCCTTACCGCCACCGCCGGCCGACGCTTTCACCAGCAGTGGCACCCCAATCTCCGCTCCCGCCGCCACCAGTTCTTCCTCGCTCAAGCCCGGCTCTGTGCCAGGCACAACCGGAACCCCCGCCAGCTTCGCCGTCGTTCGCGCCGTTTGTTTATCACCCATCACCCGAATCGCGTGGGCGGGGGGGCCAATAAACACAATGCCATTATCCACGCACATTTGGGCAAATTCAGCCCGTTCGGCCAAAAAGCCATAACCAGGGTGAATCGCCTCTGCGCCAGAGCGTTTGGCAACGTCAATCAACTTTTCGCCCACCAAATAGCTTTCGCGGGCGGCGGAGGGGCCAATGTGGTACGCCTCCTGGGCATAGCGCACGTGCGGCGCGTTGCGGTCGGCATCGGAATAAACGGCCACGGTGCTAATGCCAAGCTCATGGCACGCCCGCAAAATCCGCATGGCAATCTCACCTCGGTTGGCGATCAATACCTTGTTAAATCGTTTGGTCAGTAATCCGTCGTTTCTCATGACTCGGTAATCGGTAGTCGGTAATCGGTAATCGGTAATCAGTGTGAACTTTACCTACTGATCACTGGTTACTGATTACCGATTACTGGCTAAAGCGGGATATTGCCGTGTTTTTTCGGCGGGTTTTGGTCGCGTTTGTTTTGCAACATGCTGAGGGCGTTGATGAGACGCGGGCGCGTTTGGCTGGGTTCGATTACATCGTCAATATAGCCGCGCCGGGCTGCCACGTAGGGATTAGCAAAGGTTTCGCGGTAATCGTCTACAAGCTCGGTGCGCCGGACTTCGGGGTCGTCGGCACCGGCCAATTCGCGGCGGAAGATGATGTTGACGGCTCCTTCTGATCCCATCACGGCAATTTCGGCCGTCGGCCATGCCAGATTGAGGTCGGAGCGAATGTGCTTGCTGTTCATAACGCAATAGGCGCCACCGTAGGCTTTGCGGGTAACGACGGTAATTTTTGGCACTGTAGCTTCGCAAAAGGCATAAAGCAGCTTGGCTCCCTTGCGAATGATCCCGCCATGTTCCTGGTCTACACCGGGTAAAAAGCCGGGTACATCTTCAAAGACGATGAGCGGAATGTTGAAGCAGTCGCAGAAGCGGACAAAGCGGGCTGCTTTTTCGCTGGCGTTGATGTCCAGCACGCCAGCCAGCACCATGGGCTGGTTGGCAACGATGCCAACACTGTGGCCGCCCAGCCGAGCAAAGCCGACAACGATGTTTTCAGCAAAATGCTCCTGAATTTCAAAGAATTGGCCGTTGTCTACAATGAGGTGGATGGCTTCCTTGATGTCGTAGGGTTTGTTGGGGTTGTCGGGTACCAGGTCGTCGAGGGCGGTTTCGGTGCGCAGGCTGTCGTCCTTGCTGGGCTGGAAGGGGGCATCCTCCATGTTGTTGGAGGGTAAATAACTCATCATTTCGCGGATGAGGTAGAGGCAGTCGGCTTCGCTGTCGGTTGCCATGTGGGCAACACCGCTGCGGACGTTGTGGGTCATGGCGCCGCCGAGTTCTTCAAAGGTGACTTCTTCGCCGGTGACGGTTTTGACGACATCGGGACCGGTGATGAACATGTGGCTGGTTTCTTTGACCATGAAGATGAAGTCGGTGAGGGCGGGGGAGTAAACGGCGCCGCCGGCGCATGGCCCCATGATGGCGCTGATTTGGGGGACAACGCCGGAGGCAAGGGTGTTGCGGAGGAAGATGTCGGCGTAGCCGCCGAGGCTGACGACTCCTTCCTGGATGCGTGCGCCGCCGGAGTCGTTGATGCCGATGACGGGGGCGCCGTTGCGCATTGCCATGTCCATGATTTTGCAGATTTTTTCGGCGTGGACTTGGCTGAGGCTGCCGCCGAAGACGGTGAAATCCTGGCTGTAGACGTAGACCAAACGGCCGTTTATCGCCCCCCATCCCGTGATTACACTATCACCCAGGTATGTCTGTTGATCCATGCCAAAGTTACGCTCGCGGTGAACGACAAGGGCATCAATTTCCCGGAACGAGCCTTTGTCCAGCAGCAGATCAAGCCGCTCACGAGCCGTCATTTTGCCCGCTTCCCGCTGCCGAGCCATGCGGGCTTCGCCGCCACCCTGCAACGATTGATCTTTCATTTTCCGTAGTTGTTCAATTTTGCGGTTCATGAATGTGGTGGATTGGAGATTGGAAATTGGTAATTGAATTTGATCAATTTCTAATCTTCAATGTCTACTCTCCTTTAAAATATTTGTGGAGTACCCACAAAGAAAAAAGCGTGACAAGCACTGCGCCAATAAGTAACCAGGTTAAGCGAACGGCAACAGGTTGTTGGGCAAAGAGCAGCAGGAGTGTGAGGTTGTAGAGGGTGTTGCTGAGGATGAGTAGTGGAAGCAAGAGACGGATTAACGGCCGTTTGTACCATAACAGCACTATCACCCAACCCGAAAACAAAACCCAAACAACAGCCGCCGCCAACCGCCAGCGCGGATCAAGGCCGCCATCAAACTGTAAAAAAAGACGTAGCTGCCGCCCAATGGCGATTGCCTGCCCAAGATGCCACACTCCAAAGAAAAAAACACCCCAAAGGGCAATAGTTACGACGCGGGGACGCGGTGGGGTATTTCGTAAAGGCATCGTTAGCAATTATACAGAAGATTTGGGGGAGGTCAGGTCACTCTTTAGGGTGAAAATGATCGTGAGCAGACAGCATTTTTTATTCACGCTTAAGCGGTACGGCGTTGTCGGGGAATGGGGTGCCGTCGGGGGCAACGGCCGTTAATCGCGGCAGCGTCGCCCCATCATTCAAATAAAACCCCGTTTGCAACGCATAATCCGTCACCGGCGACAGCACCATCTGCTCCACCACAAACTCACCCACCTGCCACTGGCTCGTCGGGTAGCTGTGGTTTAACGGATAGCCATCTACTTGCGCCATCAGGTTGCCATCCGAGGAGAGCACGTGAAAAAAGCGGGTGTAATTTTGTACCATCGGGGTGAGAGCCTCCCACGCCATCGTTATGACCAGCTTGTCGCCCTCCTGCACCACCGTGTAGCCGTGCATTCGGATCAAGTCGGTGTCGCCCTGGCGAAAAACGGCCGTTTCCCCCGCCAATTCCTGCGGCAGCGACCAGCGCGGCTGCTGCGGCACAAATTGCAGCTTGTCGGCCTCCCCCGTCAGCTCACCCAGCCGCCGCACCAGCACCACTTCACCCGTTGCCACATTGTAAAGCCGCGCCAGCAGTGCCAACGGCCGTTCCTCCCGCAAACCATAAGGCAGGGGCAACGTCAGCCAATCATGCACCGCCGCCCCCGTCTGCCAGCCGCTGCTGGGCAACAACCCATACCCCGGCTGCGTGTCCAGCCCGTCGGCTTCCAGCCCGGATGGGGTAAGCAGCCGCAGGGCGACGTTGTAATTGGGGTTTAACGGCCGTTCCGTCCCCCACACCAGCTTCGTCACCAGCCCCCCATCCGTCAACGCCACCCCGTCCGCATGCACATCCAGCCCAGTCACAGCCATTGGGTCACTGTTTGTCACCCGCACCGGGCGTAAAAACAGCGGCCCCCGCGTTTTGCCCGACGGTAGCAATGGCCGACCATTGTCCCACTCCAATCGAGGTACATATAAATTGGCCGGGGCATTGGTAGGAATTTGCAGGGAAAAAACGGCCTCTTCCTCTGCCACGCGCACCGTCTGCACCACCAGCGGTGGCACGGGGCTTTGTTCAATGACGGCCGGCCAGGTGATAGCCGGGGTCGCCAGCGTCAGCGTCAGGTCGCCCGGCTGCACGTCTGCCAGCGACACGACCACTTCCCACGCCTCCCCCGCCGCCACTTCGTCCGCGCTGTAGCGATAGCCTTGCAAACGGCTGCCGTCCTCAAAGGCCACGCCCTCAGCATCGTGGTGCAAATACCCCATCTGGGCAAAATCCCAGGTGAGGTCATCGGCTGGTAATGGCGCGGCCTGGGTCAACCGAGCCAGCCCGGCCAGCAGCAGCAACCCAACCGTGCCAACGGCAATGCTGCGACCAACGGCCGTTAAGTTTGCCCCCCGCAGCAGCAGGAAGAGGGTGAGAAGAACGGCCGTTAATGAAACCAGCTCCGCCACTAGCCGCACCGTTGTCCGCCCCAGCCACAGTGCCACCGTGTGCTGCCCCGCCGGAACCAGCACGCTAATCAGGCCAGAACCGGCCGTTGGCACAATTTCCACCGGCTGCCCATCCACCGCCGCCCGCCACCCCGGCCAATAAAGCGTGGGGAACCGCACCACATCATCCTGCTCAACCGTCACCCGCCACGTTTGTTTCGTCGCCAAACGCTCAACAATCTCCCCTGCCCCCCTGCCCCCCTGCACCACCGCCCGGTTCCGTTCCCCCGTCACCAACCAGTCGCTGCTAAACGGCCGTTGTCCCACAGACGGCGGCAAATATTCAAAGCTGACGGTGCTGCCAATGTTGCCCGTAAACCATTCATACTGCGCCAGCTTTTCAGCCGTTACATCGGCATCGGTCACAAGCAAATGGTCGGCGGGCAGATTGCCCAAACTGCCCCACAGCAGCATCCCGATGATCACGGGCACCACATAGTGCCGCCCCGGTAGCCGCGCCAGCCCCGCCGTCACCAATGCCGTTCCCAGTGCCTGCACCGACAGAAAACGCCAGGGGAATTGGGTAAAGGGCAGCAGCGGCAAATGATCCCACAGCCAGCGTGACCAGGGGGTGATCATGAAGGTGGCAATGAGGAGGGTGGCGATGGGGAAGAATGGGATGCGGATGAACGCGGATGAGCGCGGACTTTTTTCGTTTTGGCGGTTTGGAAGGAAAAGGAGGAGGCCGAAAACGGCCGTTAATCCCTGCCCCAGCCCCATGCGAAACGCCCGCCCGCCGCCAACCGTGTAGTCAAACAGCCAGCTTGGCTGCACCAAATTCAATCCGCGAAAATGGTTGCTGTAGTGAAAATACCCCGCTGTCACCGGCTCCAACTGCGCCAGCCCCTGCTCCCACAGGGCAGGGAGGAAGAACCAGGCGGCGAGGGCAAAGGCGAGGAGGAGGGCGAGGAGGGGGGGGAGTAGGGTGTAGGGTGTGAGGTGTGGGATGTGGGGTGTGGGGAGATTGGGGATTAGAGATTGGGGGATTGGGAGCGAGCGGAGGAGGATGTAGAGCAGGAGGAAGGGGGAGAAGATGAGGGCAGAGATGTTGTGGCTCAAAATCAGCCCAGCATAAGCCAATGCCAACAACGCCACCCCTGCACTACGCCCCACACCCTTCTCCCCACTCCCTACACCTCTCTCCCCAAGCTCCACAACCCCCTCCGCCGCCAGCAACACCAGCGGGTAAAATGCCATTGCCCAAAATTCGGCCAGCGAGTCGCCGCGTACGTAGATGTTGACGAGGTGGAAAGGGGCAAATGTGTAGGCGGCGGAGGCCAGCAGCGCCATCCAGCCATCGCGCCACCACCCCCACGCCAGCCGATACATCCCCCAGGCGGCCACCAAAAAGCCGCCCAATTGCGCCAGATGAATGGCGCGGACATAGCTAAAACCCAAAAAGCGAAAAACGGTGGCAATGTAGATGGAAAGCGGGGCGTAGAAGTTGAAAAAGGGGTAGCCATAGCCGTAGTTGGCATCGGGCATCCAGCGCACGGGGAAATGGCCGTCGCGCAGGGCAGTCTCAAGCTGGTGCAGCCGCTGAAGCAAAAAGGGGCTGTCGCCGCCGCCGCGTGTGTTCAGCAGCCCCGGCTCGTGCAGCAGCGGCCCGCACAACAGCGACCCGCACAACAGCGACCACGCCGCCACACAAGCCAGCAGCAGCGCGGCGAGGAGAAACCAGTCAATTCGTAAGCGGGTTTGCCGGGGAATTTTTGGTAATCAGTAATCAGTAATCGGTAATCAGTACTGAACACTGATTACCGATTACTGATTACTGCTAACTAACTGGTTTGGCGGCGCAGGAGCCAGAAGAGCAGCCCGCCCAGCAGGACGATGCCAAGACCAATAATGATGAGGCCGCTGTTGGCGAGCAGGGAGCCGGATTCGGCGGGGGTGGTTTCGGGGGTAGTGGTTGCTTCGCCAGGGGAAACGGCCGTTTCTCCCCCACTGCTCTCACCCGTCTCACCACCTGTCGTTGTGCTGGTGTCAGAAACGGCCGTTTCGCCATTGTCCAGCCGCAGCCGACTGCCAAACTCCAGCCCAACCGTGCCACCTTCCTCAACGGCAATGGTGGCATTGCCCGCCGTCGTCATCTCCAGCCGGTTTGGCAAAATCTGGCTCACCTGGTAAGTTCCCGGTTCAACCCCGGCAAAACAAACCGGCTTATCGGTACCCGACGACACCGCCTGCCCCACCAGCGTGCTGCTGTTGCCAACGGTAAACGTCACCCCGCCAATATAACCCTCATTGCTATCATGCTGTCCGTTGCCGTTTTCATCGGAAAAGGCGTTGACGCAAACCGTGCCACCTGTGATGGGTGTGGGGGATGGTTCAACGGTAGCGGTTGGCTCCACCGTTGCCTCTGGCGCGTTGGTGGCCGTTGGTTCGGGTGCTGGGGTGTTGGTGGGTGGCACGGCAGAGGTGGCCGTGGCTGGGGGAGGCGGAGGCGGGGTGTTGGTGGGTGGCGGGCCAACTTCCACCAGCGAGGCACTGTCGTACCACGTTTCCAACAGCTTGCGGCACTGGTTGACACCCTGCACTGCCCAGTCAGCCGAGGTAAAGACCGTCATTTTGTCGCTAGTGGCCGTGGCTTCCACCGAGAAGGATTGCCATTGTTCGTGCGGTGAGCCGCTGCCCCCCCACACCACATCGGCATCATTCCACAGGCCGCTGCCGTTGGGGTCAATCCCGGCACGCATGTTCATATTCAGGCTGGTGTCCGATGCCTCGTCACGGGAATTGCTGCCGCGCCCAATGCCATAGAAGGTAAAGCGGTAGGTTGTACCCGGCGTGACGGAAACGGTTTGCCATACCCCCCCAGACCAGGTGTCCCAGTTGTTGCCCACAAGCTGCGAAACGGAGCCTTCCCGAATAAACTGAGTCAGATTGCGTTCGGCGTTCCAACCGGGCTTTTTGCGGTAGCCGTTGGCACAATCGCCAAACTGATCGGCACTGCTTTCCCGGTGCCAGCGTACCCAGCTACCGGCTGACCCATCGCTGTTGTAGGGGTCTTCAAAGCCGGGGTTACTCAGCAGGTTGGTCTGTTGAGCTGGCTCGGCGGCCAGGGGGGCGGCTGCACCAAGCAGTAAAATGGGGATAAGAACCAGCAAATAATAAATTGTTCTCTTCTTCATACTTTTCCATCCAACAAAAAATTTATTGCGCCGTGCGGCGCGCCCAAAAGAGTAACACACTCCCTATCAGGATCAAGACCACTAAGCTAACCCACACAAACGGATTGTTGGTGCGGCTGGAAGATGACGACGCAACTTCGGCCGTTGGCGCAGGAACGGGGGTTGTGTCGGGTGTTGGGGGGGAAACGGCCGTTTCTCTCTCCTCAACCATAATCGCCTCTCCCTCAAAGCTGCCAAAAAGCTGGGTCAGCACCGTGTTCTGCGCCAGCACCAGCTCCCAATTGCCGCTGGTGGTCAACGTTTCAGTGGCTCCCACCGAGCGCGTCACGCTGTAGTTACCCGGCGTTAACCCTTCCAGGCAGTACGGTTCAGACACGCCATCGGTGACATAGTTGCCCACCACGGCGCTGTCGTTGAAAACGGTAAAGACCACCCCGGCTTTGAGCGGTTCGTTGCCATCCTGCTGTCCGTTCTGGTTGCCATCATCAAAAGCACCTAAACAAATGGCGGTGCTGCTGGGCGAGTCGGTGGGAACGGCCGTTGGCGCGGGGCGCGTTGTGGTGGGGCTGGGAACGGCCGTTTCCGTTGGCACCGGTGTCACCCGCCCCACAATCAGCAAATCTCCCGGCTGCACAATCGCATCCTCGGTTAAATTGTTCAAGTCCAGCAGCTCCGGCAGCGTCAGCCCCGCCCGCGCCGCAATGCTCCACAGTGCGTCATTGGGCTGCACTTTTATATAGATGATGCCGTCGGCATCGGGCGTGGGCAGCGGCTGCGTTTGCGCCACCGCCGACCCCACCAGCAGCCCCAGCCACAAAACCACCACTGCAAGATGATAGGGTTTCATGTGTTTAAGCAGGAATTTGGACAGGATTTACAGGATTTACAGGATTTAGGCATTTGATGATCAGCAATCCTGTTAATCCTGTTAATCCTGTCTAAAAACAATAATCTCCCAACTATCGGCGTTCGTGCCAACCAAGGGCACGCGGTCGCCGCTTTGGCTGTTGTAGAGTCCGACAACAATGTGGTGCTGGCTGGGGTCAAACGGCCGTTCCAGCTCAATCACCCTTTTTTCCGCCACCAGCAGCCCCGGCTGCCACCAATCCGCTCTCCAGGCTGCGCCGCCGGGCAGCGCATCTGCTTGCCCAATCAGGCCGTCTGGTGCTGCTACGTGGACAAAGGCGGCGGTTGCTTCGCCTGGGGGGAAAACGGCCGTTTCTGCCAACCATGTTAAATCCACCACCAATTGCCCATCCTGTACCGTTGCCGCTGCCGCCGCCAACGCCATGCCATTGGCAAAACGCGCCACCGGCTGCGGTAAGCGGTCAACTGCCGCTACAGTATACCCAAAATAAAGCGGGTAAGCCGTTTCTTCCAGGTCGCCGCGCACCAGCGGCCCCACGCTGGTTGTCACCTGCGCCGGGGGCTGCACCAGCCCGGCCACGTAATCGAGCGAACCATAGGGCCAGGCATAAACGGCCGTTTGTCCCCCCAAACCCTGCGGCGCACTCTCTGCCCCAAACCAGCTCACGGGGCGGTCGGCCAGCAGGAAGGGAATGGACGGCCAGCCGTTGCGGAACTGGTGGTCAAGGTAAACGGCCGTTTGTGGCGGTAAATCCACCACCTCTTCCGCCAGTCGTCGCGCCCCATCCTCAAACAAATAGGCCACCGTCGGCTGCTGCCCATAGTGTACGTAGTCGCGCAGGGTTAGGGCAAAACTGCCAGCCAACAGAACGGCGACGATTGCCCTACTGAGGATGTGGGAAGTGGGGTGTGGGGTGTGGGGTGTGGGGCGAATACTCCCTACACCCCACGCCCCACGCCAAACAGTTTGCAACCCCAGTGCGGGCAAAATAAGTGCGGCCGGCAGCACGCCGACGGCGCGGAGAAAGTGGGGGGTGTCTTCGGCCAGAATGGTTGGCCCCAGCATGATGAGCGTCCAGAGCAGGGTGAAGGCAAAGGGGGGGTGCCGCCATTGGCGCAGGCAAACCACCACGCCCAGCAGGAAGGGAACGGCCATGAAAATATCGAAGACAGAACGGCCGTTTCCCCCCGGATAACTTTGCAGCCCGTTGTGGCGCAAAATCGGGTCGCCGCGCCAGACAAACATGCCCAGTGCCTGCCACCCCTTGCGCCACAGCGTTCCCAACAGGTTGCCGCCGTTGATGGCCGGGTTTAGCACCGACACTTGCCCGGTGCGCCCCAGCACCAGAGCCGGATCTTGCCACGCCAGCAGGAGGAGCGGAAGGAGCAAAACGGCCGTTGCCAGCACAAACCAGCCCATTCCCGGCCACAGTCGCCGCCAGCCGCCGCGCCACAGCAGGTAAAGCAGGGCCGCGAGCAGCAAAACGGGGGTAAAGCGAGCCGCCAGATAGGTGTAGAAGCTGAGGCCATAGACTGCCCCGGCTGCCAACCACAGCCAGCGGCTTTGGCGGCGGCAGGCCAGCGTTGCCAGCCAAAAGGTGAGTGCCAGCAGCGGCACCAGCAGCCCCACCCGCAGCCCAATCCGACCCAGATGCACCGGCCAGAAGGTGGTGGCCCACAGCCAGGCCGTCAGCAGCCCCACACTGCGCCCAAACCAGCTATCGGTCAATTTGTAGACGGCCAAGGTGGTAAGGCTGCCGATGAGGGCGGCGGGCAGGCGCACAGCAACGGCCGTTTGTCCCAACAGCCCAACGGCGGCGGCAACGAGGTAAATATAAATCGGTTCGCGCCCATTGTTGGCGGGGAAAATGAGGGGATGCTCCCCTTGCAGCACGCGCACGGCATCAAGGCCGTTAAATGCTTCGTCGCGGTAGAGACCGGGTGGCAGGTTGCCGAGTTGGTGGAAGCGGAGAAAAACGGCCGTTAACCCAATGAACATCAACAAAGCCCATCCGAATTCGGATGGGCTGCGTGTTTGCCAGGGAAATTGTTTGCGTGTCTGCAAGGTTGCCAAAACGGGGCAAGTATAGCAAAATAGACCTTTGCGTCAACTTTCACAATGGCTGCGAGTGCACGGACAACTTGTCAGGCAAATGGATTAACTCACGCAAAGCTGCAAAGGCGCAAAGGAAAAACTTGGCGACTTTGCGCCTTTGCGTGAGATTCAGTGACAGCTTGAAGGGAAAGGTTGCAGGTCGCCGTTGTTATAGACATTAAGAAAAAGATTTGGGCTTGACTTATAGCCGAGGATTCCAATCCTCGTTCTTCTGCCTGGGCGAAGGAGCGAGCTTGGGAAAGCTCGGCTACACTGAACCCAAAAAGATTATCTGAAGGCCTATAGCTGACTTGCTGCTTGCAAAACAAGACTTGCCACCACAATGATTCAAGTATTGATGCTCTCCAAGGCATGTCTGGTAGGTGCATACCAGACCAAGCTGGAAGAGATTGCCAAACACGACGATATTGAGCTAACGGTTGTTGTGCCACCGGCCTGGCACGACCCGGCCGGGTCGGTGCAGCTTGAGCGGAGCCACACGCAGGGGTATCGGCTGCTGGTTGACCCTATTCGGTTAAACGGCCATTTCCACCTTCATTACTACCCGCAGTTTAAAAAACGGCTGGCGGCCATCAAACCGGATATTGTCCACATTGATGAAGAACCTTACAATTTGGCAACTTGGCTGGCGTGGCGACAGGCTCGCGCCGCCGGAGCCAAAACGCTCTTTTTCAGTTGGCAAAATTTGGCGCGGCAATATCCGTTTCCCTTTAGCCTGATGGAACAGCAGGTGCTGCGCGGCGTAGATTATGCCATTATGGGTAATCAGGAGTCGGTGGCGGTGTGGCAGGAGAAGGGGTACAGTGGCCCTTACCGGGTGATTCCGCAGTTTGGCGTAGACCCGGTGCTGTTTCAGCCGCCCCGCCGGCTGGACAGCGGGCGGGTGTTTACCATTGGTTCGGCCAACCGGCGGCTGGTGGCGGAAAAAGGGGTGGATTTGTTGCTGCGGGCGGCGGCGGAACTGCCGGGTGTGTGGCGGCTGTTGATTGCGGGTGAGGGGCCAGAACGGCCGTTATTACAAAAACTCGCCCACCAGCTTGGCATTGGCGACCGGGTGCAGTTCGATGGCCCCATCTCCTCCATCCAGATGCCCGGCTATTTGCACCAACTGGATGCCCTGGTGCTGTCGTCGCGCACGTTGCCCAACTGGAAAGAGCAGTTTGGCCGCATCATTGTTGAGGCCATGGCCTGTGGCGTGTCCGTCATCGGCAGCCAAAGCGGCGAAATCCCCAACGTCATTGGTGATGCCGGGCTGACCTTTCCTGAAGATGATGTGGCTGCCTTGCACCACTGCTTGCAAACGGTGATGCAGTCAGAAGCTATCCAGCAATTGCTGGCTGACAAGGGACGGCAGCGGGTTTTAGACAATTACACACAGGCCCAGGTGGCCGCAAAAACTGTATCCGTTTATCGTGAAGTGATGAAACAACATGGGTGAGGGAATTGAGGAACTGGCAAGCGAACCACGCCGCTGGTCGCGTATTGTGGGGATTGTACTGATTGCCATCGCGCTGCTGGCTGGATTTTACCTGACGGTGGCTTATTTTGCCTGGGAAAACGGGCAGGCACTGCGGCAGGAGCAGCAGCAGACGGAGGCGGAGGCGCAAATTGAGCGGCAGGTAAATCTGGCGCGGGAAAACATGGCGCAGGGCAGCTATGCGCTGGCGCAAACGCGGCTGGCGTGGGTGCTGGAACGGGTGCCAAACCATGCCGAGGCGCAGGCTTTGCAGCAGGAGGCGGAGGCGAATCTGGCGGCTTTGTTGACCCCGATGTTGATAACGGCCGTTTCTGAACCCACCGCTACTCCGACTCCCGAACCCTCCCCTACTCCCGGTGCTATTACCGATGCGACCGTTGAACTGGCTCGCATTGAGCGGCTGACAAATACGCAGCAGTGGGAAGCCGCCATTAGCACCCTTATCATCTTTCAAAGCCAATTTCCCGACTACGAACGCATGACCACCGACCGGATGCTATATGATGCTTACGTCGCTTACGGGTTGCAGTTGGTGCAAGGCAAGCAGGTCGAGCTGGGGTTGTATTACTTTGACCAGGCGCAAAAGCTGGGCGACTTGCCGCAGGAAGCAATTGATTACCGCACATGGGCAGAGTTGTATACCCAAGGCGTGGCTTTTTACGCTGTGAACTGGGGAGCAGCCAGCTTTTATTTCCGCGATTTGTGTCTGGCGGCTCCGTTTTATCAGAATGCGTGCCAACTGTTTTATGAGTCGCTCGTTGCTTACGCCGACCTGTACGCTGTGGCGCAGGATTGGTGTCCGGCCGAGGAACTGTATCGGGAAGCGTTGGGGCAGCAGCGCAGCACGGAACTGCGTGACAAGCTGACCGAGGCGCAGGAAGGGTGCCTGCTGGCAACGCCAACGCCAGAAGCGGGCGGCATTACCAATACGCTGACCATTACCACCAGCACCGGCACAGAACCATAGAAATCTGTTTTTAGAGTTTTCTTCACGAGCTTCCTTCATAAGAAGAGTGTAACATGTGTTTCAGCACGCTGTTGCGAGTTGGCTATAATAGCTCGAGAGAAAAGCTGACCTCAATGATGTTGTATTTTTACGGAACACACCAAAGCCTATGCCGGATTTAGGAGATTTGCTGAGCGAACGCGAAATTGAAGTATTGGAATGTGTAGCGGAAGGCGCGTCGAACAAGGAGATTGCCTCGCGGCTGTCTATTAGCCAGAACACCGTTAAAGTCCATTTGCGGAATATTTCAACCAAGCTGGGTGCGTCGTCACGCACGGAAGCAGTGACGTTGGGCATTCAGCAGGGGGTTGTGACTGTGCCAGGGATGGTGGTGGCTGAACCGGTGGTGGCGGAAACGGCCGTTATTCTCCCCACACCCAATTCCCAATTCCAGCCAGTTGCCCCCTCCATTCCCCCGGAAGTCGTACCCCCACCCCGTCGCTTTGACTGGCGTTATGGAGTCGGGGTATTACTCTTGTTGATAGTTGCCGTGGCCGTTGGTCTCTGGCTTTTCAATCCCACCGCCACCGAAACGCCCTTTGTCGAAACGCCCATTGCCGACACCCACTGGCTGCTTAGCAAGCCCATGCCTAGCAAACGGGCCAACTTCGCCATCGCTGCGGTTGGGCTAAATGTTTACCAAATTGGTGGCGAAACGGCCGACGGTGTGGTTGGCGATATGATGGTTTTTCGTTCCGGCGACCATGTGTGGGAGGCGGCGACCAGCAAGCCAACGGCCGTTTCTGACAGCAGTGCCGATGTGTTATTTGGCGAAATTTATCTCCCCGGCGGCCGGCTTGCCGATGGAACCCCCACCGACTTGATGGAAGTTTATAGCCCGGCTAACGATGCCTGGCGGCCGGCGGCCGCCCTCCCCGAACCCGTTTTTGGGGGGGTAGCCATTGCCCAAGGTGGTTTCCTCTACTTTTTTGGCGGGGCAAACGAAAGTGGTGAGCGCGATGCTGCCTATGTCTATGACCCCGGCAGCGACAGTTGGCGGCCGTTGCCACCCCTGCCCACGCCGCGCAGCTTTGCCACCGGTGGCTCAATGGCCGGGTTGATATATGTCGTGGGCGGTTTTCAGGGTGAGCAAGAATTGGACAGTTGCGAGGCGTTCAACCCTATTGACGAAACGTGGCTAGACTGCCCCCCCATGTTGCTGCCACGCGGTGGCGCGGGGTCGGCTGTGGTGCTTAACAAACTCTATGTGCTGGGGGGTGGGGTAAGTGCCAACAGCGAAACGGCTTTTGGCGAGGTGTATGACCCCAAAAGTGATACGTGGCAGGTGGTCAACCTGCCCCTGCCCGACGAAATGGGCGACTGGGCTTATCTGGGCGTTACCCACATCGAATCACGGATTTATGCGCTGGGCGGCCGGCAGGGTGAAAAGCTAACAGACAGCAATCTGGTCTATGCCCCCCTCGTCTACCAAACCTTCCTGCCATCGGCCAAAGGTGGTAATTAAGCTAACTAATTACGAAAATTTGTGCTATGATCCTCTAGAGTACTCACTGCACACTTGGAGGAAATATGGAAAATAAATTTACCTTTATAGATTTATTTGCCGGTATTGGGGGATTCCATGTTGCCGCAGAGCGGAATGGTGGAGAATGTGTTTTTGCAAGTGAAATTGACCTGCACGCACGGCAAGCCTATTTCGCAAATTATGACATAGAACCGGATGGTGATATTACAGCCATAAGTGCCGCTGATATTCCTGATCATGACATGTTATGTGCGGGTTTTCCTTGCCAACCTTTTAGCATTATAGGGAACCGACAAGGGTTTGATGATATGCGGGGAACGCTCTTTTTTGAAATAGTACGTATTTTGCAAGAAAAGCTCCCGCCTATGATTGTGTTAGAAAACGTAAAGCAGCTTTCAACTCACAATAAAGGCCGAACGATCAAGCGAATTATTGAGGCACTAAATGAGCTAGGCTATAAGACTTATCGCAGAATATTAAACGCCCTCGATTATGGTTTGCCTCAAAAACGGGAACGCACAATCATTGTGGGGTTTCTGGATCATAATGTAGCGTTTCATTGGCCTAAAAAGCTAACCACCTACAAACCGTTATCTCACGTTCTTGAAACAGATGTGCACGACCGCTACTATGCAAGCGAATTTATTTCTAGGAAACGACAGGCCGTTCATACAAGCCAATACTATCCAGCAATTTGGCATGAAAATAAAAGCGGCAATATATCCAGTCATCCATTTTCGTGTGCATTAAGAGCTGGAGCTTCATACAATTATTTGCTGGTTAACGGTGAGAGACGCCTGACGCCGCGTGAAATGTTGCGTTTGCAAGGGTTTCCAGATTCTTTTGAAATCGTTTGTTCAGACTCTCAAACACGAAAACAAGCAGGAAATGCTGTCCCTGTGCCAATGATTCAGGCAGTAATAAAAGAGGTGCTTCATGCAAAGACCCAGACTGAGAGACAGCCAGAGCAGGAAAGGCAAGGAGCTTTATCCTTTAGGTGAAATTCCACGGCCTGTTATTTATGAATTGAGCCGTTGGCTCGTATATAATTTTGCCATAGGGAAGGCTGACATCAGTGGTGAAGATTGGGGCGATATTTTTGCAAAAGCTATTGATGGCGATCATTTGTCAAGCCCCGTGGGGTTAGCTGATGTTGTACTGGAGGGACAGGCTTGGTCAGTCAAAAGTGTAAAAAATACAAATCCGCATACTTGCAAAACAATTCGGGTTATTTCAGGCAGGAATTCTCCTGATTATTCGTATGGGATAGAAAACCCTCATGCAGAAGTGCAGAAAACAGGTGATGCAGTTCTGCGAATATGGAATGAGCGGCTAAATATTGCACTTGAAAAATTTGATTACTTACGAACCGTGATCTTGATTAGAGATGCGAATGTATTAGAGTTTACTCTCTTTGAGCTAGATACGCCTCGTTATGTGCCTCATAATTATGTATGGCGAGTCAATCCGAGAGGTAACTTTGAAGGTATTGATCGCCAAACTGACAAGCATAAATTTACTTGGCAACCACATGGCTCCCAGTTTACTATCAAATACAATGTTCCGGTTGCGGCTGTTCGTTTTCAGCTTAAACGCCCCTCAATTCTGGATTTCGAGAAAACCATGCAACAGATTGGCTTTTCTCAAGAGTGGATAACAATCAAATCTTGATTGTTATCTGTAACGTCCTGTCATTCTTGTAAATCTTGCTCGGTGTTGTTAGCTGGAACAGGCATTGTAGTGCGGATTTGCTTCCAGGCGTCTTTTTCCTCTTCAAACGCTTCAGCGTAAAACCAGGTCAGTAATTTGGCATCGCCCCACGGTGTGAGAGCCTCAACCAGTTTTACCCCCACTTCGCTTACCATTGAGCGTTGGTAGGCATTTTCATCGGCAAAGTACAGTTCATACATGAGATGAAAGCGGGAAACGCCGCCGGGTTTACCCACGACGCGGCTGACTTCGCTTTTGAGCAGTTCGGGAAGCTGTTCTGCTAGCGGCAGGTGGGTTTGGGAAAAGAAGGCTTCGAGCGTGTCTTCATCGTCCACGCGGCGGTAAATGGTGACAAATTTGAACATGTAGGGAGAGGAGATTAGAGATTGGGGATTGGAGATTGATAAACGTTCACAATCTCCAATCCTCAATCTCTAATCCCATAGTTGGTGTAGTTGATCTTTTAATTCGGTGCGCTGGCGCTGGTAGTCGGCGTCGGCCAATTCACCAGCGTCATGGGCATCGTCAAGGGCGGCTAGGTCTTGGAGCAAGGTGTGGGCGGTGGTTGGCTCGGTGGTGGCGGCTTGCTGCCAGTGCCACAGCAGCCCACCTACGACCACCAGCGACAGCAGAAGGGCAACGGTGCCGATTGCCAATTCGGCGGTTTCGTTGCGCACCAGCAAGTTGTTGCCCCCGGCGTCGGTGACAACACGCGGACGGCCGTTTATGGTCACATTCACCGCCTCACCCGCTGCCAAACCCGATTGGGTGTAGGTCAAAAACGCACCCGACGACAATGATTCGCTTCCCTGCGCCAGCCACCCGCCATCGTCAGCCACCGATACCCCCACATCCGGCATCAGCAGCAAAATTTGGGCAGCATCATAAACCAGCGGATGGGCAATTGTCAGACCTGACTCATACGGCAGTTCATATTGTACCAGCAGATTGAGGCTGCCCTCGCCGGGGCGCAGCGGCAGCGTGTCGGCCCAGCCCAAATCGGTTTGTATCATTTCCGTGGCAGGGATGAAGCTGCTGAGCGATTGAAAGGCGCGTTGGAAGGCGACATTTTGCGCCCCGGTGGGCAGCACAAGCCGCACCGTTCCCTGCGCAGGGTCGCCCGTGTCGCCGGTGTAAATGGCGGGGGCGCGGTTGGAGAAAATATAGAGTTCGTTGATGCGAATGGTATCGCCGACAAACTCGGTGATGAGGTGGATGCGGTCAATGGCAACGACGCTGGGGTCGGTGGTGGCATCATAGACGGTAATGGGCATATCCAGCGTGGGCTGGTTGGGGTCAAGCTGGCCGACTTCGCTGCTGAAGCGGGTGCCGTTGTAATCGACACTGACGATGTAGACCCAGTCGGGGGGAATGAGGGTGAGGTCAAAGGAAAAACGGCCGTTTTGCCCCACCGGTGCCGTCAACGTTAAAGCCTCTTCTACGTTGGCCGTAAAGGCTCGCAGCGTTGCTTCCAGGCCCGTCATCGTTGCGCTGGTGGAGCCGTTGACTACCTGCCCCGCGATGGTTGCGGCCTCAATTGGCTCCAGCGGCGGGAAGAGGTCGGTATAGGTATAGCTGAAGGTGCGGCTGAAATCTACCGCATCGGACAAAGCCTGATCGTCCAGGGTGTAGGTGTGGGCGGCGGCACCGGCCATCCCATCCAGCACCATCTGGTTGCTGCGGCTAAACCAGTAGGCCAGATCGGTGAGGTCAGGCGGGGCACCGCCTACAGTGGGGCCAGGGGCGTTGCCGTCATTGCCGTGGCAGGCGGCGCAGTTTTCCTGGTAGATGGTTGCGCCCCGCTCAACAGCCTCGGCTGGGGTGCTAAGGCTAAAAATGGTGGCGATCAGGTTCCAGCGGTCGGCTTCGGCAATGGGGTCGGTGACGGTGGTGGTGCCAAAGGGGGGCATGAAGCGTTCCAAACGGCCGTTTGTGATGGTGTCAAAGAGCGCAGTAGGAACGGCCGTTTGCCGATAGGCCGGGTCAGCAAAGACAGCCGGGCGCACCTGCAAATTGACCACCATGGGGCCATCGCCCCCGCCTTGCTCACCGTGGCAAGGGGTGCAGCGGTCGGCAAAAATGGTGTAGCCCGTTTCGGTATCGGGCGGCGCGGTGGGAACAATGGGTTCTTGGGCCGCCAGTGGTGCAGGCAGCAGCAACAGGAGCAGTAAAAGAGGAAGAAGACGCTTCATGAGGGGGGACTGAATAATCGGTAATCAGTAATCGGTAATCGGTATCGTGACTGATCACTGATTACCATTTACCGATTACTGATTTGCGAGCCGCAGGCGGCGCAGAATTTGTCGCCAGCGTCCAGGGGGTGGCCGCATTGGGAGCAAAAACGGGCGGATGCGGTGCGGTTTTGCCGCAGCTTGGCAATAGCAGCTTCGATCTCGGTATCGCGCTGCTGGTAGTTGGCATTGCTGCCCAGTTGATCAAGCTGCTGTAAAACGATGGCGGCGGCTTCGACAAGCTGCTGGCGTTGGGGCTGATAAACGGCCGTTGGCATCTTGCCTGTCTCATGGTCAAAGTCAAGGGCGTGAATGTCATCTAGCAGGTGGTCTTTTTGTGCCAGCAATTGCTGCCGGGGGGTGGCCGAAACGGCCGTTTGCCCCGCCCGCACAGCCAAAAACGGCCGTGCCAGAAAGAGCAAAACGACAAGAAAGAGGGCAAAGCCGAGGAGGAGGGAGCCAGTCGTCATAGAGATTGGAGATTGGAGATTGGGGATTGAGGCCATTTAGGAATGGAAATTAAATAACTTGCCCATTTAGAAGTTCAACTTCTTCTGAGAAGTTGAACTTCTTGCGTAACTTATTTAATTCGCATTCCTTAATCTCCAATCTTCAAGGTTAAAGTAGTTATTCTTGAATGAGCTGCCCAATGACCCCATCCAGCACCCTTTCCGAGACGGGGCCGATTTGCACGTGGGCAATTTGCCCGTCGCGGCCGATGAAAAAGGTTTCGGGTACGCCGGTAATTTCATAATTTTGGGCAATATCGGTGCCGAGGTCGGGGGCATTGGGATAGGTTACGTTGAACTCTTGCAAGTAGGCTAGGGAATTTGGCTCGGCATCAACGTAGGCGATGCCGAGAAACACAACGCCTTGGTCACGGTACTGCTGCCACCGTTGTTCCAGCAGGTCTGCTTCCACGCGGCATTCCACGCACCACGAGGCCCAGAAATTAAGGACAATGACCTTGCCGCGCATGTCGGCCAGGGTGGCTTCTGTTGCGTTTTCCCATTCGTAGCCGTTGAAAAACTGCATGTCAAAGTCGGGGGCGGCTTGCCCGGCTTCGGGGCGGACGCGGTTGTTGTTGATTAGCCCCCAGCCGGAGAGGCCGAGGATGAGGGCGATGGCAAGCCACATGAAGAGGGTGGTGAAACGGTTTTTTTTAACGGCCGTTTGCCCCTCAGTTGCAGGTCTGGCAGTTGATAGATCACTCATAACTTATGATTCCCGGCGCAATTCGGCCTCAATACGGGCAATATAGTCTGATTGCGGTGCCTGAGTGGGGGGCAAAACGGCCGTTTCTTGCCGCTGGCCTGGTTCAGCAACAGGGGCAGGCTGCTGCAATTTTAGCCCGCGCAAATAGCGGCTAAAGAAAAAGCCGCCCACAACTACTGCCACTACCGGGAAGAACCACAAAATCAGGTTTGCACCCCGGCGCGGTGGCTCAGCCAGCACGCCATCACCAAATTGCCGGGCAAAATAGGCCTGAATTTGTTCTTCCGTTTGCCCCTGCGACAGCAAATCCCGAATTTGCGCCCGCCAATCTATGCACGCCTGGGTGGGGCAAACATCGAGCGGGGTGGATTCGCAGACGGGGCAGTACAACCCTTTGGCGACTTCATTTACCTGGTCGTCGGTGACAGGCTGCTGGGCAACGGCCGTTTGTGCCAACAAAAGCAGCAGCAAAATCCCGATGGCGGTGATGGTGGAGCGTAGGGTGTAGGGCGGCATGATCCGCGTTAGGAAAAGAGTCTGTTTCATCAATCAGCTGCTCCTATGGCAGCGGGGTGTGGCTGCGTGACGCGCTGCCGCTCTTTGCGCGGGTCGGGCCAGGCGGCAATCAACGTGCCGATGACAAAAATAACGCCCCCGGCCCAAACCCAGTTGATCATGGGATTTAAAAAGGCGCGGAAGGTGGCGGCATCGGCAGTGGTTGGTTCCCAGTTGACCAGCAACACGTAAAAATCTTCGCTGATGGTGGCGCGGAGATCGGGGATGGTCATGGGTTGCTGGGTGCGGGTGTAGAGTTCGATTGTGGGGTGGATGGTTTTGACAAAACGGCCGTTTTTCATCACATCCACCGTTGCCTCCGTCACCACCAAATCATCCGGCCCGGCGTACCGTTCCACGCCATTAAACACCATCGTGTAGCTGCCCAACGACAGCGATTCCCCTTGCTCCAGCCGTATTTGCGTCTCCTGCTGGAAAATTTCCACGCCAATCACGCCAAACCCCATGACGATGACGCCCATGTGAATCCAGTAGCCACCGTAGCGGCGACGGTTTCGCGCCAGCAGGTTGGAAAAGGCTTGCCAGGCGTTTTCGCCGCGCCCCATGCGGGCGCGGGTGCCTTTCCAGAACTCCAGCAGGGTGAGCAGGGCGGCAAAGGAGACGATAAAGAGGCCGATAAGAGCGCCAACACTACGGATGCCAAGCACAAAGAGGAGGAGGGTAAAAACGGCCGTTGCCACCACCGGCCAACGCAGCGACATTTGCAGCCGCTCTATGCTGGTGCGGTACCACATTGTCAGCGGCGCAACCCCCATGAGCAGCAGCAGTACCCCAAACAGCGGTGCCAGTGCTTGCTCATACACCGTTGGCCCCACAAACCCTTTTTCATTGGTGATTAGCTCGGAAATGATGGGGTAGTAGGTAAACAGAAAAACGATAGCCAGGATAGCTAAAATGACAAAGTTGTTGTAGAGAAAAGCAGCTTCGCGTGACAAAAAGGAGGTCAAATGATTGGTGGAACTAAGTTCGTCGCGCCGCTTGCTCACCCAAAAGGCGGAAAAGATGAACATGAAGGCGATAAAGCCAAAGAAGAAGGGGCCAATGTCTGACCGGGCGAAGGAGTGGACAGAGGAAATGACACCAGTACGCACGATGAAAGTGCCAAGTATGACCAGACAGTAGGTGAGAATGATGAGGAACATGTTCCACATCTTGAACATGTTGCGCTTTTCCTGAATCATCACCGAGTGCAAAAAGGCGGTGCCGGAAAGCCACGGCATCAGCGAGGCGTTTTCCACCGGATCCCAGCCCCAGTAGCCGCCCCAGCCCAACACATCATACGCCCAGCGTCCACCCAGAATGAGACCTAGGCTGAGGAAGAGCCAGGCTACGAGCGTCCAGCGGCGGGTGGTGCGAATCCATTCGTCGTCGAGTTTGCCGGAGATGAGCGCGGCCATGGCAAAGATGTAGGGGACGATGAAGCCGATGAAGCCGAGGTAGAGCATGGGGGGGTGGATGATCATGCCGGGGTGGCGCAGCAGGGGGCTGAGGCCATTGCCATCGGGTGGCACGAAGTCGAGCCGGGCAAAGGGGTTTTCGATGAAGGCGGAGAGGCCGAGGAAGAAGAGCTGGGTGAAGCTGCCGACCATGATGACATAGGGCATAAATAGCTTTTCTTCACCCCATTTGCGGAGCATGGCGGCGGCGAGAAAGCCGGCCATGAGCATGTTCCAAAAGAGGAGTGACCCGGCCTGGCCGCCCCACAGGGCAGTTATTTTGAGGATGGTGGGGGTTTCGAGGCTGCTGACGCGCCAGACATATTCCACGGAGAAGTCGCCGATGAGCAGTAGGCCAATCATGCTGCTGCCGGCCAGCAGCAGTAGGGGGAGGGTGGCGATGGTGGCGTTGCGGGCGCTGGCGATAAACAACGGCCGTTTCTGCCAACTACCAACCCCGGCCGCTACTACCGCGTAAAGCGACACAATAAACGCAATAACAAGAGCAAAGTAACCAATATCTGCAAGCATAAGAAGATCGGAGATTGGAGATTAGAGATTGGAGATTCTCAATCTACAATCTCTATTTTTTTGCTGTCCACCAGTTAAAAATCATCATTGTGGCAAGCAGGCCAAAAAAGAGACCAGCCAACACGTTAACCTGCCCCAGGCTGAGACCGCTGCTGGTAACGATAGCCAGAACACCGACCGCTGCTAACCCTAAAATGCGGGTTAGTGTCCACACATTAAACCGCAGTTGAACAAGGCCAACCAGCAGCCCTACCAGTCCGCCCGTGGTGAGTGCATTGGGTAAATTGCCCGTTTCACCGGGGAGGTTGTAGACCAGCCCGACGCCGCCAGCGGCAAACATCAAGGCCCAGATGAGCAAGGTGCGGGTGGATTTGACCTTGACACGCAGCAGTCGCCGCCCTACCCACCAGCCAAGCCCGCCGAGGATGGCGATGGAGCCAACGGTGTTGGGGGTAAGGGCGTCTTGCCCGGTTGATTGTTTGGGGATGGTGAGTACGGCACCGAGCAAGGCACCGAGAAAGGTGGCACCGATGGTAATCCAGCGGGATGAGGTTCGCATTCCGCGCAGGGTTTTGGTCATGCGCTGCTGCGTGCCGCTGAGAGCGTTGCCTAGCCAGTAGCCAATGTAGCCGAGGATGGCAAGCGGGATGATGAGGTCGGAGAAGGTAACGGCCGTTTCCAGCTTACCTGTTTCTTCTGACAGGGCAGTGAACTGGCTCAGAAGGAGCAAGATGACAACGGCGACAAAGAAAATGGCGATCCAGGTGGCGGCTCGCCAGGAGGTGACGTAGAAAACCCCAGGGATTTTGAACGATACACCGCCCACAATGCCGACCAGCCATTTGCCCAGCCAGCCGCCGATAAGGGCGGCAATGGCTCCCCAGCGCAGGAGGGTGTTGGAAAAAACGGCCGTTTCTCCCTCCGTTGTTCCCATTGCCTGAAACAGCACAACGCCCACAGCCACCCCCACAATGATGCCAAAAACAATGCCGCCCCACTGCCGCTGCGATAGTTTGAACCGTTGCAACTGTTTGCGGGTGCTGCTTTGCCCAGCCGTTAAAATGCCCGCCAGCCACACCCCCAGGGGGAAGGCCAGAATGGCTCCTACAACGATGAGTTCCACGGGTACCATCGCCAGGATACCAAAGGAAACCCAAAGCAGGACGAAGAGCAGGGCATGGAGATAGTGGGTTTTTACGGCCGTTAATACAGGTGTCATGGGAAGATGGAGGTTAGAGATTGGAGATTGATGAAAGCTCACAATCTCCAATCTCAAATTCTTGGTTGTGACGATAATTTATGACGCTGCCGGCTGCATTTCCTCATAGCGGGTGGGGCATTTGAGGAACAGCCCCCCTTTGTTAGCCGTAAACGTACCCGACCCATCGGCCTGGCCTTCTACCAATGCCTGTGCCTGGTGCTGTAGCAAATCCGGTTTTGGCTCATTGAGTGCCACAATATGTAGCCGCTGTGTCGGGTTGTTCACGTCATCCACAATGTCAAACTCCAGCCGTGAATTGGTGGCATCAATTTGTGTATATTGGATTGAATCACCCATGACCCAGCCAGCGACGCGCAAATCACGCCCTGTTAACCGCGCTTGTTCACTATAAAATTCGTCAACGGTCTTGTAAAGCTGGGTGTTGCCACTCATGGCGTTTACAACCAGATAGACAATGGCAGCCACAAGCACAACGCCAGCCACCACAAACTTGAGCCGATTTTGCTTGGGCTGTTCTAAAGCCAGCCCTTCATCGTTATTTGTCCAAGACACACCAGACATAGTTATTCTTCCTCGTCAAGCCACGCTTCATTTTCGCGTTCAATTTCTGCCAACAGTTGGCTCGCTTTTTCGGCCAGGTCGGCCGGCACGGAAACGTGACCATTACCCAATAACCCAATTGTTAAGCCCAAAGCTTGACCAGCCCCTTCTTGCCAGGCGCGAGCGGGAATACCTTCTGCTTCCAGTCGGCCGGCAATAATTTGAGCTGGCGTCAAGCCCAGCGTTTTATACACTGTCACCCACCGAATTGATAGACTGCCACCAGGTGTGGTTGCACCATCGTTGTCGGCATCCTGGGGAAAAATTGTTGCTGTAGGCTCACTCATTCGTTAAAAACCCATTCTTTTTGTATTATACCGTAGGTTGCATGGAAAATGCGCCTTTCATGGAAAAATGCGCTTGCTTGGAGTAAACTTTACCCTTTAGCCAAGTTGGCATAATAGCATAGACTACTTTGGGCGCAAAGCAACCCTCTTCACTGCCTCTTATCTGTCATTACGTCAGCAAGGCATTGGGTGACGAAATTACCCAATCTACTCTATATTAAAATGTGCTCCTTGTTAAGCGTCAAAGGATGATGATCATATGGCATTCATAACATTCATCATTAGTTTTATGACCAATCTTGTTTATGCTTCCATTTTAAGTAAGTCCCTTGCTAGGAGGTCGTTATGCAGCGAAGGTTAGGATTACTCATTCTGATTGTATGTTCAGCCATTGTCATTGTTGGCTGTAAAGGTGAGCCTGGCGAAATTGGTGTTCAAGGCCCCGAGGGGGCGCAGGGCTTACCCGGCCCGGCGGGTGAACCAGGCCCACAAGGCCCGGCCGGCGCGGCAGGGGCAGATGGTTTGAGCTTTGAGCCACCGTCCTTTATTGGCAGCGAAGCATGTGCCGAATGTCATCAGGATACATATGATGTCTTTATGAAAAGTGGGCACCCCTGGATATTGACGCAGGTTGTGAATGGTGAAGCCCCGACTTACCCATTTACTGAAGTGACTAGCCCACCGGAAGGGTATGCCTGGGATGATATTAGCTACATCATTGGTGGCTACAACTGGAAGGCTCGCTTTGTTGATCAGCAAGGTTATATCATCACGGGTGCCGATGAGAATGCCACGACCCAATACAATATATATAATGGCGAGTTGAAAATGGGGGATGAATGGGTTGGCTATCATGCTGGTGAGGCGAATTTGCTCAATGATTGTGGCAGTTGCCACACAACGGGCTATTTGCCACAGGGTAATCAGGATGGGCTGCCGGGATCGGTTGGTACGTGGATGGCTGATGGTGTGCAGTGTGAGACTTGTCATGGGCCGGGTAGTCTTCATGCCAATGCTCCGCTTGCTTTCCGCCCTATTGTAGATCGGGATGCGGAGAGCTGTGGGTCTTGCCACTCGCGTGATGCTCAGGAAGATGTAAATGCTAGTGATGGCTTTATCCAGCACCATGAGGAGTATGACGAACTGTTCCAGGGCAAGCATGTAACGCTTGATTGTGTCGTTTGCCATGAGCCACACACGGGTGTGGTGCAGTTACGCAAGGCGGATTTGCCCACGACGCGAACCACGTGTGAGAATTGTCATTTTCAGCAGGCGAATAACAAAGCGAATGAAACTCATGCTGGCTTGCGGATGGCTTGCATTAGCTGCCATATGCCTCGCGTGACGAAGAGCGCGGTGGGCGATCCGGAGCAGTTTACGGGGGATATTCGTACCCATTTGATGGCTATTGATCCGAATCAGGTTGGGCAGTTCTCGGAGGATGGCACGATGGCTTTGTCGCAGCTTTCGCTTGATTTTAGCTGCCGTGGTTGTCATAATCCAGAAGGTGCTGGTCGGGTTCGGGATGATGCGGAGCTGATTGAGGCGGCAACCGGCTACCACGACCGGCCACAGCCTACGCCTGAAGCAACGGCCGTTTCCGAGCCATAGCAACGAGGAAATCATGATGAGTTATGCAAAACTCAGCCGTTTCCTTCTGGTAGGTGTTCTTGCCGCTGCTGGCCTCCTGCTCTGGTGGCACCTCCCCGTTTCTGCCGGGGTGCCACAGCAGACCGGGGATGAGGCTTGCCGCCTGTGCCACAGCGACACAAGCGAAGTGGTCACGCTACCCACAGGCGATGAAGTGCCGGTGGAGGTAGATTTGGCGGTGCTGGCACAGTCGGCTCACGGCAGCATGGCTGATTCGCCGTTGGCCTGTAACGATTGCCACCAAACGATTAATGATTACCAATACCCGCACGCGGACGTTATGGCAACGACGCTGCGTGAATTCCAACTGGAAAAGTCGGCAGAATGCCAGCGTTGTCACGTGCAGCCCCATCTGACCAGCCACCCTGAGCCGGAAGCGGAGAATGGCGTGGCGTGTGTGGATTGCCACGGTGGGCATGATGTGGCACCGGTGGCGAACTGGGAGCAGGCAGGGGCAACGGCAACATGTGCCAATTGTCATACCCGTTCCGGGGTGGATTTGGTGGATGAGGCGGCATTAACGGCCGTTATTCAAAACGGCCTTTTCACCAACCAGACTGACACCAATTATTGTCTCTCTTGCCACAGCCAGCCCGGTTTGCAGGTGACGTTTGTCAATGGCGATACCAAGTCGGCGACGATTGATGCTAATGCGTTTCATAGTTCGGTGCATGGGGTGGATTCGGAACGGCCGTTAAACTGCGCCAACTGTCACGAAAACCACCAGTACCCACACGAACCCGTCACCGCCGAATCGGCACGAGCCTACAGCCTGGAAATGTACCCTCTGTGCGCCAACTGTCACGAGCAGAAGTATGACCAATCCCTGGACAGCACCCACCAGGCCGCATTAGATGATGGCAATCTGGACGCTGCCGTGTGTACCGACTGTCATGGTGCCCACGACACGCCCGTTCCCAATGAACCGCGTGAGCGCATCTCCCACACCTGCGAGCAATGCCACAGCACCATCTTTAACGAGTATGCCACCAGCGTCCACGGCGACGCTCTGCTCACCGAAGGCAGCCCTGATGTGCCGACGTGCATTGATTGCCACGGTGTTCACAACATCGGCGACCCCACTACCAACCTTTTCCGCATTCGTTCCCCCGAACTGTGTGCCGGCTGCCATGCCGACGAAGAGCTAATGGGTAAATATGAGATTTCAACGCAGGTCTTTGATACCTACGTAGCTGATTTCCATGGGTCAACCGTAGCCATTTTTGAACACCAAGACCCTACGGTAGAGACAAACAAGGCAGTTTGTTATGATTGCCACGGTGTGCATAACATCCAGAAGCCAGATGATCCGCAGAATGGCATAAAAGCCAACCTGTTAGCAACATGCCAACAGTGTCATCCAGATGCCAGTGCCAACTTCCCTGACTCCTGGACAAGCCACTTTGAACCGTCGCCACAGCACAATCCGCTGGTCTATTATGTCAACCTGTTTTACAACATTGTCATCCCCTTAACCGTTGGGTTCTTCGCGTTCATGGTCTCCACCGATGTGTATCGGCGTATACGGCTAAGTTTGAAATAAAAAACCCCGGCCGGGGTCTTTTGTAGATGAACAAAATAATCGGGTAAATGTCATTCCGAGCGGAGTCTTCAGAGCGAGGAATCTTCCCCCTCAGAGAAGCAGAAAGATTCCTCGGAAGACATCGGAATGACATGAAAAGGCATTTCGTTTTTCTACCCGCTTATTTTGCAAACGCCCAATAGGCTTCGGCCGGTCGTGATGTAGATGTAGATGTAAGGAGTGAATGGTGGCTGATAAAACGGAAAAACAGCAGCAGTTCCCCCGCTTTCGCTTGATGGCGCGTATTGAGCATATTGTCTTGCTGGTTAGCTTTACGGTGCTGTCGGTTACGGGGTTGCCGCAAAGATACATTGAAGCGCCATTTTCAGAGACGATGATTGGCTGGATGGGTGGCATTGAGGCGGTGCGTCTGATTCACCGCTACGCCGCCTTTTTGCTGGTAACAGGTTCAGCTTTTCATCTATTTACTGGTGCCTACCGCAGTTTGGTGAAGAAAGAACGGATGCGCATCATGCTACGGTTGTCTGATGCCCGCGACCTGTGGGATACGATTCGCCACAATTTGGGCTTTTTGCCAGACCCACCGAAGATGCCCAAGTTTAACTTTGGTGAGAAGATAGAGTATTGGGCAGTGATTTGGGGAACGGCCGTTATGGTCATCACCGGCTTTATGCTTTGGAACCCAATTGCCACCACCGCTGTCCTCCCCGGCCAGTTTATCCCCGCCGCGTTGGCTGCCCACGGAGGCGAGGCGGTGCTGGCTGTTCTCTCCATCCTCATCTGGCACATGTACAACGTGCTTCTCAAGCACCGCAACTTTAGCATTTTCACCGGCAGCCTGCCCCGCCACCAAATGGAAGAGGAGCATGGCCTGGAGCTGGAGCGCCTGGAAAGTGGCGGCGACCCGTGGCCGGGCATGAGTCTGCCCGTCTTAAAGCGGCGGCGACGTAACTTTCTTATTATCAGTATCATTCTCAGCAGTTTGGTTATGGCTGTGCTGGTTTGGCTGTTTACGTTTGAGCAGACAGCCATTACGACCATTCCCCGGGTGACGCGGGAGGTGTTTGTGCCATTGGCAACGGCCGTTCCTTAAAACACGCTTACCAGTTAGTGACAAATAACCGTCAGGTTTTGTGACAAAATGCACTAAACGACCCCCTTTTTCCTACGTATACTGACCACTGTCATCATGCCCTCCCTTGCATCTGGTGGTTGCTTGATGGCCCTGGTCACTAGGTAACACATGGGCAAGCAAGGGTAGTAAATACGCTTGTTGCTCCCAGAAGGAGGGTTGTCATCAGTTATTAACTAATACCATTATCAATTTATTAATTCTGAGGGAATAGCTTGTATTCCTTCGTAACTGTTCAACAGGGATACCCTGTTACTGTTAATTTAGATGAGGAGAATGTAGTATTATGAAACGTAAACCATTGCTACTCGGCTTAGTTTTGTTTGCTGTTTTGATACTCGCTGCTTGTGCGGGGCCGGAAGGCCCTGCTGGCCCTGCTGGCCCTGCTGGCCCTGCTGGTGAAGCTGGTCCCGCTGGTGAAGCTGGTCCCGCTGGCCCCGCTGGCCCTGCTGGTGAAGCTGGTCCCGCTGGCCCGCAAGGCCCTGCTGGAGAAGCTGCCATGCTTATGGCTAGCGATCTCTCTTGTACCGAGTGTCATAATGATACAGCAATCATCACCGGCAAAAAGGCTCCGTGGTCAACTTCCGTTCATGGAAGCGGTACCGCCGCTGAATATGCTGGTGGCCGTGATGGGTGTACGGGGTGCCATTCTGGGGCTTCCTTCTCGAAGATGGTTGCTTCCGGCGAAACCCCTGCCACTTACACTGGTACTGCGGCTGATGTAACCCACCAGGACTGCCGTACCTGTCATCAAATCCACGTGACGTATACTGGTGAAGACTGGGCATTGGAGACGACAGCCCCTGTTGCCTTGTACGCCTTTGAAGATGCGACCTTTGATGGTGGAAACGGTAATCTGTGTGTCAACTGTCACCAACCCCGCACAACGATGACCGCGACTGACGGTGTGGTGAATTGGTCCAGCACGCACTATGGCCCGCATCATGGCCCGCAAAGCGCGATGCTGCTTGGCATTGGTGGTGCTGGTGATGTTGCCGGAACCCCCTCAGGCCATTACAGCGAGGTTGAGAACACCTGTGCTGGTTGCCATCTGGGTGAAAACGATAACCACACCTTCGTACCTACTGTTGCGTCTTGTGCAGAATGTCATGAAGGCGTCGAGAATTTCGATATTAATGGTGTCCAAACCGAAGTTGCGGAAATGTTGACCCAACTTGAGGAAGCCCTGGTTGCCAAAGGTATGTGGAATCTTGAAGCAGACGAACCGGTTGTAGGTGAATACCCTGAGGCCGAGGCTGCTGCTATGTGGAACTACGTGTACATTGCTCACGAAGACAAGAGCATGGGTGTGCATAATGCGGAGTATACAAAGGCTTTGCTGCAAGCGAGCCTGGACGCTTTGCAATAGCGCAATCCTGACAGCATGATTTAATGGTAAAGGCCAGATGTGTTTTGCATCTGGCCTTTATTATTTAACCTATTCTCTGCTACAATTTTTCCCGGAAACTAAACTAAGGAACGAGGATTAAATAAGTTACGCAAGAAGTTCAACTTCTTCTGAGAAGTTGAACTTCTAAATGGGCAAATTATTTAATTTCCATTCCTAAACTGGAAACAAGCATGAATCGTTTGGAAGCATTATTAGATAAGCTGGATGAAACGAGGGAAACACTGTTAATGGCGCTGGAAGATTTGCCCGATGAGGCGTTTGCCGAGCCAAATGCCATTGGCTATTGGTCAGTGCAGGATTTGCTGGCAAATATTACGGCATGGGAAGCGGAGCTGGTGACGGGACTGATGCGATTGAAGCAGGGGAAGAAGCCGGATCAGCTGCTGGCGGCGCTGGATGATATGGATGCGTATGACCAGGCGCGGTTTGCGGAGAACCAGCAACGGCCGTTAGAGACCACCTTCAACGACTTCCAGAAAGTCCGCATGGAGCTGGAAACGTGGCTGGAAGAGTTCAGTGACCAGGAGCTGACCCACCAGCGCCAGTTCAAATGGTTTCGGCGCGAATCGCTGATGCAAATTATTGAACGGCTGACCATTGCCCGCGAACGGCCGTTTGCCATCAAAGTGGCCGTGTTTGCCGAACAGTGGCTGGCTCGTGAAGCCGCCGCCAACGCCAACATCATCCCGCTGACCCTGGTGGAGGCACCTGATGACAACACAGATTGACCTGGCTGTTTATGCGGCAGCCAAAGAAACGGCCGTTCTCGTTGACCGCAGTAGCCTGGGAATGCTCAAAATTAGCGGAGCCACCCGGCTCGACCTTATTGACCGCATGTCTACGCAGGCGGTAAAGCGGCTGCAAAGCGGCGAAGGCCGCGCCACGATTTTGACCACCGACATTGGCCGCATCATTGATCGGCTGATTTTGTACACCAGCAGCGACACCGTTTACGCCCTGACCAGCGAAAACCACGCCGACCCCATCGCCCGCTACCTGATGCGCTACGTCTTTTTCAACGACGACTTTCACCTGAGCGATATTTCGGCAGAAACGGCCGTTTTTGCCGTCTATGGCCCCCAGGCCAGCACCAAACTCGCGGCGGCGGGCTTCTCCGAGACCGATTTGCCGCTGCACCATTGGCGGCAGGCCACCGTCGGCGGCGTGCGTGCCTACCTTCACCGCACCGACCCCATCAACGGCGATGGCTACTTTGTGATGTGCCAAACCAGCGACCGGGACGCGCTGTGGAGCCATTTGGTTGGCAGTGGGCTACCGGTGGCCGATGAGGCGGCGTTTGAGCTGCTGCGGATTGAAAACGGCCGTCCACGCTTTGGCCGCGAACTGACGCTCGACTACATTCCGCTGGAGGCCAACCTGTGGGACGACATTTCGTTTAGCAAGGGTTGTTACGTTGGGCAGGAAATCATTGCCCGGATGGACAGCCGGGGCAAGCTGGCGAAGAAGCTGCTGCGGCTCCGCGCTGCCGAACCGATTGCCGTGGGTGGTGAGGTGCTGGCTGATGGTAAAAAGGTTGGCACGGTTACATCGGCGGCAATGGGGCCGGATGGAGCGGTGGCGCTGGGGTATGTGCGGACGGGGGCGGAAAACGGCCGTTTAACCGTGAACGAGGCTGTGGTGACGGTGGTGGGGGAATAAAAAACGGCCGTTTGTTACGGGGGGTAACAAAACGGCCGTTTGGTCAACCAATTTGCCCAATCAGGCAGATCAGGCAAATCAGCGTCCTATTTTCTAATCACCCGTTGCAATAATTGCCACGTCGTCAATCCCCGCCTCAACCAAACTAGCCGAACCATTGTCAGCCGCTTCAATCAGCAGGTGAATCGTCTGCCCGGCAAAGTCGCTCAGGTCAAACGTTGCTTCTTCCCATGCGTAAGCATAATCCCAATCAGCCGCACCCCGTTCTTCAAACACAACCGTGGTGCTGCTGCCCACAACCGATATCCGCAGGAAGTCATCGGCCGAAGCGTTGTTCAGATGCGCCAGGTAGTAGGCAAATGACAAGGTGACATTGCCGTTGCTCGGCACCACAATGCTGGGCGATTGAATCGAAGTCACACCCCCATCCACATCGTAGCTGCCGGGGTCTGTGCCAGCCAAAGCACCCGTCACCAAATTCTTGTTGCCGCTGGCCGCCCGCCCGCGCTGCAGCGTGCCGTAATAATCGGTCCACTGTGCGTCAGCACGCTCCCACATCCCGGTAGTGGCAGTGTCGCTGCCGTTGGCGTTCACCGTCCAGCCCTGGTTGGTCTCGAAGTCATCAAAGAAAGCCACTTCAATCACGTCAACCGAAACATCATCCAGAGCGGCTTCCACCAGACTGCCGCCGCCATTGTCGGCCGCTTCTACCAGCAGGTAAACCGTCTGCCCGGCAAACGCATTCAGGCTGGTGCTGAATTCTTGCCACTCTGCATAGTTACGATAGGCGGCACCTGTTTGCTCGAAAATAACGGCCGTTGTGTCTCCCACAACCGATACCCGCAGGAAATCGCTGTTGCTCGCGTTCTCCAGATGCGCCAGATAGTAGGCAAATGACAGGGTAATGTCGCCACTGCCGGGCAGGGTGATGTTGGGGGAGCGCACTGAAGTCACGCCACCGTCCACGTCATAGGAGCCGGGGTCACTGCCGGCCGCACCGCCAGTCACCAAGTCATAATCACCGCTTACCGTGCGTCCTAACTGCAAGGGGCCATAGTAATGCGTATGCTGTGGATTCGCCCGTTCCCACATTCCCGTGGTGACGTTGTCGCTACCGTTCGGGTTGACCACCCATCCCTGGTCGCTCTCAAAATCATCAAAGAACAGGTTGCCCAGCGTCGGGCCGCTGTTGTCGCTGTTGGTGAACGTACACACAACATCTTCATTGGCATCCAGCGTCACCGTCACCCCTTCGGCCAAGGCCGTAAAGTCGCCACCGGTGCAGCTAATGCCCAGTTCCAACCCTGCTTGCAGCCCCTGGTAAATGGTGTATTCACCCGGCATCAAATCGCTGCGCTGTTCGCTTTCGCCATCGTTCAGCTCAAACTGCCCCAGGCTGCCGTAGTAGCCAAAACCCGTACCACCGGCAGGGTACGAAACCGCTTCGATGGTGATGGAGCCACCCATATAGGTGTTGGTGAAGGTACAAACGATGTCTTCATTGGCATCCAGCGTCACCGTTACCCCTTCGCTGAGGGCAACAAAGTCGCCGCCGGTGCAAGCTACATCCAGCACATACCCGGCCGGAACACCCTGGTAAACGGTGTATTCGCCCGGCATTTGGTCAACGCGCTGTTCACTTTGACCGTCGTCCAGCAGAAATTGCCCAAAGTTGCCATAGTAGCTAAACCCGGTTGCCCCAGCGGGGTCGGAAGCGGCCACAATGGTGACTGTGCCGCCAACATCGGTGTTGCTGAAGGTACAAACGACGTCTTCATTCGCGTCCAGCGTAATGATGACACCTTCGGCAGCGGCCACATAGTCGCCACCGGTGCAGGCGAGGTCAAGCACATAGCCAGCAGGCACACCTTGGTAAACGGTATATTCGCCGGGCATTAGGTTAATGCGCTCTTCGCTTTGGCCGTCATCGAGCGTGAACTGCCCCATGTTGCCGTAATATTCAAAGCCAGTGGCTCCGGCCGGGTCAGAGGCAGCGATAATGGTGATGGTACCGCCAACATCGGTGTTGGTGAAGGTGCAAACGATGTCTTCGTTGGCATCCAGGGTGATGATGACCCCTTCGGGCTGGGCTTCATAATCGCCACCGGTGCAGGAAAGGCTGAGAACATAGCCAGCGGGCACACCTTGGTAAACGGTGTATTCGCCGGGCATCAGGTTGGTGCGCTGTTCGTTCTGGCCGTCATCGAGGGTGAACTGTCCCATGTTGCCGTAATATTCCAACCCGTTGGCACCGGCGGCCACAATGGTGATGGAACCGCCAACATCGGTGTTGGTGAAGGTACAAGTGATGTGTTCGCTTGCTCCCAAATGAATGGTAACACCTTCGGAGAGGGCGGTGTAGCTGCCGCCGGTGCAGGCGACGCTGAGGACGTAGCCAGCGGGAACACCCTGGTAGACGGAATATTCACCGGGGGAGAGGGCGGTGCGTTCTTCGCTTTGCCCATCGTCAAGGCTGAATTGTCCCAGGCTGCCGTAATAGGCCAACCCGTTGGCCCCGGCGGCCACAATGGTGATGGTACCGCCCACGTTGCTGTTGGTGAAGGTGCAAACAATGTCTTCGTTGGCATCCAGATGCACGGTTACGCCTTCAGCCAGCGGGGTGGCATCGCCACCAACGCAGGAGACGGAAAGGTCATAACCGGCGGGGATGGTTTGGATGACATCGTAGTCGCCGGGGAGCAGGTTTTCGGTGACGTGGCTGTCGCCGTCGTCCTGGGTGAAAACGCCAACTTGCCCAAAGTAGTAGAAGCCGGTGCCGCCGGCCGGGTTGGAGGCTGTGACCACGGTGATGGAGCCACCGACATCGGTGTTGGCAAAAGTACAGGTAATGTCTTCGTCGGCACCGACGGTGATGGTGGCGCCGTTGTTGAGCGGGGCATTGCTGCCGCCTACGCAGCTAATGTCCAGTACCCATCCGGCCTGGACGCTTTGGTAAACGTCATAGGTGCCGGGGGTGACGTTGGAAAAGGTTTGGCTTTGGCCGTCGTCCTGGGTGAACGAGCCAAGCTGCCCAAAATAAAAGAAGCCGGTAGTTCCGGCGGGGTCGGAACCGGTCACGATGGTGACGGTTCCCGTTCCGGCTGTTTGCTCCGCCGGTGCGGCCAGTGCCATTTGTGTGCTGAACAAGAGGGTGATGGCGACACCGAGCATGAACAGGACAAAAGTGATTGGTCTGTTATGTGTTTGTGTATTCATGGTTCCCTTACCTTCCTAAAAACGTTATGTCAATTTTTTGACATGGAATAATAATTGCAACCAACGAGCGGCTGGCGTTCGCGGTGCCAATAACAAACGAAAAAAAACGGCCGTTTTTACAAACGAAAACGGGTGTCAATCTGTGTGGTGAGGAGGGGACGCGCAAAACGGCCGTTTTCCCTTAGCACACAGTTGATGATCACATTCCTTGGTGGGGCTTGAGGCTCACCCATTTACCCCGAGCTTCCCCAAAAATCTCTTAGCGCAAAATCATTTCAGATACTCACCCCTTGTTTGCCAGTTACTGCGCCAATAAACAGTACTAAAGTAATGGTACTTCAGTACTGCATTAAAGCGGGCGATTGTTACAAAAGACATTACAGCTTCAAATGGTGGCTTTTGGGAGGTGATGAATGCTTGAATTGTGGACGGACGTGGTAAACGGCCGTTGGCGACAAAAACCCTCATAAAAAAATCATAAACTGTAGCTGAATAAGGGGAGAAAAGCTCGAAATTTATGTCAAAATCGAGTATAATTTAGTAAATTAGTAATAGCTACATTTTAACCTACCACCCCTCGTTTTGGGGATTATTTTGACGAATTTTTGGATGGTACAGGCAAGCTAATTCACTCTTTTTTCTTCTCCAACCTGTTGCAAGTTATAACCATATGCCGCATTTGACCATGCGGCATATGGCAAGGGTTGGGTAAAATTATCTTTCGCCTAGACATTTGCAGGCATTGTGCGTTTGACGCAACGGCCGGAGGTACTCTTGGACATCGGTACTGTAAACACAATTGACATCAATCAGGAAATGCGCAGCTCGTATCTGGATTATGCCATGAGCGTAATCGTTGCGCGGGCGCTGCCCGATGCCCGCGATGGGCTAAAACCTGTGCATCGGCGGATTTTGTATGCCATGCACGACATGGGGATTCGCTCGAACACGGCGCACCGCAAAAGCGCCCGTATTGTGGGTGAGGTGCTGGGTAAATATCATCCGCACAGCGATACGGCCGTTTATGACTCTATGGTGCGGATGGCCCAAGATTTCTCCATGCGCTATATGCTGGTGGATGGGCAAGGGAACTTTGGCAGCGTTGATGGCGATAACCCTGCCGCCATGCGCTACACCGAAGCTCGGTTGGCCGCCATTGCCAACGAACTGTTAGATGACATTGACAAAGAAACGGTTGATTTCACCCCTAACTTTGACGACACGCTGCAAGAGCCAGAGTTGCTGCCCGCTCGCCTGCCCAATTTGCTGCTAAACGGGTCGGCCGGCATTGCCGTGGGTATGGCAACCAACATCCCCCCCCACAACCTCACTGAGCTTTGCGATGCCATCAACTACCTCATTGACCGCTTTGACGACATTGAAGATGTGACGCTTGAAGAGCTGATGCAGTTTGTCAAGGGGCCAGACTTCCCCACCGGTGGCCTTATTGTTGGCACCGAGGGGATTCGCAACGCCTTTGCCACCGGGCGGGGGCGGATTGTAATGAGGGCCGTGGCCGAAATTGAGGAGATGCCGCGCAACCCCAGCCGTCAGCAAATCAACATCAAGGAAATTCCCTACCAGGTCAACAAGGCGATGCTGATTGAGCGCATGGCGGAACTGGTGAACAAGGGGATCATTACCGATATTTCCGACCTGCGCGATGAATCGGATCGGGACGGCATTTCAATTGTCATTGAGCTAAAGCGCAACACGCAGCCGATGAAGGTGCTGAACCAGCTTTACAAGCACACCCAACTGCAAACGACGTTTGGGGTGCAGATGCTGGCACTGGTGGACAAACAGCCCCGGCTGCTCTCGCTCAAGCGGGCGCTGCAAATTTATATTGACCACCGCACCGAGGTTATTACGCGGCGCACCCAGTTTGAGCTGGACAAGGCACTGAAGCGGCAGCACATTTTGGAAGGGCTGCTGATTGCCCAGGCCAATTTGGACGAGGTGATCAACACCATTCGCCAGTCGGCCAGTGCCGATGCCGCCCGTACAGAGCTAATGGAGCGGTTTGCGCTGACGGAAATGCAGGCGACGGCGATTCTGGATATGCAGCTGCGGCGGCTGGCGGCGCTGGAGCGGCAGAAGATTGAGGACGAATACAACGAAGTCACAACCCACATCACCTATTTGCGTGGCTTGCTGGCCGACAACAAGAAGATTTTGGGACTGATTAAAGAGGATGTTGCCGAACTCAAGGATAAATACGGTGACAAGCGGCGCAGCGAAATTGTGATGGGGATGGAAGCCGACTTCAATATGGAAGATCTGGTGCGGGACGAGGATGTCTTTGTCTCGATTACGCGGCGGGGGTATGTGAAGCGCACCCCGGTGATGGCGTACCGCAAGCAGGCGCGGGGGGGTAAGGGGCTGATTGGGATGAGTACGCGGGAGGAGGATGAGCTGGAGCATTTGTTTACGGCTGGCACCCACAACACCATTTTGTTCTTCTCGGACAAGGGCAAGGTGTATGCGGAAAAGGCGTACCAGATTCCTGAGCTGGATCGGACGGCGAAGGGAACGTCGCTGATGAATATTTTGCCGCTGCTGCCGGAGGAAAAAATAACGGCCGCTTTACCAGTACCCTCCTTTGACGACGCCGAATATTTGATCATGATTACCCGCAAGGGACGGATTAAGCGGACGGAGCTGAGTGCCTTTGCCAACGTGCGCCCCAGTGGTCTCATTGCCATTACGCTGGATGAGGACGACAGCCTGGGGTGGGTGAAGATGACGGAAGGGGAGCAGGATTTGGTTTTGGTGAGTGAGCAGGGGAAGGGGATTCGCTTTAGCGAGGAAG
>WBZL01000543.1_pt1 | contig 41980 bp, 30 predicted proteins | sample 5204291 | NCBI WGS metagenome assembly WBZL01 (sample SAMN12344345, study PRJNA552823) | activated sludge metagenome | biome: Activated sludge suspended growth; feature: Nitrification reactor; material: Wastewater; isolation source: activated sludge from nitrification reactor of wastewater... | reverse complement strand
TCCGCCAAATACCGCTCCCATCTCTCCTCCCCCAAAAAAGCCAAAAACAGCTTACCCGCCACGCTCGTATGCAGCGGATACCGCTCCCCAATCCAGTTCCGCACCTGAATCTGCTGCTGCCCGCGCACCTGGTCAATTTGCAGCACCTGGTCGCCGTCCGGCACGCACAGCCCGCTGTCCTCCCCCAGTTGTGCCGTAAGCTGGCGCAAGAAGGGAGACGCAAGGGTAATCAATTGCTGGTGAAAGGGAACCTGGGAAATGAGGAACAGGAGGCTGGGGCCGATGCGGAACAGGTTGCTTTCTGGCACTCGCGCCACGGCACCCACCCCTTCCAGGGTTGCCAACAGCCGGGAAACGGTGCTTTTGTGCAGGTCAACTTGCTGGGAAACGGCCGTTACCCCCACCCCTTCGGGATGCGCCGCCACCGCCTGTAAAATCAAAAAAGCCCGCTCAATGGATTGAACCGTTGACATAGTTGTCCCACATGATGAAACTGTCTTATGAAGTAGGACAATTTTAGCACTGCTGAGAGGGATGTCAATATAAAAAGACGACGGAGGACGGATGACGGACGACGGATAGGTGGTCGGTCGTCCGTCGTCTGTCGTCCCCCCCAGCCGCCAGCCAAGCAGCGACGTGAGACAAAACGGCCGTTTTCCCCACCCCTGTTGCCAACCATAGTTTGCACTGCTATACTACCCACAACAAGCGAAACACACCTATGGCCGAACCCAAAACGATCATCATCTACCGTGACCACAACGGCAACGAACCCTTCAACCGCTGGCTCAACAGCCTCCACGACGGAGCCACCCGCCGCCGCATCCTCAAACGACTACTCCGTCTCGAACAAGGACAGTACGGCGACTACAAACCCGTTGGCGCAGGTGTCAACGAACTACGCTTTTTCTTCGGCTCTGGCTACCGCATCTACTTTGGCGAAGACAACAATACCATCGTTGTCCTGTTAACCGGCGGTGACAAAGACAGCCAAAACCGTGACATCCAGCAAGCCCACGCCTATTGGCAGGAGTACAAAAATCGTGACTGACTACCGCACCCTAACCGACCTTTCCGTTGAATACTTCACCCAACACCCCGACGAGATCGATGCCTTCATCACCGAAGCTTTCACCGACTACGCCCAGGACGGTGACTCCGCCACCTTACTGGCCGCCCTCCGCATCATCGCCCGCGTCAAAGGCATTTCCACCATGGCTGCCGAAGTTGGCATGACCCGCCAAGGACTACAAAAGGCGCTTTCCGCCAAAGGCAACCCCCGCCTCGACAATGTTAACGCCATCATGCGTGCAATGGGCTACCAGCTTATGCCGCATCCTCTAGAACCAGCGACGCTGGCAGGCTGATTGATGGGCTAGATAAGTATGGCAAGCTGCACCTCATTTCGGTATTCAGCCTGGCGTGTGAGCCACATCTTATACACAGTGGCCCACTCCCCAAAATCCAACACCCACGCCTCATCGTCCGGCTCCTCCCCGGCCACATAGGCTGCATACAATGTTTCTGACCGAATCCCATACGTCCGTTCAAATTGGAGCAGTTCTTCTTCCAGCGCGTGAATATCTGTCAAAATGTCTCGAATGTTCATAGCTACCTCATCACCTCTATGTATACATGGCAATCCGACTCTTCCCGCATCCCTTCTCCGACAAAAAACTCACCGCCTTCCTCGACACCATGACCGACCGCCTCATCCTCCGCCGCGTCGGTGGCGGCTGGATCTTCATCCACCGCACCCTCCTCGAATACTTCGCCGAATTAACGCCAGAAGACATCAAACGCCTGGGAGAAGAGGCGTAAGCGCGACTTGAGCGTAATAACCATGATGGATTGCCCGGAACGCCCCACCCTGGACGACAGACCACCGGCCACCTATCCGTCGTCCGTCGTCGGTCGTCCGTCGTCCCCCTCAGCCGCCAACCACGCAGCAACGTGAGACAAAACGGCCGTTTCCCCCGCCCCCCCATCCAACTCAAACCAGGCAATTTTCGGGTCATCCAGCCGGAACCAGGTTGCCTGCTGCCGCGCAAAGCGGTGGGTCTCAAACTTGATCCGCGCCACCGCCTCCGCCAGCGACAACTCGCCGCGCAAATGGGCCAAAAGCTGGCGGTACCCCAGCCCGCTCATCGCCGCCAGCGGCTCGTTGTACCCTTGCGCCAGTAGCCCCGCCACCTCATCCAGCAGCCCGTCGGCCATCATTTGATCCACGCGGGCATCAATCCGCCGGTAGAGCGACTCCCGTTCGCGGTGCAGCCCAATCATACAAATGTTGTAGGGAGGTGGGTTTTTGCGCTGGATGTCGGAAATAGGTCGGCCGGCGACCAGCGTCACTTCGAGGGCGCGGATGACGCGGCGCACGTTGCGCGGGTCAATTTTGGCGGCGGCTTCGGGGTCAAGTGCGGCCAACCACCGCGCCAGTTCGTCCCCTCCCAACGCCTCCAACGCCTGCCGCAGTGCTGGCTGGGGGGCAACGCGGGGAATCCCCCACCCTTCGACCACGGCCTGGACATATTGCCCGGTTCCACCCACGAGGAGGGGCAAACGGCCGTTTTTCCCCACCCGCTCAATCACCCCATAAGCCAACTGCTGATACGTCCCCAGCGTCACCGTCTCATCCGGCGCACACAGGTCAATCAGGTGGTGCGGCACCAACGCACGCTCCACCGCCGTCGGCTTGGCCGTGCCAATGTCCATCCCGCGATAAAACAGCCGGGAATCAGCCGAAATGATTTCGCCACCAAACTGCTGCGCCAGCCGCAGCGACAATGCCGTCTTGCCAACGGCCGTTTGTCCCACCAGCACCAGCAATGGGATTTTTACAGAGGTGTGTGCCAACCTTCACATCCGATACAGGTAGCAGGTAGCAAGTGGCAAGTTCTGTTCGCCAACAAGACTTGCCACTTGCTACCTGTTACTTGCACAAAACGCCTCGTTACCACAGCCCAATATTTGCCACATGCTCACAGCGCAGCAGCTTCCCCTGGCTGTCCAGCTCCACCGCCACCAAATCCACCCGCCACGCCACGTCATCCAAATCGTGCGCCAGCAGATAATGTTGACCAAGTTCAAACAGCTTTCGCAGCTTATGGAGTGTCACCCCCTCCTCCGGCGTGCCAAAACCACGCCCACGCCGCGTTTTTACCTCCACAAAGACCAGTTCATCCCCGGCCTGCGCCACCAAATCAATTTCGCCGTGGCGACAGCGCCAGTTCCGCGCCACGATGGTGTAGCCTTTGGCCTCTAAATGGTGCGCCGCCACCGATTCGCCCCAGTTGCCAAGCAGTTTACGGCCGTTTTTTGCCCCTTCTGTCATGGTTGCTGCTGGCTGCCCAAACGCTGGTTTGTCGGCAGCCGATGCGTGAGAAAATAGAGCAGCAGACCAGGCACGCCACCCACCAACGTCATGAGCAGTGCCCCCCAACTGCCAAGAGCCAGCAGGCCAGTCGTCCCCGGCAAGCCAAAAACCAGGTACAGATAGGCCAGCAGCCCGCCAATAACCCCCCACAGCGGCCAGCCAAAATAGTCGGTTAGGGGAAGCTGCCGCTGGAAAGCCAGCCACACGCCCAGGCTCCCCAGCAGCACCGTGCCAAAGCTGAGGGCAATCAGCATTTGAATTTCGGACAAATCGACGCGAAAGCCGGGTTCAGGGGGTGGCACAACGGGGGTGGCGGTGGCGGTGGGCGGAACGGCCGTTGCCGTCGGTGTAGCCGTGGCCGTGGGCGATGGCGTTTCGGTCGGGGTGGCGGTGGGGGTGGCGGTGGGGGCATTGGTCGGCGTAATGATGGAGACCGAGGCAGCTTCGCCAATGGAAATGTCTACCTGCTGCGATTGCAGGGCGGGGGCAGAAACGGCCGTTATCCGAATCCGGCCATCCCGCGTGCGCTCCGGCAGCACATAATCAAGCTGCGCCACCCCGCCCACCGTTGCCACCTCCTCAATAATCGTCGTCGCTTCCAGCACCAGATCCCGCTGCTCAAAACGCACCGTCGTCCCATCCGGCACCGGGTTGCCATTGCGATCCCGAATAACACCCGTTTGCAAATGAAGCGTCTCGCCAATCGAGGCACCCAGCGGGGCTTCGCCCGGTGGAGCCTCAGCACTACCCGTGTCGGTCACAATAAACAGCTCAATCACCTGCTCCGGGTCAGGCTGGGTCTGCTCAAACAATCTGTAGTTGACACCATCAATATCAACGGGTGCAGCACCGGAAAGGGGGGATTCCAGGAACAGTGCCCGCACCGAAGCATCAATAAAGGGGTCAATTTTGCTGTAAATGCCAAAATATGCGGTCAGCTTGCTAATCTCGGTGGTGTCGAGGTAGTAGGGGGCGTTGTAGGCAAAGACAATGACGCGGGTGTTGCTCACAATGTCTGGCCGTTGCGCCAAAAAGTTGGTCAAGGCGTTATCGGGGTCGCTCAGATCAAGGGCGGCAAAGATGATCCAGTCGGCTTGCTCAATTTGGGACTGGATGAGAACGGGGGCGGGCGGAACGGCCGTTACTTCAGGCTGTGGCGTAGCGTCAGAACCGGCCTCCGGCGTCAGGGTGGGCGAGATGGGAACAGTAGGCAACAGTTCGTCCGGGGTGGCAGCCAAAAAGTCGTTGAGATCGGCAAACGAATAGCTGTGGATTTGCTCCGGCGCAATCTGGCTGCTGGCAGTGGGACCATACAGGGCCAACATGCGCTGTTGCAAGGCGGTTTCGCTGATGTAGGGCTGGGGATCACAGGCGGCGCACTGCTGCGTCTCACGCACGTCGGTAAAAATCAGCAGCGTGTCGTTGGCAGCGGGCGGACTTGCCAACCGTTCGCTGAATTCGGCCGGGCTGGGGGAGATGAGGGTAACGGCCGTTTGTGCCAAATCAAACATCAGCCCCGCCGTTGACTCCAGCGGACGCGCCACTTCCGGGTCAACCAGCACATTGTCGGAGGTAAAATCCCCGCCATACAGCCGCAGCTTAAGCTGCAAAATGTGCAGCAGAGCCTCATCAACCCGCTGCTGAAACGAAACATCGGTTTCGTACTTTTCCCGAAACCAAAGAATCGTATCCTTGATATTCGCCAACTGCTCGCTGTAGGGCGCAGCACCCAGGGCAAAATTAGACAGATAGAGCAAATCATTGCCTGCCAGCAGCGCATCTTTTGCCACCAGCCGGGGGCGAAATTCCTGCTCAGTATCGTCGTAAAACCGTTCCACAGAGCGCACACCCAGCGAATCGGAGACGATAATGCCACCGTTGGCACGCCACCCCCCCATTTCCTCCAGTGACATCAGGGCTGACAAAGCCTGGGGGTCAAAGCTGACGGGGGCGGTGGTCGCCCGAATGTTGCCCTGAAACCCCTGATAGCGAATGTGGGTGGTCAACAGGGCATCTACGGTGGCCGTGGGGCTTTTGGCCTGCCCGGTAACGGCAAAAAAGGGAGCCAGCTCAATTTGCTTAAGCTGCTCCAGCGATTTACGCACGGTTGGCACTTCTTCCTCAACGGGGCGGTCGCTGCTGCCGTTGCCGGGGAAATGGTTGGCAACCACGGCCATGCGGTTGTGGCTGCCTTCGTGTACGCCGCTGGTGTAGGCACTGCCCATTTGCCCCACCCAGTAGGGGTCGCCGCCAAACACGCGGGTGCCAAGGTCGCTGCGGCTGGTGGGGTCGGGGTTTTCCAGCACGTCGAGCGTGGGACCAAAGAGCATGTTGACGCCAACGGCCGTTAATTCCCGACCCACAATCTGCCCCACCTGCTGCGCCATTTCCGGCTGCCACGTCGCCCCGATTGCCATGTTGTTGGGCAACTGGCTCAGCCCATTGAGCAGAGTTGTGTGTGGTGGGCCATCCCCTTCATGCTCAATACCCACCAGCAGCGGCAGCGGGGTTTGCAAAGAATTTGGCACGGCGGTGGGCGGCACATCGCCACTGCCAAGGGTGTTGTCGGCGTTGGAAACGGCCGTTGATTCCCCCAGCAGTGCCAAACGCTGCAAATCATTGACCAGTTCTGCTACCTGGCGCGGCGTGTCGCCGGGGGTGCCATAGCCGGTGACGTTGTTATGGGCTGGCAGCAGCATCACCCCACCCACACGGTAGTTGAGGATGAGATCGGCAATGTCGCTGTCGCTAGGGGCGGTGTCGCCTTCAAATGTGACCAGGAAAAGCTGGCCGACCCGCTCGGCAACGCTCATGGAAGCCAGCAGTTCGTTGGCCGTAGGGGTTTGCTGGAAAGCAAAAACGGCCGTTGTGCTTGAGGGTAAAATTGAGGTGAGCAGCCAAATAAAAGCCAACCCAACACGCCAAAAACGGTTCATGACAACGAATTGCATCAAACTGCGGGGGCAAAAAGCCCCCGGATCACAAATGTATGGTTCAGGCTGTACACGCGGCATTCAAGAGGCAAAGCGGCGTTTTTGCACGTTACCGCATGTAACGCTAAAGGATTATACCGTAGATTGCCCAGCAGAACACCTGTGTTATACTGAACACGGTCATAAATTGACATTTTGCAAACGAGATACGATAAACCATGTCCAACACGATACGCAATATCCTCACGGTTGTCATGCTGCTGGTGCTGGCCGCTAGTGCCTTTGCGGCCGGGTTTATGGCAAACGACTTTTTAGATCGGCAGCAAATTACCCTTTGGGGGCAACCGAAAGCACTCTCTGCGGAAGAACAATTTGCCGTTTTTGATGAAGCATGGGAACGCATCAGCGAAAGCTTTATCGGCGAACTCCCCTCTGACCAGCAAAAAACGTATGGTGCCATTCGCGGCTCGATGCAGTTGCTCAATGACCCCTACACGGTGTTTATTGAACCGGTGGTGCGGGATCAGGAGCGGGACAGTTTGCAGGGGACGTTTGGCGGGATCGGTGCCACCTTGTCACGCCCGGAAGATAGTGCCGACATCGTGCTGGAGCCGATTCCGGGGAACCCAGCCGAGGCGGCGGGCATTTTGTCAGGCGATGTGCTGCTGGCGGTAGACGGCACGCCGATTACAACCGAGATGACGGTGCAGGCGGTGAGTGAGTTGATTCGGGGGGAGAAAGGAACGGCCGTTACCCTCACCGTCCGCCACCCCAACCAAACCGACCCCGTAGACATCGAAATCACCCGCGCCGACATCCTCATCCCCTCCGTCAGCTACCGGCTGCTGGAAAACAACGTCGGCTACATCCAGCTAACCCGCTTTAGCGGCGAAAGCAACAACGAAATTGCCGCCGCCCTTGAAGACCTCATTGCCCAGGGGGCAGGGCAATATGTGCTGGATCTGCGCGGCAACGGCGGCGGGCTGCTGGATGCGGCCGTCGAGATTGCCGACCATTTTCTGGACGAAATGCCGGTGCTGTACCAGCAAAGCAAAAATGAAGGGGAGCGCGTGTTTAACACCACCAACAACACGATTTTACCCGATGCGCCGCTGGCAATTCTGGTGGATGGCGGCACAGCCAGTGCCGCCGAAATTTTGGCCGGGGCGCTACAAGATTATGACCGCGCCGTGCTGGTGGGCAGTTCCAAGACCTTTGGCAAGGGGTCGGTGCAACTGGTCTATGACCTGCGCGATGGCTCCTCGGTGCATGTCACTTCCGCCCGCTGGTTCACTCCCAACCACACGCAAATTGACCAGCAGGGGCTGGAGCCGGATGTGATGGTGACGATTACGCAAGAGGCAATTGATGCCGGCCGGGATGAGGTGCTGCTGCAAGCCATTGGTTATTTGGCCGATGGTACCCCGTAGAAACGTTGCAATAGCGGATTCGCAAATTAATCGGGCAAATGTCATTCCGAGCGGAGTCTTCGGAGCGAGGAATCTTTCCTCTCAGAGAAGCAGAGAGATTCCTCGGAAGACCTCGGAATGACATGGAAAAGCATTTTGTAAATCGGCAAATACAGCGTCTGCAAATTTTTAATGAATATTTCCCAAAGAGGGTTAGAGTTTTAGCCGGGCTGTTCTATAATGAGGCCATATTTTAACGACTTGGACATTTAAAGCGCATGATGAATCCCCCTACCTATGAAACTTCCTCTAAACGACTGCCTTATATTTTGGGTGCCTTGGTTGTGCTGTTGCTGTGTGGCGCAACGGCCGTTTTTGGCTACTATCTTGGTCGCTCTTCGGGCAGTGAAGAAACGGCCGTTGTGGTGACGCAAGAAGTCACCCGCGAAATTTTGCTGACGGCGACGCCGGAGCCAACGGCTGAACCGGCCGAAGACGCGGTGGCAAATGTGGCTGACCCGGTACCAGAGGAATTAACGGCCGTTCCCACCGTCGCCGCCGAAGTCATACCCGCCCCTGAACAAACCGAACCCACCCCCACCACCGAATTTGCCCCGCGCCAGGAGGAAGTCGGCGACGTTGACTTCACCCTGTTCTATGAAGCATGGCGCATCCTCATCGAAGAGTACGACGGCCAGATCCCCAGCAACGAAGAACTGCTCTTTTCCGCCATCAATGGCTCCATTGACACCCTGGACGATCAACACACCCGCTTTGTCAACCCCGAAACCGCCCAGCGCATCCGCGAAAACCAGGGGCCGGTAGAAGGCATTGGGGCCATTGTCACCGAAAACGAAGACGGCCAAATCGAAATTGTGCGCCCCATTGACGGCCAGCCGGCTGACCTGGTTGGGGTCAAAGCCGGGGATGTTCTCATCGCTGTCAACGGTGAATCCATCGAAGGACAGTCGCTGGATGAGGTCGTACTCGTCGTGCGCGGCCCCAGCGGCACCCAGGTCACCATCACCGTGCGCCGGCCCGGTGTGGATGAACCGCTTGATTTCACCATCACCCGCGCCCGTTTCGAGGTGCCGGTGGTGGAGTCGGAGATGCTGCCGGAGCAAATTGCCTATGTGCGGCTGACGACCTTCCTTGACCAAAACGCCTCCACCCAGCTTAAAGCTGCCCTGGAAACGCTGCTGGCGCAAAACCCCGTGGGCATCATCTTTGACCTGCGCGACAACGGCGGCGGCTATCTGACCGAGGCCATCAACGTCGGCGACCTGTTTTTGCCCGAAGGCACGATCCTCATGGAGCGCAACATTCGCGGGCTGGATGAGACATTTGGTGGCGACAGCGGCGACATTGGCGAAACACTGCCGCTGGTGGTGTTGGTCAACGCTGGCAGTGCCAGTGCCTCAGAAATTGTGGCCGGGGCGATTCAGGACAATGAGCGCGGCATCATTTTGGGAGAAACAACCTTTGGCAAGGGGTCGGTGCAGCAAGTACATACGCTCAGCAACGGCGCGGAGCTGCGCGTGACCATTGCCCGCTGGTTCACCCCCGACAACCACAGCATTGACGGCGCGGGCATTACCCCCGACATTGTGGTAGAAACTCCCGCCGACCTGGGTGGCGACAGCGACACGCAACTGCAACGCGCTATCGAATATATTTTGACCGATACCGGCCAGTAGTTGGCGATTAGCAAGAAGTTCAACTTCCTCGGAGAAGTTGAACTTCTCAACGGATTTCACCATGTTAGCCGAAACTATCACCCTGAAAATTCCAGAGTTTTTGTACCGTCGCCTACAAAACACAGCACAATCCACACGCCGCTCCCTGGATGAGGTGATCATCCACGCATTGCAAATTGGCAGCCCACCCGTCTGGGATGATGTCCCGGCTGAATTTCAGACGGATTTAGCTGTTATGGACAGGCTGGGTGATGATACATTGTGGCAAATTGCCCGCAGCCACAAAACGGAAATTGAACATACTTTGCCGGATCATGAGGGATAAACGGCCGTTTATCCCTCTCTCGACCCTTCAAAACCGCAAATTTATCAACCCAGGACAAAGTTAAAAACGGCCGTTTTCCCCTCCCCCTCATCCGCCACATCCATCAACAGTTCCTCCGCAAAAATCCCGTCTGTCGCATTATCCGGCTCACCGGGGAAATAAAGCTGCGTTGTCAACAGTGCCATTTCTTGCCCCTGCACCTTCACATGAATGTGGCGCGTCCGCCCCGGATACAGCCCCGGCACAATCGTCTCCAGCGTAAAGTTGCCTTCGGCATCGGTATATTGATGGCCGCGCAGCTTAAACCCCTCGTTGTCATAATTGCCGCCATCATCGGCGTGCCAAAAATCCAGCAACGCCCCGGCCATCGGCTGGCAGTCGGTGGAAAGCACCTTGCCCGTTACCAGCAGCGGCGTTCCCACAATGCCGGCCTCCAAAAAGCTGGTGCGCTCCGGCGTGCTGGGGGTGTAAAAGGGGCCTTCGGTTTGCGCCGGTGTCTCGTCGTGGTCGTCGCATTGGGGGGTGGGGGCAAGCTGGATGGCTTCAGAAACGGCCGTTGCCGTCGGATAATCCACAGCCGCTTCCTCTTGCTGCCCCGGTGCATCGTTTGCCCCACACCCCACCAGCACCAAACCAGCACCAGAAAGCAGCCCTAGCTGCACAAATTCACGTCGCGTCATAAATCGGTTCATATCATTCCTCTCATAAAAATTACACAGGCAGCAACGCTGCACTGCAACGCCGCCATCGGGCGGGAGTATAAGGAAAAATTATGAAGAAATTGTGTCAACCTGCAACCCAAGTAGGCATTGGGCTATAATGGATTGAATGATTCACACCCGATTTATCTACCGGCAAATAACTAACTCATGGAAACAAACGGCCGTTTTCATCGCCTGCGTAGCCCTTTCCCTCGTCACCCTGGTCTCCCTGGGTGGCTTTGGCGAAAGCGTCAACAACTCGCTGCTGCGCGACGCCCGCAAGCTGCTGGCCGCCGATGTCGAAGCCCGCTCCCGCTTCCCCTTCACCGAAGCCGTCGAAGCCGAACTGGCCGTGCTGGCTGCCGAACCGGGCATTGATCTCGCCCGCACCTATGAATTTATCTCGGTGGTGCGCCAAACCAACGGCGAAGACACGCTGCTGTCGGAGCTAAAGGTGGTGGAGCCAGGCTACCCGTTTTATGGGGAGGTGGCGCTGGCAAGCAAACGGCCGTTTGCCCAAGTCCTCACCCCCGGCCACATCATCGTCGGCCAAAACCTGCTGGATCGGCTCGGTTTGCAGGTGGGCGACCCACTCAACGTCGGCCAGGCCACCCTCACCATCGCCGATGTTGTCGTTGGCGAACCCGATGAACCTGTCAACTTTTTCACCCTCGGCCCACGCATCTTCATCGCCGCCGCCGACCTGCCCGCCATTGACCTGATCAAACCAGGCAGCCGCGTCACCTATCGCGCCCTGCTGCGGGTGGCCGATGAGGGGCAGATGGATGGGGTGGCGGAGCGATTAGCCGCAACGGGGGAAACCCGCCAATTCCGTGTAGACACCTTCCGCACCAATCAATCCGGTGTCCAGCGCTTCTTTGAAAACCTGCTCACCTTCCTCAACCTCATCGGCATCTTCACCCTCATGCTCTCCGGCATCGGCATCCAAAGCTCACTCACCGCCTTCCTCAAAGAGCGCGAAGACACCATCGCCGTCCTCCGCACCTTTGGCGCCACCAGCCGCTTTGTCATCACCCAGTTTTTCGCCATCGCCGCCGTCCTCGGTGCCATCGGCACGGTGCTGGGGCTGCTGCTGGGGCTGCTGCTGCAACTGCTCTTCCCGTTTATCTTCGCCCCCTTTCTCCCGCCCCAGGTCGAGTTTGTCCTCTCCTTCCGCGCCATGCTCGAAGGGATGATCCTCGGCATCTTTGTCACCGCCGCCTTCACCTTCATCCCGCTCTACCAAATTCAGGAGCTAAAACCCAACTTCATTTTCCGCAAGGAAGCCCCACCCCTGCCCAAAAGCTGGTTCTATTACGCCATTTTGACGCTCATCCTGCTCTTTTTTGCCGGAACCGTCTTTTGGTATCTGCAAAACCCGCGCCGCACCGCCTATTTTGCCGCCGGAACCGTGGGGCTGGTTGCCATCACCGCTGGAATCACCCAGCTTTTGCTCTACTGGCTACGCCGCCGTCGCCTGAAGCCACTCGCCCCGCGCCAGGCCTTGCGGGGGCTGTTCCGGCCGCGCAACGCCACCGCCGCCGTCATCGTCACCCTCACCACCTCGCTGGCCGTGCTGTTTACCATCTACCTCATCCAGCGCAACCTCGACGCTTCCTTTGTCGCTGCCTATCCCGAAGACGCGCCAAACCTGCTCATTCTCGACATCCAGCCCAACCAGCGGCAGGAAGTGGCGGCGGCATTGGGGGTCCCGGCACCGTTCTATCCCGTCATCCGCGCCCGCATCCAATCCATCAACGGGCAGGAAATTCAGCCGCGTGAGGAAGACGACGAGGAGCGCGACAACAACGACAACGACAGCCCGCCGCTTGACTTCCCCTTTTCGTTGACCTATCAAAACGCGCTACCGGCCGATGAAACGCTGCGCGAAGGGGCATCGCTGTTTGACCCGGCCGACCTGGGCGTGGCGCAGGTGTCGGTCAGCGAAATTATGCTGGGGTCGTATCCGTTTAAGCTGGGGGATGATCTGATCTTTAACATTCAGGGGGTGGAGCTACCGGCGCGGGTAGTCAGCATTCGCACCGTACCGGGGGAGGAAAACGGCCGTTTTGCCCCCACCTTCAACTTCATGCTGCGCGAACAAGATTTAATCAACGCTCCGCAAACCATCATCACCACCGTCAACCTCCCCCCCGCCACCATCCCCGCCCTGCAAAACCGGCTCGTCAACCGCTTCCCCAACCTCACCATCGTAGACATCACCAACGCCATCAATACCCTCGCCGAGCTTGTCGGCAACATTACCGTCGTCATCCGCTTCTTCACCCTCTTTAGCATCGTCGCCGGGGTACTCATCATCATCAGCTCCGTCCTCGCCACCCGCTTTGCCCGCATCCAGGAGGCGGTCTACTTCAAGGTGCTGGGAGCCACCCGACGCTTTGTGTTGCGCGTCTTTGCCCTGGAAAACATCTTCATCGGCCTGCTCAGCGCCGTCCTCGCCCTCTTTTTGTCCCAACTTGCGGGCTGGATTTTGGTGACGCAGGTGTTTGAGCTAACGACCTATGTGCCGTATGTGGGAGCCAGCCTTGTGCTGATGCTGTTCACGGTGGGGCTAGTAACGGCCGTTGGCCTCCTCGCCTCCCTCTCCATCCTCCGCCAAAAACCCATCACTTTCCTCCGTGAACAAACCGTAGAATAACATGCAACCAATACCCAATCACCCATCCATTTACCGATTACTGATTACCCTTTACTGTTTACTGATTACCACCAGTTGCACCACCCCCGCCGCTACTCCCACCCCCACCCCACCTCCCACCACCACCGCTGAACCTGGCCTCACCCTGCTGGCCTTTGGCGACAGCCTCACCGAGGGGTTGGGCGTGGCGATGGAGGACAACTATCCTGCCCAGCTCCAGCGCAAGCTCCAGGCTGATGGCTACAGCGTGGAGGTCATCAACGGCGGCATCAGCGGCGAAACCTCATCATCCGCCCTGTCCCGCGTCGAATGGATGCTGGGAACCCATCCCGACATCGTGATTGTGGAAACGGGTGCCAACGATGCCCTGCGCGGCGTGGATTTGGCACTAACCCGCGACAACATTGACCAGATCGTCGGCCAGTTTAGCGACAGCGGCGCCGTTGTCATCGTCGCCGGGATGCAAATCATTCAAAATCTGGGCGAGGATTACACCACTGAATTTGCCGCCATCTACCCCGACATAGCCGAAAAACATGGCAGCATCCTCATCCCCTTTGCGCTAGAAGGGGTCGCTGCCGACCCCGCCCTCAACCAGCCCGACTTTATCCACCCCAATGCCGAAGGGTACACGGTGATGGTTGACCACATCTACCCCTTTGTGCTGGATGCCATTAAGCAAGCAAGCAAATAATGAGAACCTTTGTCGAAAAATCTGTTACGGCCGGCCGCTTTCATTGCCCTAATTTAGAAGGCCCTAATTGAGAAGTTCAACTTCTCAAAAGAAGTTGAACTTCTTGCGTAACTTATTTAAGCCTCGTTTCTAACCCAGCCAGGCGCACGCTCAACGCCCATAAATCCGCCGCCAACGCTTCATCTTGTGCCACAGCCGCCAATGGCATCTCTGCCTTCTCATTAAAATAAAGCCCGGTTTTCCCCGCCACCTCTGGTGCTGTTGCCAGCCACACAGGCGCTACAGCCCCAGCGTCTGGTGCAGCCCAGTTGCGCTTGATTCGCCGCAGCAGCCACCCCATCACCCCATTAGAATCCCCCAGCCCCGTGCGAATCACCCCCGGATGCACCATGTTGATGGTCACGCCGCTTCCTTCCAGCCGCCGCGCCTGTTCCGCCAGCGTCAGCACCCCACACAGCTTGGAATTGGCGTAGGTGCGAAGACGGCCAAAATCTTTGCCATAGGGGGTTTTTGCCAAATCCACCTTGCCATTGACATACAAGCCGGCATTGACATCCACAATCCGCGCTGGATCAGCCGCTTTTAGCGCGGGCAGCAGCAAATGGTTGAGCATGAACGGAGCTAAATGATTGACCATAAATGATTGCTCCAGGCCATCTTCGTTCACCACCTTTTTGGTCATCCACACGCCAGCATTGTTGATTAAAACGTGAATGGCAGGATAGGCAGCCAAAAGCTGGTCGGCCAGGCGGCGCGTGCTGGCAACCGACCCTACATCGCCTACCACTAGATCCACGCTACCCCCAGTGGCGGCATGAATGGCTCGTTGGGCGGCACGTCCCCGCGCTTCATCGCGGCTTACCATGACCACGCGCCCCTGCTGCCGCGCCAGTGTCTGCACGATTTCATACCCAATGCCCGCATTGCCGCCCGTAACGACATAGACTTTTTCTGCCATCAGATAACCCTCTCTTGCGACCCGGCCACAGGTTTGCTAGACTGTCAACAGAGACGCATATTGTTTCAGAACAATATTCTAGAATATCATTCTAGATTAAGCGAGGGATTAGGCAAGCAAATGCAGCAAATTCAGCGCAGCAGTGAACGTCAGAAGGAAATATTGACGGCAACTTTGTCGCTTGTGGGGAAACATGGGGTACAAAATGTAACCATTGCCCAAATTTGCCAGCAATCGGGGGCGAGCGTGGGGAGTGTGTATCATCACTTTGGCGACCGGGAGGGGATTTTGTATGCGCTTTACCGGGAAAGTTTTGTCGGCTGCTTTGAGCAGATACGCGAGGCGGTGGTTGTTGCCGAAAGTGCGGAGGCTGGGATTCAGGCGCTGGTTTTTGCGTATTTGCAGTGGGTGGAGACAAACGCGGAACGCGCCAGCTTTATTTATGAGGCATCACAGGGCAGCTTGCTGCGCCGCTATGTGGCGGAGATTCAGGCGTTTAAGGGGGCGTTTTATGCTGACATTTTTGCCTGGATGGGGCCGTTTATTGCGCGTGGAGAGATCATTGCGCTGCCGCCCTGGGCGTATGATGCAATTATGATGGGGCCAGCGCATGAGTTTGCTCGCCGTTGGCTGGGTGGATTCCGCGACATGCCGATGGGGGAGGCACGGGAAATTATTGCGGCGGCGGTTTGGCGGGGGGTTGGGGGGAAAACGGCCGTTATTTAACCCACGACCGCTGCTGCAAAACGGCCGTTGCCACCCGCATTCCCCCCAGCGCCATCCCGGCCGGCGACAAACCGGGCAACCCTCATTCCAATCGCAAAATCACCTGGGCAAAAACACACGTCTACTAATACCAGCCACCCCGCGCAAACCGCTGCTCGCGCCACGGGTCGGCCTCATTGCTATACCCATTCCGCTCCCAAAACCCCAGTTGGTCTTCCGCCCGGAACTCCAGACCGCGCAGCCACTTGCCACCCTTCCACAAATACGCCGACTTCACCTCACTGCGGTCAGCAAAAGTGCCAATCACCCCCCGCAGCGGATACCCATGCTCTAGCTCTAACGGCCGGCCGTCAAAATGGGTTGCCAACAGGAAATTGTCGAGCAGCATCATATCCAGCGGCAGGTTGGTGGTGTAGCCATACTCGCAGTGCTGCACCACATAGTTCGCCCCCGGCTTCGGCGTAATGATCCCCTCCCGCACCAACTGCCCCAACGACACCCCTTCCCAATCGGTGTCAAACTTCGACCAGCGGGTGACGCAGTGAATGTCCATCGTCAATTTGGTGCGCGGCAGGGCGTTAAACTGCTCCCAGCTCCACGTCTTTTCCGCTTCCACCAGCCCAAACACCTTCAAATCCCACGTAGACAGGTCGGTGTGGGGGGTGGGGCCATAATGCAGCACCGGGAACTTGTTGGTCAACGACTGCCCCGGCGGCAGCCGATTCATCTCCCGCACGCTCTCTTCCTGCTGGCGACGGCCGAAAACTTTTTCAAACATGGTTCACCTCATCACTATCAAAGGATAGGGTTATTGTAGGTGCGAGGCATGCCTCGCACCTACAATAACCTCATGACATACCCAAAAACCAATGTTGTCTTGGCTGGTATGATTGTCTCTCTATGCTCCAGAAACATTATAACAGCAACTTATTACGACGTGCTTACACCGGCATAAACGTTTTGTTAGCACCTGGATCATTAGATGTTTATCTATTGGCAAACCTTACAAGTGGGATAGACTAAACAACACAAATTTTTCGCTAGAGGACAGGAGTATCCAATGGTAGCAGCTCCCACAAACTTTCTACGGGAACGCGCCTATCTGGCCGTTTCCATCACCCACTTTTTTGTAGACGTACTCAACAGCAGCCGCACCCTGCTCATCGCCGTTTTGGCGCTCAACCTGGGGCTGACCAACGCCCAGGTCGGGCTGTCGCTGCTGCTCTACAACGTGGGCAACGCCCTGACACAGCCGCTGTTTGGCTGGCTGGCCGACCGAGTAGGGCCGCGCTGGCTGGTGGTGGGTGGCATGGGCTGGATGATTATCTTTTACGCCATCGCCGCCGTGGCCGGGGATTGGGTGGCGTTGGTGGCACTGACGGTGGCCGGACTGGGTTCAGGGATGTTTCATCCCACCGGGGCGATGGTTGCCGGCCGAGTACAGCAATCAGTGCGGGCGCGGGCAACGGCCGTTTTTTTCACCGCCGGGCAAATGGGTCTCTTTATCGGCCCCCTGCTCGCTGGCTTCATGCTCGACCTCTTTGACCGCCCCGGCTACCTCATCCTCGCTGCCCTCGCCCTCATCGCCTTCACCAGCGGCTGGCGCTGGGTTAGCCACGATTACCACCACAGCAAAACCACTTCCAGCGCAGCAGTCAGCAATACCGCAACCACTGCCGCAGCAGCCAAACCCAATCTGCGTCCCCTCGTTCTGCTGCCCCTGATCATCATCGCCACCAGCACCACCGGCATTGCCGCCACCAACTTCGCCCCCAAGCTCTTCACCGACATGGGAATAGACCCCACCTTCGTCGGCCTGCTCGCCTCCCTGCTCATGCTCGGCTCCGCCACCGGCAACACCCTCGGCGGCTATCTGGCCGACCGTGTAGGCAGCAAATGGGTGCTGCTTATCGCTGCGCTTGGCAGCACCCTCCCCATTTATCTCTATGTCACCGCCAGCGACCCACTCCGCTCGGCCATGCTCATCCTGGCCGGCTTCTTCATTGGGATGCCCCACAGCATTCTGGTTATGTCAGTGCAAAATCTGCTGCCCGGCCGGCAGGCAATGGCTTCCGGCCTCGTTCTTGGCTTTATGTTCTTCAGCGGCTCTGTCGGCAGCTACATCCTCGGTCTCGTTGCCGACCAAACCGGGCTGGCGACAGCCCTGCAAGCAACGGCCGTTCTTCCCCTTCTCGCCGCATTTTTCATCCTACTCTTGCCGCAAAAAATATCCTAGACTATAAACAGAGACGAATTAACCACACATAGAGATTGGAGATTAGAGATTGAAAACCTTCATCAATCTCCAGTCTCCAATCTCTAATCTCTTGTCTGAAGGATAATCCCATGGATATTTGGCAAGAATTCCACGGCCCCAACGCCGGCTACATTCTTGAACTTTACGAGCGATACCAGCAAGACCCCAACAGCGTAGACGCAGCCACCCGTGCCGCCTTTGCCAACTGGTCCCCCCCGGCTGAGCCAGCAGCTAGTATCAATGGGGCAAGCAAGGAACGGGATGGAGGAAAAACGGCCGTTTTTCCCACCGAAAAACTCACCGCCGCCGTCCGCCTCGTCCAGGCCATCCGCGAATACGGCCACCTTGCCGCCAACATTGACCCCCTGGGCGCACCCCGCCCCGGCGACCCCTCGCTACAGCTTGCCACCCACGGCCTCAGCGAAGCCGATTTGCGCCAGCTACCCGCCACCATCCTCACCGGTCCCGCCGCCGCCGGAGCCAAAAACGCCGCCGAAGCCATCACCCGGCTGCAAACCATCTACACCGGCTCCATCGGCTACGACTACGACCACCTCAGCAACCCCGAAGAGCGCGAATGGCTGCGCGAAGCGGCCGAAAGCCGCCGCTTCCACCCCGACAACGCCCCCACCGACGTGCGCCTGCTGCTGGAACGGCTCACCGAAATCGAAACATTTGAACATTTTCTCCACCGCGTCTTCCCCGGCAAAACCCGCTTCTCCATCGAAGGGGTAGACATGATGGTGCCGATTCTGGAAGTCATCATCGGACGCGCCGCCAACGAAGGCATCCACCGCATTCTGGTCGGCATGGCCCATCGCGGTCGCCTCAACGTCCTCACCCACATCCTCAACAAACCCTACGCCCACATTTTGGCCGAATTCAAAGACCAGGAAAGCGACAACTACACCGTCCGCGACAGCCTCGGCTGGACTGGCGACGTGAAATACCACGCCGGGGCCCGCCGTTCCGTTGCTAAGCGGGGCGAACTGATTGACCTTATGGTGACAATGGCACCCAACCCCAGCCATCTCGAACACGTCAACCCCGTTGTCGAGGGCATGGCGCGGGCAGCGGGGACATTTGTGGACAAACCGGGCCATCCCCGCTTCGACCACGCCATCACCATCCCCATTCTCATCCACGGCGATGCCGCCTTTGCCGCCCAGGGCGTGGTGGCAGAAACGCTCAACATGCACCGGCTGCGCGGCTATCGCGTCGGCGGCACCATCCACCTAATTACCAACAACCAAATTGGCTTCACCACCTTCGACTGGGCGGCACGCTCCACCCGCTACGCCAGCGATCTCGCCAAGGGGTTCAAAATCCCCATCGTACACGTCAATGCCGACGACCCCGAAGCGTGCATCGAGGTGGCGCGGCTCGCCTTTGCCTATCGTCACCGCTTCCTCAAAGATTTCATGATTGACCTCGTAGGCTATCGTCGCTACGGCCACAACGAAGGGGACGAACCTCGCTTTACCCAGCCGACGATGTACCAAACGATTGACAAGCTGCCAACAGTGCGGCAAAAGTGGGCCACCACGCTGGAACAGCGGGGGCTGATTGATGGCAACCGGGCGCAGGCGCTTCTGGAACGGCAGATGAAGGTTTTGGAAGAAGCGTTTGAATCCCCGCCGCCGGATGAGGAAACGGAGCTGGTGACACCGCCGCCCAAGGGGGCTGCTAGTCGGGCAATAACGGCCGTTTCCGCCACCAAGCTCAAAGAACTCAACCGCGCCCTCCACACCCTCCCCGACAGCTTCAAGCTCAACAGCAAGCTCAAGCGGGTGCTAGACCGCCGCCTCGATGCCAACGGCGACAACCACGACGCTCCCACCGTGGACTGGGCCACCGCCGAAGCCCTCGCCCTGGCCTCCATTTTGGCCGACGGCACCGCCATCCGCTTCACCGGCGAAGACGTGGAGCGCGGCACCTTCAGCCACCGCCACGCCCTGCTGCGCGACGCCGAAACCGGCAAAGTCTACGTGCCGCTGCAAGAGATTCCCCAAGCCCGCGCCGCCTTTGAAATCCGCAACAGCCCACTTTCCGAAAACGCCGCCCTCGGTTACGAATACGGCTACAACATCCAGGCTCCCGACCGGCTGGTCATTTGGGAAGCGCAGTATGGCGACTTTATCAACGGTGCCCAGGCGATGCTGGATGAATTTGTCCACTCCGGCCGCGCCAAATGGAACCAGTTGCCCTCGATGGTCATGCTGTTGCCCCACGGCTACGAAGGGCAGGGGCCTGACCATTCAACGGGGCGGCTGGAGCGGTTTTTGCAGTCGGCAGGGGAAATGAATATGCGCGTTGCCAACCCAACGACGGCGGCGCAATATTTCCACCTGCTGCGGCGGCAGGCGGCGCTGCTGGAAGTTGACCCACTGCCGCTGATTATTATGTCGCCCAAGAGCTTGCTGCGCCACCGGGAGGCGTATTCATCGCTGAATGAACTGGCAAACGGCCGTTTCCAACCCGTGATAGACGACCCCCTTGCCAGCCAAAACCCTGACAAGGTGCGGCGACTCATTTTCTGCACCGGCAAGGTCTATGTTGACCTGGTAACAAGCGACCACCGCGCCAAATCACCCGAAGTCGCCATTGTCCGCACCGAGCAAATTTACCCCTTCCCCGGCCAACAGGTGCAGCCGCTGCTTGACCAATATGCCAAAGCCGAAGAGGTATTTTGGCTACAGGAAGAGCCACTTAACATGGGTGCCTGGGATTACACCCGCCCCCGGCTGATGCGCCTGCTTGATGGCCGCGTACCGCTGGACTATATCGGCCGGCCGCGCCGCGCCAGCCCCGCCGAAGGGTCATCTACCTGGCATCGCATCAATCAAAACCTGATTGTGCAGAAGGCGTTTCATTTAAGAAATTCACGCCAGGGGCTCGTTCTTGGGATGTAACGACCCAGAGTGAGGCTCCACGTGGGTGAGCCGCTGGATTCCCGCCTACGCGGAGCCTGCCCCCATGAAGATGGGGAATGACGGCTTAGTAGTTACCTTGGGATTTAGAAGTTCAACTTCTGCGAGAAGTTGAACTTCTGGAACCGCACTTCTTGCGTAACGCTTTGAAGCAAGGAATCTTTCCCCTTTAATCGGGCAAAAATGTAACACCAAATCTTCCCTTTTACACTTCCCATCATTTCTAATCGTAAGCAGCGTGGTAAGCACCAGCGCGTATGGTGTGTTTTTACTATTTCACAATGTAGAGGAAACAGACCATGCGTGTATTGGCATTGCAAAAAACAAAACGAACAATTGGATTGATTGGGTTACTGATCATTGGCTGGCTGCTGGCGGGAGGAACGGCCGTTTTTGCCTCAACCCCCCTCGAAGCCGGCTTCTTTGACTTCACCTACCCCTCCGGAACCGGCGGCAACGGTTCCACCACCGCCGAAAAACCCGAAAGCAAGCTGTGGCACCACGACGGCTTCTGGTGGGGGGTAATGTGGAGTACCAGCACCAATGCCTACACCATCCACAAGCTCGACTGGGCTACGCAAAACTGGAGCAACACCGGGGTTCAGGTAGACGACCGCAAAGCCAGCCTGGCCGACGCCCTGTCTGATGGCAACACCCTCTACATCGTCTCCCACGTTTGGACCACCAGCGGAGCCACCGCCGGGGCTGGCGACCGGGGCAAGCTGTACCGCTATAGCTACAGCGGCGGCGGCTACACCCTCGACAGCGGCTACCCCATTGAAATCAACGAAGCCAAAACCGAAGCCCTGACTATTACCAAAGACAGCACCGGCATGTTGTGGTCTACCTGGGTCGAAAACGCCCAGGTAATGGTGGCGCACAGCAACGCCAGCGGCGGCGGCGACAGCGACTGGACAACCCCCTATTTGCTGCCCGTTACTGGCAACGATGTCAAAAGCGACGATCTTTCCTCAATGGTCGCCTTTGATGGCTACGTTGGCGTGATGTGGAGTCGGCAAAAAAGCGGCATTGACATGCACTTTGCTGCCCACAAGGATGGCACCGCCGATGACGTATGGACATCCACCATCCCCTACAGCACCTCCGGCGACGACCACATGAACCTGAAGTCGCTGCAAGCCGACGACGCCGGCCGACTCTTTGCCATCGTCAAAACCTCACTCAACGCCAAGCTCATTCAACTACTGGTATGTGACACCAGTGCCACCGCCTGCACCAACGCCAACGACTGGACAGCAACCCAGGTGTGGGACAGCACCTACGTGCCAACCCGTCCCATCATGCTCATTGACACCAGCAACCGCGAAATCTACATCTTTGCCCGCATCCGCTCCGGCGATGTCAGCCTGGGCGACGACATTTTTTACAAAAAGACCTCCCTCGACGACATTAAATTTGACATTGCCGAGCTAGGGGAGCCGTTTGTTTCCTCCTCCACCTATCTCAGCATCAACAACCCCACCTCCACCAAGCAAAACGTGGATGCCAGCACCGGGATGGTGGTGCTTGCCACCGATGACCGCGCCAAGGCGTATGTCCACGGCTGCATGGATTTAGGCGGCAGTTCGCCGTTGTGTCCCTCCACCAGCGCCGCGCCGACGGTGCGCTTTGCCGCCGCCGCGCCGCAGGTAGATGAAGGAGCCGCAACGGCCGTTATCACCGTTGAACTCAGCAAAGCCGCTGCCAATCCCGTTTCCGTGCAGTACGCCAGCAGCAACGGCACCGCCAGCGCGGGCAGCGACTACACCGCCGTCAGCGGCACGCTCAACTTTGGCGTGGGCGAAACCAGCAAAACGTTCAATGTGCCGATTACCAACGACACCGTTTCCGAACCCAGTGAAACGGTCAACCTGACCTTGAGCAACGCCACCAGCGTGGGGTTGGGAACGCCCGCAACGGCCGTTCTTACCATCCTCGACAACGACCAGCCCACCGTCCAACTGAGCAGCAGCACCACCAGCGTGGACGAAACCGCTGGCACCACCAGCTTCAACGTGACGTTAAGCCACACCACCTACCAGCCCGTTACCGTTGATTTGGCAAGTGCCGATGGCACCGCCAGCGCGGGCAGCGACTACACCGCCATCAGCCAAACGGTGACGATTCCCGCCGGGCAAACCAGCTATTTGGTGACGGTGACTGTGGCCGATGACAGTTGGTATGAGGGGGCAGAAACGGCCGTTTTCACCCTCACCAACCCCACTGGAGCCACCCTGGGGACACCCGCCAGCCTGACGCTGACCATCAACGACGACGAAACCGCCCCCACCGTTTCCTTTATTGGCAACAGCACCAGTGTGGCCGAAAACGGCGGTTCGCTGGATGTCGAGGTGCAGTTGAGTGCCACTACCCAGCATACCGTTACGGTCAACATCGCCAGCAGCAACGATACCGCCACGGCCGGCAGCGACTACACCGCCATCAGCCAAACGCTCACCTTTGCCCCCGGCGCAACCAGCCAAATGGTGACGGTGGCGATTAGCGATGATGTGGCCGAAGAAGGCAACGAGGCGTTCCAACTGACGTTGAGCAACGCCAGCCCCATTGCCCTGGGCAACGACCCGGTGCTGTCAGTAGTGATTTTGGACGATGACGTGCCGCCGACGGTGCAACTGCAAGCCGCCACCGCTTCGGCCAGCGAAGGCGACGGCACGCTGCTGCTGACGGTGCTGCTGGAAGGGCTGACCGACAAAACAGTGTCGGTGGATGTGGCGACGGTGGATGAAACTGCCACCGCTGGCAGCGATTACGAACCCATCAGCACCACGCTCACCTTCACCCCCGGCATCCACAGCCAACAGGTCGCCATTACCCTGCTGGACGATGCGCTGGACGAGCCAGATGAGACGTTGACGGTGCAACTAAGCAATCTGGTCAATGCCGATGCGGGTGCGCCGCTGCAAACAGTGGTGACGATTGCCGATGACGACGACGCGCCGACGGTGCAGTTTGACGGCGATGCGTTTGCTGCCGATGAGGGGGACGGAACGGCCGTTATCACCCTGACCCTCTCTGCCCCATCGGCCAAAAGCGTTGCCGTAGATGTGGCGACGGTGGATGAAACGGCCGTTTCTCCCGACGACTACACAGCCATCAGCAGCACCATCACCTTTGCCCCTGGCGAAACCAGCCAGCAGGTGACGGTGGCTCTGACCGACGACGGGTTGGACGAACCAGACGAAACGGTGGGGCTAACGTTGTCGGCTCCGCAAAACGGGGCGCTGGGCAGCCCGGCGACGGCCACGCTGACCATTGCCGACAACGACGAGCCGCCCACGGTGCAGTTTGCGGCGGCTGAGGTAACAGTGTTGGAAACGGAGGAAACGGCCGTTTTCTCCCTCACCCTCAGCACCCCCTCCAGCCTGCCGGTGGAGGTGAAGGTAAGCAGCAGCGGTGGATCGGCCACACCCGGAGCGGATTATGGAGCCATTAACCAGAAAGTGACCTTTGCCCCCGGCGAAACCACGCAAACGGTGGCACTGACGCTGTTTGATGATGCGCTGGTGGAAGGGGGAGAAACGGTGCTGCTGCAACTGAGCCAATTCGCCAACGCCACGGCCGGCGGCCCGGCTGCGGCAACTTTGACAATTGCCGATGATGAAACGCCGCTGGTGGCGTGGTCGGTGGGGGAAACGGCCGTTTCCGAACGCGCAGGCACCCTCTCGCTCACCATCAACCTCAGCTTCCCCGCCCCCATTCCGCTGACGGTGAAATATGCCACGGTGGACGGAACGGCCACGAGCGGCAGCGACTACAGCGCAGCCAGCGGCACGGTGGCCTTTGCCGTCGGCGAAAGCAGCAAAACCATCACCATCCACCTGCTCGACGACGACGACAACGAAAACCCGGAGACATTCCAGGTGCAGCTTTCCGACGTACTGGGTGGTTCCCTCGGCAGCCCCGCCGTCATCACCGTCACCATCACTGACGACGAGTCAACCGGCTGGACGCTTTACCTGCCGATCATTCGCAAACCATAAAATCCCCTCCCAACTGCCATGCGCCGTTTGCGGTGCATGGCACTTTTAAACAACCAAACAAAAACGCCGATGGTTTCCACATCGGCGTTTTTTGATCGGTCTGTCTGTTTTGCCTGGCCGGTTATTTGCCAAGAGCCTCTTTTAACGGCCGTCTAATCTGCGCCCGGTATAAAATTTGCGGCTTCACCAACCCCTTCAACTGTGTCGGCTCCATCTGTTCAAACGCAATGCGCTGTAAAAGCTGCGGCACGCTGGCTTTCAGCGCCGCCAGCATGGTGTCTGAAATGATGATATAGCCATCCTCCGCCATATCCACCAGGCGGCTGGCCTTGTTCATCGCCGCTCCCACCATGCGGAAGCTCATCCGCGACTCTGCCCCCACGTTGCCCACAACAACCTCGCCCAAATCAATGCCAATCCCCAGCCCAATTTCCGTGCCGGTGTTGTAATACCACCGCTGGCACAGGTCATTAAACTGATGCTGCATCGTAATCGCCGTTTTCAACGCCAGATAGGGCGCGTTTTTCTGGTCAAACGGGGCATTAAACCCAACCAGCAGTTCATCGCCCGTCAGCTCAAACACCGTACCATCGTTGCCCAGGGCAATGTCCATCATCTTGGTAAAAAACTCGTTGAGCTGGTTAATCGCCACATCCGGCTCCACCTTGGCAATCATGCCCCCCGTCCAGTTGCGGATGTCGGCAAACATCACCACAGCATTACGCCGTTCCCGCCGCGCCATCAGCCCAGGGTCGGTGGACAGCACATGCTCCACCAGCCGTTCCCCCATGTAGCGGGAAAATGTCGCCTTCACCACCTGTTTTTCCTTGCGCTCCTGCTCCAGCTTCAATGCCTCCATACGGCGCAGTTCCGTCACGTCCTGCATCACCGCCACATAGCCAACGGCCGGAATCGGTGAAATGCTGGCATACAAAATGGTGCCATTGTCCAGAACCACTTCCCGCGATTCGCTGTTGCGTCGGGCTTCGGCAAAAAGCGATGTTAGCACTTTGAGTGCCGGTACTTCGGTGATTAGGGAGCCGGTGAGTTTGCTGGCCTGTGCCTGGAAAAACGTTTCTGCTGCCTTGTTAAACAGCGAAATCCGCCACTCCTCATCGGTAATGATAATAGCGTCGGTAGATTGCGCCAAAATAGTACCCAACTTGCGCCGTTCTTCGCTCACATCGGTAAACAGATAGGCATTTTCAATGGCGGTTGTCACCTGGGCACCAATGGTTTCCAGCAGTGCCAAATGTTCAGTGGTAAAGTAACCCACCTCAGGGTGGTTAAGAACCAACACCCCAACGGTGCTGTTGGCCCCCCGCGACAGCGGCACACCGATGGCAGAGCCATTTTCGCCCTGGTCGTCGGGCAGCGTCACCCAGCGCGGGTCTTGCCCAATATCGCGGATAATGTCGCCCCGGTTATGGCGCACCAGCCAGCCGCCCAGCCCGGAGCGCATTACTTCCTGGCTAACCTGGCTGTTAAACTCTACGGGCGCACCGGCGCGTTTGAGGATTTTGCGGCTGACACGGCCGTTTTCATCCAGCAGCATAATATTGCCCTTGGTGGCACCCAGTACCGCCTGGGTTTGGGCAATAATTTCGCCCATCATCTTGTCCAGGTTTAGCTCTTTGCTAATTGAGCGGCTAATGTCGCCCAGCAGGGCCAGCCGGTTACGCTCTTCTTCCAGCTCTACGCGGGCGTGCTTGAGCTGGATGAGGGTGCGGACACGCACCAGCAGCTCTTCGCGGACATGGGGGCGGTGCAGAAATTCGTCGGCACCGACTTCGATGCCCTTGATACGGTACTGCACGTCGCGCAGGGCCGTGACCATGATCACCGGGATGCGCTGGGTGCGGCGGTCGCTTTTTAGCTCCTGGCACACTTCAAAGCCGTTGACATCAGGCATCATCACGTCGAGCAGGATGATGTCGGGGTCGTGGAGTTGGGCTAGTTCGATGCCGGCATAGCCCCCGCTGGCTTGCAGGATACGGTAGCCTTCCATCCGCAGTTGAGAGGAAAGGAGAAGCCGGTTTTCGGCGTTGTCGTCAATAATCAAAACAGTCGAGGTGGCTGTTTCAGTGGCGTTGGCTGGTTCGAGTACGGTTAACGTTCTCATGGAAAAGTATGTCTAAATCAGGCAGTGGGGTTGGCTGAAATACGGCCGTTTTCCACATACAGCGTTGTTGCCTGTTGCAGGAAGGGGTCGCTAAACATGGCCTTGTCTGTTGCCGTTAGCACGGCTTGCTCCGCCGACTGCACATAGTTGAGCAGCAGGGCGCGGCGCTGTTCATCCAGCTCGGCCACGACTTCATCGAGCAACAAAATGGGAGCTTCACCCGTTTGGCTGGTCATCCAGCTAATTTCTGCCAGCTTCAGTGCCAGTACGGCACTGCGCTGCTGACCACGCGAGCCAAAAATGCTTAGATCGCGGCCGTTGACCCAAAAAGCCCAGTCATCCCGATGTGGCCCAATGGTGGTGCTGCCACGAGCCAGGTCTTTGACTTTGCTTTCCTGCATTGCTTGCCAAAATCGCTCCTTGATTTTTGCTGGCTGCTGTAAATGGTCTTCCAGCCAGTCGGCAAGCTGTAGGGTTTCGCTGCTGTTGGGGGGGCTATCGTGCAAATTGGGCAGATAGCGCAAACGGACAGATTCACGCCGGTTGGTTAGCTGTTCATAGTGAATGTGCTGTGTTTCGCGGGCGATGTTGCTAAAGAACAGACCCCGGCGGGCAAAAAGCTCACTGCCTGAAGTTATTAAACGTTCGGTAAAAATGCTGAGAACATCATGGCTGCCGCGCCCTTCGGCCAGTTGGCGCAGCAGGGCGTTGCGCTGCTCCAGAATCTTGTTGTAGGTGGAAAGTTGGCGGCAATAAATGGGGTCAATTTGGCACAGGGTGATGTTGAGATAGCGTCGCCGCTGGCTGGGGGAGCCTGTAATGAGGTGGACATCTTGCGGCAGGAAGAGGACGGCGCGTACCTGGCCGAGCAAGTCCATGAGCCGGACTTTGCGCCGGTTAACAAGGGCTTCGCGGCGAAAGCTGTATTGCTGCCCTTTCTGCTCGCTGATGAGACGCATCTCTAGCTGGCGTTCCCCCTGGCGCGTAGCCACGCGAGCCACCAGCCGCCCAACGATGACGGGATCGTTTGTTTGCAGCGCATCCCAGTGAATAAGCTGCTGATCCTGGTTGATATGGGGCGAACGGGTAGTTGCCAGATAATAGATTGCTTCCAATAGATTTGTTTTTCCCTGTGCGTTGTTGCCGTGTAACAAGGTGGCTCCGGCTGGAAGGGTGAGTTCTAAACGGCCGTAATTGCGAAAATTGGTGAGTGATAGATGGGTAATGCGCATAAACTTTTTGCGTTGGTTGCAGAAGAATTCATGGGCATTGTAGCATATCGCCCACCCATCGGGTAGCTCCACCTTGTTTGGTAATGGATGGCAAGTTTCGGTCATGATGGTTACAGCGTGTTGTGTTGCACCAAAGGGTATGATGCCACAGGAACGGCCGTTAATACATCAAGCAGCCGTGAATATTGCCAAGACCCCGCTCTCTTGTTGATCCCTGCACCTCATGCTATCCTATGCGCCAAATCATTTCACACAACGATCAACAATACCGGGCGCGACATACCAGCCAACGCACACCCCAACCGCCCCGTGCTGTTGCGATGTTACCGAGAAAGCCATATGAGTGAATCCACACAGCCGCAGCGTTCGCCGCTGCGCCTCATCCTGACGCTGTTATTGGCCGGGGTTGTGCCGTTGGCCGTTGGCCTGTGGGCAGCCCCGCGCCTAATGCCAAAACCCCAGGTAGGCATTGCCCGGCTCAATTTTGACATCAACGACGTGTCGGCCTATGAGCTTACCGAGCAGTTGGCCTATGCCCGGCACGACCCGGCGGTGCAGGCGGTAGTGCTTGTCATCAATAGTCCTGGTGGGTATGCGGCCTCCAGCGAAGAGCTGTATTTTGATGTGCTAAACACCCGCCAGGAACTGCCCGTTGTGGCCGCCATTGACCTCATCGCCGCCAGCGGGGCCTACTACATGGCGGCAGCGGCCGATGAAATTTATGCCAAGCCAACCTCGCTGGTGGGCAGCATTGGCGTGATCTCTTCCCCGCCAGAAGAGCCATTTCTGGATGATGGCATCGTGACCACTGGCCCCTACAAGGCGTTTGGCGGTACCCGCGATGGCTTTATTCGCGGAGCCGAAGCATCTAAATTCTCCTTTTTGGAAGCTGTAAAAACCGGGCGTGGCGAAAGGCTCCAGGTGGGGCTGGATTTTCTGTCGCGGGCAGAGGTATTTGGCGGCATCCAGGCATTGCAATATGGGCTGGTTGACGGGCTGATTGCCAATGATGAGGTGGTGCGGCGGGCGGCAGAGCTGGCGGGGCTGAAGGATTATGACGTAGTGGAGCTTTATCCGCTGGCGTTTGCTGATGAATTGGGAGGCACGGCGGCCAGCTATCGCCCACCGGTGATTGATGCGGCCAAGTTGCTGTCGCCGCCGGTGGATTTGGTGCCGGGGCTGCATTTCCGCTATGTTGATTTTCCGGCTACGCAATAGGGGAGGGGAATGATGCGCCGACTGATTTTGCTTTTACTGTTGTTTGTTCTGCTGCTGGTGACCCCAACGGCCGTTCGTTACCTCAAATTCTACCAACTGGGTGGTGCGACTGAACGCACTGTCCCCACCTACGACCCCTTAGCCATCGCCCCTGTGCCGACCCCCGAAGCCGGTAACTTTGTAGACGAGCCGGAAATGGGCGACGGCGTGGTGCTGCTGGACATGGCTCACGGCAACCAGTTTACACTGAATGAGATTTCCTTTTTAGACGGCCGTTTAGCTGCCCGTGGTTTTGATCTGCTTCCCTTCGACGGCGGCGATTTAGCCACTACCCTGCGCTCCGCCAACGCCCTGGTGGTCATTGCCCCCGTGCAGGATTACAGCGAGGATGAACTGCTGGCGGTACGTAACTTTGTCAATCGCGGTGGCCGGCTGCTCATGGTGGGCGACCCGGCGCGGTTTAACATCGCCTTTGCCGAAGACCCCCTGTTTGGCTTTACCGTGGCTCTGGAAACCGACAAGCTGCCGCTTAATAGCCTGGCAAATGCGTTTGATATTGTGTTTACCGGTGACTACCTCTATAACACGCTGGAAAACGAGGGTAACTTCCGCAATATTATTGTGCAGGAAAAAAGTTTGGCCGAAGATGCGCTAACCGCCGATGTAGGCAAGCTCGCTTTTTACGGTACCCATTCGCTGCAACTGGGAGCCAGCGCCACGCCGCTGCTGCAAGGGGACGACAACACCTGGTCTTCCGCAACCGACCGGGCGGGTGGGCTGACGCTGGCAGCCAGCAGTGCCGAGGGGCATGTGGTGGCGGTGGGCGATGTTAACTTTTTGACGGCACCGTATTATGCGGTTTATGACAACGGCCGTTTTATTGCCCACCTGGCCGACTTTTTGACCGATACGGCGGGGCGGGGGTTGGTGCTGGGTGATTTTCCTTATTTCTATCAAACGGCCGTTAATCTCACCTACCTTGGCGACCCCGAACTGGGAGCCGGAGCCTTTGACGAAATTATTGCCCTGCAAGACGCATTTGGCCGCGTGGGGCAAACCTTGACCCTGGCCGATGCCCCCACCGCTGGAGCCGATGCGCTTTACGTTGGCCTCTACAGCCAGGCCGACGAAGTGGCCGACCTGTTGGCCGAGGCTGGCGTGACGCTGGTCATTGACCCGCCGCTTACAGCGGAAGTTGAAACGGCTGAAATTGGCGGGGATGTGGTTGAGCCACCCGCCGAAACAATACGCCTGATCCAGTCTGACTTGGGCAATGTGCAGATGGCTGGCACGGCACTGCTGCTGCTGGCGGAACACGACGGCCAGCGCAGCGTGATTGTGCTGGCAGCCAGCGGGCAGGGGCTGGAAAATGTCCTCTACCGGCTGATTGACCTCATCCCGCTCAATGCCGACTATGCTTTGTCTGACTGTTTGCTGCAAGGCAATGTGGCACTTTGCCCCACCCAAATTGGTGCCGAGCCGGTGGAGGCGGTGCTGGACACCAGCACCGATACGTCGCCACCGCCAGACAGCGGCGGTGAGCCGCCATTGCCCAGCGGGGAAACCGTGGATCAGGGTGAGATTGGGCTGGGGGAGACAAAAACGGCCGTTTTGCAAACCGCCGAAATACATAGCTGGGTCTACAGCCAGGGGCCTGGCTTTATTGACATCAGCGTGGAATCGGCCGATTTTGACGCCATTTTAGAGATTTTGGATCCCAGCGGTCAAACACTCGATTACAGCGACCGGGGTTTTACAGGTGATGGCGAACAGCTAACCGGGGTTGAAATACCCGATGCCGACGACTACACCATTCTGGTCAGTGCTTATGGCGATGGCAGCGGCAGCTACACCTTGACCGTCAGCGAAGGCGAACCCCGAACCGGTGCCAACATTAACACCATTTTGCTGTTTGGCGACGACAACGGCGAATCGCTGGCTGGCGGCAACCTCAGCGTTGAGCAGCTTGCCACGCTGTTGGGTGGCTCCTATCAGGTGACAACCTGGGTCGCCTCCCAGGATGGGGCATTGACCGAGGAGGCACTGGCGGGGCAAGATTTACTCATTTGGGATTCGGGCGACTATCGTCAAAGCGACGGTTTTGCCGACCCCAGCGTGGAGGTGATCTTCCAATATCTGGATGGAGGCGGCCACATGGTCGTCATGGGCGCGTCCCCCCCGCTGTTTGGTGCCATTGATCTGGCTCCGCTGGCCGATGTGGAACTGATTGGCGACGACCCCTTGTTAACCAACGGCTTTACCCCCGGCGAGGTGATTGAGCTAACCCAGACCATTGATGCTGCGGCCTCTGAGATGCTGGAACCAAGTGCTAACGAGCATCTCTTTTTACAGCGTGGCCCAGGCAGTGATCAGCCGGGTGGCCCGGTGGCACTGGCGGCATTGGATGAATTTGGCGGCAACCGCACCGTTTTCTTGCTGCTGCCCTTTTTTGCCCTACCGGAAACGGTGCAGCCGCTGCTGCTGGACAATATGATAGGCTGGATAAAGGGTGGTTTTTGACATGGCAACAATTTTGCTTATTGACGATGATGTCATGTTGACCAGAACGCTCTTTACTATTTTGCGTGGGGCTGGCTATACGCCGCTGGTTGCCAACACCGCCGAAGATGGGTTGAGCCTGGTGCTGGGGGAAAAGCCAGATTTGCTGCTGCTGGATGTGATGGTGCCAAATATTGGGGGCTGGGCGGTGTGCGAGCAGGTGCGCCGCTTTTCCCAGGTACCTATCATTTTTTTGACGGCACTGGGAAACGTAGAAAATGTGGTCAAAGGGCTGGAAATGGGGGGGGATGATTACATTGTGAAGCCGTTTGATGAGGCAGTGCTGCTGGCACGGGTGAAAGCTCATTTGCGGCGGACAGAAACGGCCGTTTCCCGTCCTGATGTCTTTGTTTTTAGTGGTGGCGATCTGCTGGTTGATCTGCCCGCACATTTGGTTGAAGCCTATGGTCAACCTGTTGATTTGACCCCGCGTGAGTTTGAGCTGCTGGCACATCTGGTCAAAAACGCCGGCCGGGTGGTGACAGCCCAGGATTTGGTGCGTGAAGCGTGGGGGATGGATGATGAAGCTGCCGTGGACAACCTCAAGCCCTACATCCACTATTTGCGCCGCAAGCTGGAAAAAGATTCGACCTCGCCACGCTGGGTGACAACCGTGCGTGGCATTGGCTATCGCCTGAATACCGATTAACTGTCTATGAGCCAACCCGATATTATTTTTATTGTTCTCGATACCCATCGCGCTGATCGGCTGGGGTGTTATGGGTATAAACGGCCGTTAACCCCCAACATAGACCAGTTTGCCGCCAACGCCACCCTTTTTGAACACGCCGTCGCCCCCGCCCAATGGACCATCCCCAGCCACGCCGCCATGTTCAGCGGCCAATACCCCACCGTCCACCAGGTCACCCAATCCTCCCACGCCCTCAGCCCCGACCTGCCCCACGTGGCCGAAGTGCTGCAAACGGCCGGTTATCAAACCGTCGGCTTTTGCAACAACCCCCTCGTCGGCATCCTCGACAACGGCTTCAAGCGCGGCTTTGAGACCTTCTACAACTACGGCGGTGCCATCCCCAATTTACCCCCCACTATCTCCCGCCTGCCAAAGCTGCTACAACCGCTGGCCGACGCCTACACCCGCTTTCTCCAGCGCATCTCCTACCCTATCCAAAACTTCTTTGGGCAGTCGGATCTAGCCTTTCGCCTCTCGCTCAACGCCTGGTTTACGCCGTTGTGGTCAAAAATGGCAAACTTTAAGGGGCAAAACGAGCGGTCGGTGCAGGACGTGGTGCGCTTTTTGCAGGCGCGGGAGCAGGAATCCGACGGACGGCCGCTTTTTCTCTTCCTCAACCTGATGGAAACCCACCTGCCGTTTTGGCCGCCGGGGCCGTTTATTGACCAGGTAGCCCCCTATTTTCGCCACAGCAAGGAGGCGCGGGCGGTGCTACAGCGGTGGAACCGGGAGGCGTACCGCTGGGCGGCACCGCTGGCGGAGCCGCTGGCGGAGCTGGAGGCGCGGGTGTTGAGCGATTTGTATGATGCGGAGGTGGCGTATCAGGACAACTATTTAGGGCCGCTGTTTGATTGCTTAAACGGCCGTTCCCACCACCCCGACACCCTCACCATCATCGTTGCCGACCACGGCGACGGGCTAGGCGAACACAGCTACTTCGGCCACAGCTTTGTTGCCTATGAAGAACTCGTCCACGTACCGCTGCTGCTGCAATGGCCGCGCCAACTGCCCCAGCCGCAGCGCATTGCCACCCCTGTCAGCACCCGCCGCATCTTCCACACCATTTTGGACAGCATCGGCCGGCTGCCCCACGCCGCCGAACGGGTCAACCCGGCCGAAGTTCACGGGCTAACGCTGCTCCGCACGGCGGCCGGCCACGACCCGGAACAAGGCACAGCCCTGAGCGAGATTTACCCGCCGCTCAACTTTGTCAAAGCCATTGAGCGCCGTCGCCCGGAGCTAATTGAGCCGTTTGGCTGCCTGTCGCTGCGCCGCGCCGTGGTGCGTGCCGACGAGGAAGGGGCTGCCCACAAGCTGATTTGGGTGGATGATCGGCCAGATGCCCTTTTTAATTTGGATGCGGATCGGGTAGAATTAGAGAATCTGCTGGAAAAACGGCCGTTGTTAGCCGCCGCGCTCAACCAGGAGTTAACCGAACTGGTGCAAACCGTCGAAGCCCGGCGCGGCAACCCGCAAACAGGCGGCACCGCCACCCTGGTCGCAGACGAACAACTATTAGAACGGCTGCGAGGCCTGGGTTATCTTGATTAGGCTGATATTTCAGAATTTGAACCGCAGAGAGTTCACAGAGGTTACAGAGAAAGAATGAAAGTCAAGCTAAACCTTTGCGCCCTTTGCGCCCTCTGCGGTGAAATTGACTTGGTTCAACCAACCGTCAACAGCATAAAAAACGTCGAAAGTGAGGAAAGAACAACATGCTTGATTTTTTGAAAACAGACCCCATCGCCTTTACCATACCCATTGGCGAAAACGGGTTCCCCATTTTCTGGTACGGCATCCTCGTCACCATTGGCATCGCCATTGGCGCCTGGTGGGCCGTGCGTGAAATCGCCCGCCGCAACCAAAACGTGGATGAATTTTACAACGGCCTCATCCTGGTCGTTTTTGTAGGCTACCTCTTTGCCCGCCTCACCTACGTCCTGCTCGATGTCATTGATGGCAACAGCGGCCAATATAGCGGCATCATTGATGTTCTCAACATTCGTTCTGGTGGGGTGAACATCCTTGGTGGCTTTGTCGGTGCCTTTTTGGCGGCTGTCATCTTTATGCGCTGGCGGCGGCTTAACTTCTGGCACTATGCCGACGTAGCTGGCCCGGCCCTGCTGATTGCCCAGGCCATTGGGCGCTGGGGCAATTTCATCAATCAGGAGCTATATGGTCCGCCAACCGAATTGCCCTGGGGCATCACCATTGACCCCCGCTTCCGGCTGCCCCAATTTGCCGATTTGTCTGTTTATCCAGTCGAAACCCGCTTCCACCCTACCTTCCTCTATGAATCCCTTTGGCTCCTGCTGGGGTTCATTATTTTGCTGGTGCTAAATGCTCGCTATCGTGATCAATGGCGACCCGGCACCCTGTTTGGTCTGTTCCTGGTTTGGTGGGGTGGCGGACGTACCTGGATTGAATTTTTCCGCCCCGACCAGCCAGCGATTGGCGGCAGTGCTATCACCTACTCTATGATCACAGCCCTGTTGATTGCCCTGGTAGGTGTAGTGATACTGCTACAGCGGTACGACAGGCTGCCGGAAACGGGAGCCGCCGCCCGCCGCCGTCGTCGCCGCACCATGAAACCCAAGCCGCGCCGGACAGAACAATAAAGATTTAGGAATGAGGATTTAAAACTTGCGGGGGATTAGAGATTGGAGATTAGCCCAATCTCTAATCTCCAATCTCCATTTGCAGGGTCTTTAATCCTCGCTCCTCACCGAAAGTGCAGCAAATTTTAGACACGGATGTCTGTTGAAGAATCACAGGGTTTTTCGGCGACCATCCGTGTTTTTGTATAACCAACATGACGACCTTCGACCACACTACCTACATCTCCCCCTTTAGCTGGCGCTATGGCAGCGGCGACATGCGTGCGCTTTGGTCAGAAACAAGCAAGCGGCGGCTGATGCGGCGGGTGTGGGTGGCACTGGCAACGGCGCAGCAGCGGGCGGGTCTGGTGACGGCGGCGCAGTTGGCCGATTTGCAGGCTCATGCCGCCGACGTAGACATTGCCCGCGCTTTGGAAATTGAGCAGGAGACGCGCCACGACGTGATGGCGGAAATTCGCGCCTTTGCCGAGCAATGCCCGGTGGGTGGGGGGATTATTCATTGGGGGGCAACCAGCGCCGATATTACCGATAATGTGGATGTGCTGCGGCAGCGGGAGGCGACTACGCTGCTGCTACGGCGGTTGGAAGCGTTGCTGCTGGCCCTGGTGGAAAAGATTGAGGCCACCGCCGCCGTGCCGACGATGGCGCATACCCATATCCAGCCGGCCGAACCAACCACTTTGGGCTACCGTTTTGCCGTCTATGCCCAGGATTTGCTGGAAGATTACCGGCACCTGCACGATCTGCCGGCTTCGCTGCGGGGCAAGGGGCTAAAGGGGGCGGTGGGAACACAGGCGGGGTATGTGGAGCTGCTGGCTGGCAGCACTATGTCGGCGGAGGAGATGGAGGCGGTGGCGATGGCGGATCTGGGGCTGCCATATTTTCCCATTGCCACGCAAACGTATACGCGGCAGCAGGATTTGCGGGTGCTGCAGGTGCTGGCCGGGGTTGCCGCCTCGCTGCACAAATTTGCCCTGGATTTTCGCGTGCTGCAGTCGCCGCCGTTTGGTGAGTGGGCGGAGCCGTTTGGCAAAAAGCAGGTGGGGTCTTCGGCGATGCCGTTCAAGCGGAACCCGATCAACATGGAGAACATTTGCTCGCTGGCGCGGTTTGTGGCGGGGCTGCCGGCGATGGCGTGGGACAACGCCAGCCAGGCGATTTTAGAGCGTAGTCTGGATGATTCGGCCAACCGGCGCGTTTTTCTGGCGGAGGGGTTTTTGGCGACGGATGAGATGGTGGGGCGGATGGCGCGGGTGGTGCGGGAGATGGTGGTGGATGAAACGGCCGTTTCCCGCAACCTATCCATATATGGCCCCTTTGCCGCCACCGAGCGGGTGCTGATGGCTTTGGTGGCGGCCGGAGCCAGCCGCCAGGACGGGCATGAGTGGATTCGGGAGGCGAGTCTGCAGGCGTGGGCGGCATTAAGACGCGGCGAAGCGAACCCGCTGCTGCCGCTACTGCTGGCGGATGAACGGCTCAAACCATATTTGTCGGCGGCGCAAATTGGTGAATTGATGGACGCGGGGGGGTATGTGGGAACGGCCGTTTCCCGCGCCCTGGCTCTGGCAAAAACAATCCGCCAGCAAATTTTGGCCTCAAATTAGCCTTGAATCTGTGATATACTAAAGGCAGAAAGATTTAGATTTAGGAGATGGCTCATGGCTAAACGGAAAATCAGCTTAACAGATGATCAAAGAAAAAAGAATCTAGAAATTCTTTCACGTTTGGAAGACGAACGTCGCCGTTTAATTGAAGACACGCGGGCGCTTCAACAAGCCGAAAAACGACGCCCTGGCCGCAAACGCCGCAAAAAAGCCGAGGATACGGCCAGCTAATTTAAATCTTGCCAAGAAACGGCTACGTTTCTTTTTGTGAAGGCGACAATGACAACCATTGCCGCCTTCGCCCATTATTTATTTATCCCTCTAGCAGTAAACTTTCCGGGTCTTCAACCAATTCCCTGACCCGTACCAGGAACTGTACCGCCTCCCGTCCATCCACAATGCGGTGGTCGTAGCTGAGGGCTACATACATCATAGGCCTGATGGCGACTTCACCGTTGTGGGCAATGGGTCGCTCCTGAATGGCGTGCAGCCCCAAAATGCCCACCTGCGGCGGGTTGAGAATAGGGGTACTCATGAGCGAGCCAAAGACACCGCCATTGGTAATGGTAAACGTGCCGCCGCGCAAATCCTCCAGCGACAGCGAGCCATCGCGTGCCCTGGCTGCCAAATCACGCACATCTTTTTCGATGGCGGCAAATGATTTGCGGTCGGCATGGCGAATGACGGGGACAACCAGCCCTTCTTCGGCACCCACTGCCATACCAATGTCGTAATAATGTTTAACGACTACTTCGTCCCCCTGGATTTCGGCATTGAGCAGGGGAAACGCCTTTAATGCCCCCACCACGGCCTTGACAAAGAAAGAAGAAAAGCCGAGCTTGATGTCGTGGCGTTTGACGAACCCATCCTGCCGCCGTTTGCGTAGCTCCATGACGGCGCTCATGTCAATTTCGTTGAAGGTGGTGAGCATGGCGGCAGTGTGCTGGGCTTCGACAAGGCGCTGGGCGATGGTGCGGCGACGGCGAGTCATGCGGATGCGTTCTTCAAAAGAACGGCCGTTTTCCCCCGCTACCAGCGCCGGCGGTGGTGGTGCGGCTGCAGGTGCTGATGCACTGACGCCTAGATGCTCTGTCACGTCTTGTTTGGTGACGCGCCCGCCGGGGCCACTGCCGGAAACCTGTGCCAAGTCTACCCCTTTGTCGTCGGCCATGCGGCGGGCGACGGGGGTGGCGGAAGGTGCTGGGTGGCTGGAAATGGAAACGGCCGTTTCCATCACACTTGCCTCACCCGCAATTTCGCCCAGCACATCCCCCACGGCGACATCGGCTCCCTGCTCATGGGCAATGGCAACCAGCACCCCGGCCGCTTCCGCACCCACTTCCACATCCACTTTGTCGGTTTCCAACCCCACCAAAATATCCCCGACGTTAACGCGATCCCCAACCTGCTTTTGCCACTGACCAACCGTGGCCTCAACCACCGATTCGCCCAGTTGGGGAACATGAATTTTTGTTGTTGTCATGTAACTCTCCTGTAGAGACGTTGCAATTGCGTGCTTAGGCATTGCCCATTCAGAAGTTCAACTTCTTCTGAGAAGTTCAACTTCTTACGTAACTTATTTAATCCTCGTGTAACTGTTCAGGTGCCATTTCGATGTCCTCCGAGAAATCCCATTCCCATTAGCAAGGTAAGCGGGATTTCTCCTCGAAGACTCGTCGAAATGACATATTTTTGACCTAAAACCGGTTCATTAACGACAGACCTGAACAGGTACCACATTTTGTTGTTCGTTATCTACCAACATACCCGAACTTTCCGCTTTTGTCTTCTTGGCATGACACCTATTAGACGCAAATTTTTGTGTTTCTGCCAACCGTATAGAAGATTATAGTCTCTACCCCCCATGCGTCCAATCCGTAAACCCCATGTTTTTACCCGTGTTGGCGGGTAGTTCGGTGGCAAAGTTTGTACCATAGGCATGGTTTAACAGCCACAACTGCCATTCATCGTCGGCAGCGGCCGGCCAGCCGATTTGGTAGAGAAACTGGGCAGCGCGAAGGAGGGCGCGATCTTCCCACTCCCAAGCTGGGTAACCAGCGCGGTGGAGCAATTGCGCCTGCACAACTGCCCCTTGCAATGCCTCCCACGGGTAGTTTGTGTCGGTGGGCGGCCAGGTGAATGAGCCACCACGCCGCATTTCCTCCGGCAGCGCCCCACCAATGGGATGGCCTTCTTTGATGCACCCCACCGGGTTGATGGCGACCGGGCTGTCTGGGTTACACTGCCACGAGGTATCGCTTTGGCTAAAGCGGAAATCGGCGTAAGCAGTGCGGTCGCCCAGCCACCCTTTGAACACCTGCGCCGCGCTATCCAGCTCGGCGGTATCGTTGAGGTAAAGGGCAATGGCGATGCGGGTCGCGCCGGCGTGGGTACCCCAGTTATTGGGGCGGCGTTCATGGGTGCGCTGGATGGTGTCGTCAGGGTCGCCGGCGTCGTCCACAATCTTGGTTAGCAGTTGGCGCAGTTTGGCACGGAAATCGGTGTCGAGGTCGGGGCGGTAGCTGGGCAGGTTGATGAGGTCGGCAGCGATGATGTAGGTGACAAGTTTACGGCCAACGGATAACGGCCGTCCCTGCGGCAGGCCATCAGACCCCAAATTGTCTTCGGTGTTTTCGTAGGTGATGGTACGAATAGCTTCGACAACTTGGTCGCGGTAGGTGGCGTTGCCGGTGCGGGCGTGAACAAGGGCTTTGGCGAGGATGATGATGTTGGTTTCTTCATCCTGGTCGCTAAGGTCGGGTTTAACGGCCGTTTTCCCCGCCTCCACTTTCACCTGTTCCCAAGCCGGCCCGCTGGTCGGCAAAGCCATTACTTCAGCGTGAGACAGCCACAATCCCGGCGGTTGCTTCAACTTTGTCAGCAACGGCAAATAAACGCGGTGGTTTTGTTGGGCAGATATGGGGGAAGGCACCAAAAGCAGGGCAAGCAGCAGTAAACACAAGTAAGACATCGTTTGTTTCATAACCAATACTCCAAAAATAATGTATCCAATAATTCGGAGCCATCTTAATGGAAATTGCGGCCGGAAACGTAAAAACTTACCGAGTTCTCAAATAAAAACAGGGTCATAGCGACCCTGTTTTGGTAGTTGGTAATCGGTAATCAGTTGCTCGACCGATTACCGATTACTGATAACTGAATCTATGCGCCAAGCAGTTGCCCCAGGGAGGAGACCAGCCCAACTAGCGAGTTCCAGATGGTGGCGAGGGAGAAACTCCCAATGACATCCCCGGTTGCTCCTGTCTCAATCACCAGTTCCGGCGGGTTGCTGCCTTCCTTGGTGCTGAAATAGCTGCTGTTGCTGGAGTTGGGACGCAGGCCAAAACTCCATTCGCCGTTGCCCGTTACCACGCTGGTCACGTCAATTTCTATCCAACTGCCATTGCTGGTGGCTCCAAGCTGGGCCATTTCCACGCCGTCCAAGGCGGGGGCGTTGTCATAGGTGATGCTATTTTCATCCCAGTTGGTGGCGGTGAGAACGGCCGTTCCACTATCATCACTCCCGTCATTTACATACAGCCGCAGCGTCGCCCGCGTCACTGGGCCACCTAGCCCGGTCACGTTAAACTTGACGTAGGCGTTGTACTCCGGCGAGCCACTGCGATTCCGCATCTGGTTATCTTGACCATAGTTTCTGGTTGGGCTAGATGATTTAGTCAAGGCATCGTCGGTGGGCGCAAACGTTTGCGCCGTTCCCGGCGGCGGCGGCGGTGGCGCATCGGTAACAGTGATGTAGTTGGTTTTGGTCTCACCGTCACTGCCGCTACCGTTGCCGGCCGTCAGCGAAACGGTATAGGTTCCAGCCGTGGCATAGTCGTGGCTGGGGTTTTGCACCGTTGAACTGTTGCCATCACCAAAATCCCATGCCCAACTGGTGGGGCTATTGGTGGACTGGTCGGTAAACTGCACCGTCAGTGGTGCGTTGCCACTGGTTTTGTCCGCTGTAAAAGCAGCCACAGGCGCGGGCGCAGGCGGTGGCGGTGGCGCATCGGTAACGGTGATGTAGTTGGTTTTGGTCTCACCGTCACTGCCGCTGCCGTTGCCGGCCGTCAGCGAAACGGTGTAGGTTCCGGCCAACGTATAGCTATGGCTGGGGCTACGCTCGGTGGAGCTGTTGCCGTCACCAAAATCCCACGCCCAACTGGTGGGGTTGTTGGTAGATTGGTCAGTAAACTGCACCTGCAACGGAGTGTTGCCGCTGGTTTTGTCGGCGGTGAACGCCGCCACCGGCGCGGGCAACGGGCCAGACTGGGTTTCAACGATTAGTTCGGGCGGGTTGTTGCCCTCTCTGGTGCTGAAGTAGCTGCTGTTGCTAGAGTTGGGGCGAATGCCGAAGCTCCATTCACCTGTTCCCGTAACAAAGTTAGTGACGTCAATTTCTACCCAACTGTTGTTGCTGGTGGCTCCAAGCTGCCCGACAACGGTGCCATTCAACGCGGGGGCGTTGCTGTAGGTGAGGCTGGTTTCGTCCCAGTTGGTGGCGGTGAGAACGGCCGTTCCGCTGTCATCACTCCCATCCACCACAAACAACCGCAGCGTCGCCTGCACCACCGGCCCACCTAATGAGTCCACATTGAACTTAACATAGGCATTATATTCCGGCGAGCCACTGCGATTCCGCATCTGGCTATCCCGGCCATAGTTGTTGTTCGGGCTAGACGATTTGGCATTGGCATCATCCGTTGAGGCAAAGGTTTGGCTACTTGGTACTGGTGGTGCATCGCTTACCACAATGTAGTCGGTCTTCACCTCATCGTCGCTGCCGCTGCCATTACTGGCCGTCAGCGAAACGGTGTAGGTTCCAACCGTCGTGTAATTGTGGCTGGGGCTTTGCGCCGTTGAACTGCTGCCATCACCAAAGTCCCACGCCCAACTGGTTGGACCATCGGTAGATTGATCAGTGAACTGCACCGTCAAAGGAGCTGTGCCGGTTGTTTTGTTGGCACTAAAAGCGGCCGTTGGCGCGGGCGGCACGGTAACGGTGATGTAATTGGTCTTGACCTCATCATCACTACCGCTACCGTTGGTCGCCGTCAGCGAGACGGTGTAGGTTCCAGCCGTCGTGTAAATGTGGCTGGGGCTGCGCTCGGTAGAGTTGTTGCCGTCGCCAAAGTCCCACGCCCAACTGGTTGGACCATCGGTAGATTGATCAGTGAACTGCACCGTTAAGGGCGTGTTGCCAGTTGTTTTGTTGGCTGTAAAAGCGGCCGTTGGCGCAGGCGGCACGGTAACGGTGATGTAGTTGGTCT
>WBZL01000281.1_pt1 | contig 42192 bp, 29 predicted proteins | sample 5204291 | NCBI WGS metagenome assembly WBZL01 (sample SAMN12344345, study PRJNA552823) | activated sludge metagenome | biome: Activated sludge suspended growth; feature: Nitrification reactor; material: Wastewater; isolation source: activated sludge from nitrification reactor of wastewater... | reverse complement strand
CCCGGCGCGTTGAACACGAAGTAGCTCGTATCCACCTCCACGAACTCCGGGACGTCCTGAAATGGGGAGATCGACTCGACTGCGACGTCGTCATCAATCAGGTCACGCATCCACCGCGATTCAGCCTCGCTCGGCTCAGCACCGCCGACCTCGGTGCGCTTCTCGACTCGTTGCGTTCGCTCGAACGATCCGATTCGCAGCCGCTCACCAGGAACCATGCGGTCTGGGACCGTACCCTCGACCTCCTCGCAAACATGATGGCGGCACGCATACTGCGGAACCCGCGCTCCACAGCTGACGAAGGCCGGGCCGAGCGTTTCGTCCGCGATCGACGACCACGAGCCGTCATCGAGATGACCGTCGGACACGACCAGCTCATCGAGTCGATCGCACCGGACTTGCTCGAAAGGCCGCCGATCCCGCTGATCAGCCTCGTCGGCCAGCCCTCGATCCAACTCATGAGCACCCTGGGACCGCTCCTGGGTTCCTTGGAGCACTCGAGCATCGAGTCCAACCAGATCGAGACCCGACGGTTCACCTACATCGGACCGCTCGGAAGGACGTGCGTGAGCACCGCGATGACCGTTCGCGACGGGAAGGAATTCTGGCGAATCGGAATCGAGGACGACCCGTCCGATCCGAGCGCCGGAAAGGAGCCTTCCTCAGCCACACTCTGAATCGACGATCCGGGCCATCGCCTCAGGAAACCCCGTGAAGGCGCCGTCGCCGGCGAGCCCCTGCTCGCGGAGGTCCGCCAACGAGGGGTCGTCGATGTTCCAGTCGACGGCGGCGAGGCGCTGCGCGATCGAGACGAAGAACCGCTGTATCAGCTCGGCATCGGCCCGCAGGAACTCCGGAACGAGTGGAACCGCCGCCGCGAGCTCCGCGTTGGCGGTTGTCAGCGCCTCCCGTACCTGATCCTGCGACATGCTCTGGAGTTCGGACAGGGGATGCACGATCCGGACGATGTCGTCGCAAGCAGCCGGCGAACGGGGGATCGTCGATGTCGTCGGCGCCACGCGGGGTGCTTCGCTCCGACCGTCCGCCACCGTCCACCACCCCGGGTCCATCCGGTACAAGCCTCCCGAAGCGCCGAGAAGGTAGAGCTCTCCATCTCGTGACTGGCCGAAGGAAACGACGTGCTCGGGCAAGTCCACGACCTCTCGGTCCATCGAGCCGCCCTTCGCGTCGATCGATCGCAGCGTCGCTTCACAGAGATCCGAATACAGGTACCGCCCACGAACGGCGGCGGCTGCGGCGCCGCGGTACACGAATCCGCCAACCACGCCGCAGTAGTCGTCGCTATGGAGATGCTCGACGACAGCGTCCTGCGGGGAGAAGTCCGATGGCGCCCCCGATTGCAGATCGAGCGAACCCTCCAGATACGGCCAGCCGAAGTCGACCGGGCCGCGGGGCAACTCGGCGGCCCTGATCACGTCGACCTCCTCCACGCGGTCGAGCCCGACATCGCCGATCCACACATCGCCGGTGCCGGGGTCCACCGACAGGCGCCACGGGTTGCGAAGCCCCCGGGCAACGACATCCCCCGCGGTTGGCGTGTACGAACCCGAGCCGTCAACCACCGACTTTCGCAGACGGACCACGGTTCCCAGCAGCAGCGCCGCGTCCCGCGGACCGGGAGTTCCCAACTGGCGGAACTCCATGTCGCCGATGCCGACCAGAAGGTCGCCCGCCGCGTCGAAGGCGAGCGACCCGCCGTGGTGCCACGCATATGGATGGTCGAAGGAGGCGAGGACGACGCGGTCGGCCGGTTCGGCGGGGCGACCGGCCCGGTACGGGTAGCGGGCCACGATGATCTTCCCGGCGGCATCGGTGTAGTCGACCAGGAGCCATTTGTCGTCCGGCGAGAGCTTCAGGTCGAAGAAGCCGCGCTCTCCGAGCAGGGATACCTGCGAAGACAGGTCGAGAACGGGCTCGGGATCGATCACCGGCACCGCGAACCCGCCGCTTCGACGCACGTTCACCCGGAGCACCACACCCTGACGGTCGCCGACCAGCAGTTCGGCGCCGTCGCGGCTGCCGGCGAAACCGGTCAGCATCGTCGGGAACCCCGCCACCTTGGTGAACCGAATCCCTTTGTCGCCCTTGGGGGCAAGATCCAGCCGGGGCGCTGCCCCAGGCGGCGCCGATTCCAACACGCCTGCCGCGGAGGGTGCCGATCGGGCTCCCTCAGATCGGCATCCGTTCGCCGCCACGAGCAACACGGCGCAGAACAGACCGATCGCGTGGCGCATTCTCACAGCGCAACGAACGCCACTCACGACCGCACCGTTCCCACATTCGCTCCCTCGCTCTGCCACGCCCTGCCGGTATGCCTCGTCACGGAGGCGGGGAGGCCGACGCGTGCCCGATCGCCTCCCGCAACGCATGCGCGGGGTGCGGATCGTATCCGCCCAGCGGCTCGTCGCGGACGGCACCCTGTTCCCAGCGCACGCGATCCGACACGATGCCCATCGCACCCGCGTACGTGACCGCGCCGCCCGCCATGAACACGGCCGCGGCGCCCGTCGTGGCGCCGATCGCGGCCCAACGGCGCACTCCACCGAGCGTTCGAAGCTGCTCGGGGACCGCGATGCTCAACTCCTTGATCGCCGCAACGACCAACAACGTCGCACACGTCTGCATCGGCACGGCGAAGTTCCCGTGCGTCGACCGCTCACCCGTCTCGTTGATGCACAGCATGATCGCCGCGGCGAAAACCGTGCATGCCAGCAACAGGCGAACCGAGATGCGAGCGAGGAACGACCGCCGACACCACGTCGCAGCGAGCGCCGGCAACAGCAGTGGCAACAGGAACACCAGACCGATGCGGCCCCAGCCGTACACGGGAGCGACGATCGGATCGAACGTCCAGCCGGAGGAGAACTTGGAATCCGGGCTTTCGGCCAGAAACCACATTTGCCACACCAGCACGATCGTGCCGACCGCGACCGCCGGGAGCGTCGCCAGCACGTGCGCCCGCGAGACGGTCCGGCGGTTCGCAACCGCGAACAGCACCAGTCCCGGCAGGAGGCACAGGACGAAGGCCGGCTTCGCCAGCGCACCGACGCCGACCACCACAGCGAGTGGCACGCCGGACCGCATGCCGCGCAGCCGAGCGGGCGCCGCCGCGAACAGGCGAGTGGCGACGACGAGCGCACCCACGGCGGAGGGAAGCGCCACCAACCAGGTGGGGTTCCCCCACCAATGCAGGGTCATGAAGGGCTGAGTCGGCCCGATCCAGCCCGCCCACGCGGCGACCGCCGCCGGGGACTCGGACAGGAAGAACACGCAGGCGACCACGATCGCCCGCCCAGGGGTCAGGGCCGGCCCGTCGGCGCCGTCAACGAAGCACCACATCACCATCCAAGCGGTCGCGGCCACGGCGAGGCCGACCACGAACGTCGGAGCGGCCTGCAGCCCGACCACACCGCGCGTCAGCGCAACGCCAACGTGGAAGAGGAGATGCGGACTTTCGATGTGGAGCGGGATCAGCGTGGTGCGCTCCGCCACTTCGACGTGCAACGGAAAGTCGTTGATTCCCAACACGGTGTATGCCTCACCGCGAGTCGCCAGCCGCCACAGCACCGGTGACCACAGGGCTCCGACCAGGGCTGACGCCAACACGCGCAGTACTCGTGAACGGTCCGAGCCGAACTCACGCAACGCCGAACCCCCGGCAACTCGACCGCCGCGCGCCACCCGGCCGGCCGATGCGGCAACCGTGCGCGTCACCCGCTCGCGCCGGGATGACAACCAACACCAGCCGGACACGACCCAACCCTCGGCGCGCAGCGCCCAGGGTTGGCCGGACCGACACGCGGCGAGGTACCCCATCACCGCCGCGATCCCCGCCAGATGAACGGCCAACGAGGACCATTTGGCCCAGCCGATCCCGACGATTCCCACGCACATGACCGCGAGCAGAGACGGACGGGGAGGTCGGGCGTCATCGGCGTCGGCCGCGATCCCGTCAACCAGCGCCGACCGAAGCACCACGGCACTGACGAGCACCGAAAGCCCCTGCGCGCGCCCGACGTTGGCCGCAGTCGCTGTCAGGATCCCACCGGCAAACGCCGCGTCGGCCAACCATCGCGGCCACCCGTTTGGGACCAACCACGTCACGGCCGCCCACACACCCGTCAGCCCGGCGACCAACACGATGCCCGACCGAGCGACGGGCGGATAGACGACCACGTTGCCGACCCCAACGACCGCCGCCGCCGGGCCCCCGACCGCGACGAGTACCACCGCAGCCAGTCGGAGCACCACCGAGGTGGCCGCGCCATGTCGCGTCGTCATCGCCGCTTGCCGGCCCGATCAGCGGGTGCGCACCTCACACCGTCCGAGCGATCCGGTGTCGTTGTTCGGCCAGACTTGTCGTCGTGCAGCTTCACCCGATGCCGGCCGTGTGCGTGGGTTCCCACCAGCAGCGAACACGCGTCGGCCTGGATCACTGGATCGATGGGACCTTCGGCATCATCCGACGCGAGGGCGCCACCATCGCAATCGCGCCCAACGGTCGATCGCTGAGCCGCCACGACCTGCGCCGCGGCTTCCTCGACGGGTTGACCGAACTCGCCGGCGGCATCGGCGGAATCGACCCGCTCGCCGATCACGCATCGGGTGGACCGATCTGGACGGACGAGACCACCGGGGCCTGCGTGCTCGTGTATCACGGCGAACGATTCCACGGGGGCGACCCGCACCGCTTCTGGTCGTACCTCGGGCTCGCCGTCACGTTCGATCTCGGAAACACCTTCCGCGACATCGGCCCCGTCATCACCGTCACCAGGCAGGACGACGACGAGCAACCACCGCCGATCGAGATCGGCTCGGGGGGCTTCACCATCCGGGGCGACGACATGTGGCTCTACTTCCAGGACCGTCGCCACGCCGAGATCCGGATCAACCTTGCGGTCGCTCGAGCGCCGCTCGACTCGATCCGTTCCGCAGCGATCGGCGGGCCGCCACCGACCTTCACCAAGTACCGGAACGGAGCCTTCTCCGAGCCCGGAATCGGCGGCGCCGCGACCGATCTGCTCGCCGGCACGTCGCACCCCGTGATGTGGTACGACGTCGCGGAGATCCACGGCTCGACCGTTGCTGCGTTCTCGACGGTCACGAAGTCCGACGACGGTGTGTGGCGCTGGAACCATGCCACAGCGACCGCTGCGGACGGGCTCGGCTTCGGCCCCGCCACGCTCCTCTACCCGCATTCCTTCGACGAAGAACTGCTGTACCTCACGATCGACTCGGGGTCGACTGATCAACGCCGGATCGAACACGACTGGTTCCATCTCTATCGCCTCAGGGGGCGCTCGGGCGATCGGTGGGCCAACGCCGACCTCGAACGCGTCACCGTCAGGGTGTCGGACCGCTCGGGGTCCCGCGAACCAACGTCGGCTCCAGCGCCCGCAAACGGCGCGTGATGTCGCGGGTCGTCGGAAACCATGCCATCGCCCGCTGCGCCAAGCGATTTGGGTAGGCCAACAGGCGCGGAAGTGGCGTCGCCACCTCGAGCATCAAGAGGACTCGAATCGCATCGCTGTCGTTCCACGCCTCGTGCGGGACGGTGAAGTCGAACATCACGCCCTCGCCTTCGACCCAGCGCAGCATCTCGTTGCCGACGCGAATGCGACAGTCGCCGTACTCACCCGGCACGATCACGCCGAGCTGGTAGCGCAGCGCCCCCTTGTTCGGCCCGCGATGCTCGGTGATGTGCGTTCCCGGCTCGAGCACGGAAAACCCGACCATGGACAGGCCCGGAATCGACCTCGCCAGGGCCGTCGTGCGAGGACACCGTTCACAGTTCCAGTCGATCCAGCGCCCCTGGTGCATCAGCACGAAGCTTCGCCACGGACCGATGTTCCCCTGGGGGATCCCGCCGGTCACATCCTCGATGTGTGGGATGTCGGTTGGTCCGGCGAGCAACGCCTCGACCTCCGCTCGAACGTCCGGATACCCGGCCTCCACGCGCCTCGCCCACTCGAACTGCGACGGGTCCCACACGGCCGGCTGTTCCGGCCCGAACCGATCGATCATCGCCTCATTCGCACCGAGCACCAGCATCGCGGCCCGGGACGGAATCGATTCGAGCCCTTCGCGCGCCTTCTGGCGGAGCTGGTCGGCCGATGGCCGCGCATCGCGCCATCTCGCCGCCCGATCCGCCGCGGCCGCTGTCATGGTGGCCACCGACGAGCCGGCTCGTTGCCCCGCCATCGCGGCAACGTGTTGCACGCGGTCGATGCGGGCGAGGGGACTGCGGTCCAGGAGCGATACCAACGAGTCCGCATCGATCCCGACGTCGGCGAGTTCGATCGATTCAACCGGCGTGAGTTCCGGAGCATTGAACAGGAGATACTGCGGGACCTCGGTCAAGAAGAAGGACTCGTCGATGTCGTATCGATCCGCGGTCTGTCCACCCGAACGACGGAAGTACACCAGATCGTCGCTTTGGTGACGCAGGTCAACCGCCGCCGCGTACCGCACTCCATCGGTGTGGTTGGGATAGCTGCTATGCACGACGGCGTTGTCGAAGACCACGCACTCCCCCGCTGCCACCGGCACCGAAAGCAGTCGTGGCTCGATGACGTCCTGGAACGAGAGCCAGTCGGTGATCAGGTCGGAGCCTCGCAGCGAACCCGGAATGAGGTGACTCCCGCGGAGCACCCGCAACTGCCCATTGTCGCCGAGCACATCCTCCAGCGCGACCCACACGGCATAGGTTCGGCCACCGTTTCGTTCGTCGACGTACATCCAGTCCTGATGGAGATGAACGTCGCTGTCGGGGCCCGGGTACTTCGCGAGAACACTACGAAGAAAGGGGCGGTGCGCTTCGAAAAGGCGTTGCACCGGCCCGTCCAGCGCCTCCGACAGGAGCTCGTTCGAACGTGCGCGGTATGCCAGGTCCGGCGACGCGAAGTCGGAGCAGAAGCCGGTCTCCTCGATCTCGTCGACGGTGGTCGACGAGCGCAGCGCAACCACGCGTTCACGCAACCGAGCGGCCTCGTCTCGGTCGAAAAGCGCAAGCTTCACGAAACCGTCGCGCTTCAGGCGCCGATCTGCTGCTGGGTCGCGAAGGACCTTCCGAGGTTCCACAACGGCATTATGGGTCGTCCGTGCCCGAAGCGGAAGGTCGATCACCAACACTCACCTCGCCGCAGCGCTCACCTCAGCCTTCAGCTCGGCCCAGATCGCAGCGGCGAGCACCCGAGCACCTTGCTCGTTGGTGTGCGCCCAATCGACATACACCGACGTCGCAACGTCGTCGAGCGCGTGCCGGAGGTTCACCATTGCCGGGGCAACAGCGCGCGCAGTCCGCTCCAGCGAACTGCCGAAGGCCGTCGCCTCGCTTGCCGGGATGCCGCGAACCACCGAAGCGACCGGCTCGAACTGCCGCGGCGATGCCAGCGCGTCTGGGTGGAAGAAGAACCTCACCGCCACGTCGGACTTCGCCCCACGGGCACCGAATTCGCCGACCGAACGTCGGATGCGGTCGGACGCCACCGCGGCGATTCGCGCCACGCCACCTGCGTCGCGCTCGCCGCGTCCCTCCGCGACCATGCGATCGATCACGCTCTGCGACAACCTGGACGGACCTCCTTGGTCACCGAGTACCGCCAGTTCCGTGAAGACCGCTGCGACGTCGTTGAACCCGCTCACGCTCACCACCAGCGCCGGGGCGCGCGCTCCGGCATCGAGGCGCGCTCGGACCGCGAGGTACTCCTGATCGATCGTCCAACCCGGCACCGCCAGGTTGCGCACCCGAAGCCGAACCCCGTCACGCTCACCCAGGGCAACGAGATCGGACGCGATCGTGTGCTCGTCGCGCTGACCGAGCCCGAACGCGACGGAACCACCCACCAGCCACACCTCGGCCGACGGGCAGCCCCGGCACGTCGACCCAGCGGTGCGCCGTTCGCCGCCGACGACGTTGGTGTACTTCCCGTGGAAATCCGGGTTGCTCGTGCCGGTCACAGGATCGCTCGGCAGCGCCCCGGCGAACGCCCGCTGCTCTCGCTGAAGGTCATCGGCGAACGACACGCCGCGAAACGCCGGCAACTGCGAGAACTTCACATCTTCACGGCGTGCGGCCGGCGCGCCCGGCACCGACCGAGCAACGACGCCGACGACGGCGACCAGCACCGCAATCGTCGCGACCATGCACAGCACCGCACGCGCCCGCAGACGGCGCGATGAAGTCGCCAACAGGCCGCTGCCGAGGCGGCGGTGCGCCGTCTTCGGTTCCTGCAGGCAACGATGCCAACCGCCCCCTCGATGCCGAGCCCCACCGGTTCGTCTGCGCGGCAGCAGGAACGACGGGGCGACGAGCGCGAGTAGGGCGACAGCGGTGCCCGCCCACACGACCGCTCCACGGGCCGCCCGGCTCGAGCGCCGCGTCGGCGTCGCGGACGGCCCGCAGCCCGGTTCAGCGGGCGAAGGCGGCGAGCGGCGCACCGCCCATGGATCGGCGGTGGGCTTCGCCGGATCGCTGCTCTCGGTCGACATCACGGCGCATCTCCCTCCCCGACATCGACGACCACCCGCGGCGAGCGTACCGGGGTGGGTCGGCCCGCCACCGGTCGGGAATTCGCCGATTCGCCTGATACCGTTCCCGACGATGGCCCGGTCGGCTACACGCCACGCCGTGGGGGACGCCCGCGTAATCGTCGGCGTGAGCCACGGCTTTCATGACGCTGCCGCTGCCGTGCTCGTGGATGGCAACCTGGTCGCCGCCGTCGAGGAAGAACGCCTGACCCGGGTCAAGCACGAATCCGCGTTTCCTGAGCGGGCGCTCGACACGTGCCTCGCGATCGCGGGCCTCGACGCTCACGACGTCGACCTCGTCGCGTACCACCAGAAGCCCGTCGACACCGTGAGTCGCCATCTCGCGGCACAGGTCGAATCCGGCCCCTCGGCGTTGGTGTCGATCGCGACGACGACGCCGGGATTCGTCGCCCGACACCTTGGGGCCGGACCGAGCGTGCAACGGTGGTTCCGGCAGCGCTCGGCACGACCCCCGGCGATCGCCATCGCCGAGCACCACATGAGCCACGCGGCAGCGAGCTTCTTCACATCGCCGTTCGAGGACGCGGCCACGTTGACGGTCGACGGGGTCGGCGAGTGGGCATCGACCACCATCGGCATCGGGCGTGGACGCCGACTCACCATCGAGGCCGAGCAGCGCTTCCCTCATTCGCTCGGGCTCGTGTACACCGCCTTCACGACCTACTGCGGTTTCGCCGCGAACGGCGGCGAGGGTCAACTGATGGGGCTCGCGCCGTTCGGCACGCCGCGCTTCGTCGACGCCATACGACGCGAAGTCCTCAGCCAGCGCTGCGACGGTTCGATCGCCGTTGCTCCCGGCATGCTCGCGCTCGGACCGCGCAGACGCGCGGTGAGCAAACGGTTCGAACGCCTCTTCGGCGGACCGCCACGCCCGCCCGGGAGCGAACCGACCCAGCGCGAGGCCGATCTCGCCGCGTCGATCCAGCTGGTGATCGAGGAGGCACTGCTTGCGCTCGCGACCGAGGTCCACCAACGAACGCGGCTTCCCAATCTGTGTCTCGGCGGCGGGGTGGCCCTCAATTGCGTCGCCAACGGTCGCCTCGCCGCCGAAGGGCCGTTCGACTCGATCTGGGTGCAGCCGGCGGCGGGCGACGCCGGGAACGCCATCGGCGCCGCCCTGTGGGCGTGGCACAACCTGGGGGCCAACGAACGGACGATCAGCGCGCCGCGCGACGCCATGTGCGGCGCCTTCCTCGGTCCCAGGTTCGATGACGACGAGATCCGCGAGTACCTGGTGCGCTCGGGCGTCGGGTTCACCGACCTCGGGAGCCGGGCCTCGCTCGCTGCCGCGGTCGCGCATCGGATCGAGCGGGGCGCCGTCGCGGGATGGTTCCAAGGGAGGATGGAGTTCGGGCCGCGGGCGCTCGGTCACCGATCGATCGTCGCCGACCCGCGGTCGCCGACCGTCAAAGACCGAATCAACCGCACGATCAAACACCGCGCCGACTTCCGGCCCTTCGCCCCTGCGGTGTTGTCGAGCCGGGCATGTGAATGGTTCGACCTGCCGCCCAACGTCGCGCCGCTGCCTCCGACGCACTTCATGACCATGACCTGCCGCGTCCGCGGCGCCGCCGATCCCGCCCCCGAACGCGCCGACGGGGCGATCGTGCAGCGCGAACCGTCGATCGCCCGGCGCAACGAGTCGACCGGGCCGCTGCCCGCTGTCACCCACACCGACGGCTCGGCACGAGTCCAAACCGTGGACCCCGCCGCCAACCCCGAGTTCGCCGACCTGATCAGCGCCTTCGAGCAGGTCGCCGGCTGCCCCGTGCTCCTCAACACCTCGTTCAACGCCGGGGATGAGCCGGTGGTCTGCACGCCGAGCGATGCGCTCGCTACCTTCGGTCGGGTCGGGCTCGACACGCTCGGAATCGGTCGATTCCTGGTGGAATCGCTGTGAACCGGGCTCCGAAGCCGCGCCGGGCGGTTCCCGCAGTCCTCGTCGACACGGCGCGATACGCGGTCGGGTCGGGTCGAATCTCGCTGCTCCTGTTGCTGCTCGTGTTGGCGATCGCCGTGGTCGGCGCGTCGACCGCTCACGCCATCGTTCCCTACGTCGTGTACGGCGGGCTATGACCTGGACCGAGGTGCCGTCCGCGCGCACGACGACCGATCGGGCGCTCGGCCCGCGTTGGGTCGCCGCATCGCTCCCGATCGCCATGTACGCGCGGAACCTCGAGCACCCTCGCGGATGGCTCCTGGGATGGGCGTTGCCGATCGCGATCGGGGCGGCCGTGATCGCGCTCGCCTCCCGGCGGTCGGCCGCCGCGGCGCTGCTTGTGGCCGCCGCGGCCGTGCCGGGCACCGCGCTCGCTGCCGGTGCGGGCGAGGCGGCATGGAAGGTCGCCGTGACGGGTGCCGCCGCGGCCGCTCTCTGGACACTGCCTCGGCAACGACGACGCCCGCCGCAGGCAGCCTCGGCACCCGACCGGCCCACCGAGTGGTACGCGGCGGTCGCCCTCCTCGGAAGCCTCCTGCTCGTGACGACGCGGCAGCTGCGATTCGGCGCACCCGTCCTGCTCGCCGGCGTCGCGTTCGCAGTGGCCGTCGACGTGAACCCGAAGCTGGCGCTTCGAGCGGGGCGACCGTTTCGCCGAGTGGCCGCTCCCTTCGACCGGCTGGCGCTGCGGGCATCCGACGCGGTGGGCCGACTCGCCGACGCCTTCACCGCTGTGCTTCGAACGCTGCTTGCCATCCCCCTCGCGTGCACGGCGTTGGCCGTATGGGCGTGGAACCGCATCGCCGGTATCAGCTCCCTCTCGGCGCCGACCACGCCGGAGAGCGGATGGGTGGAGCGGTGCGGTGATGACCCCGCACCTCAGCGGTACTTCTCATCGGCGCCGGCGGACCGCTCCCACGCCGCGCCTTCGCTCCGATGGCGCCCGATCGCCGCCGCTGCGCTCCTCGGCGCACTCCTTGTGCCGGCGGGTGCACGGATGCTCGACCTTGGCGACGCCACCACCGCCACGACCACCGCCACCACCGCCGTCCGGCCCGAGCGGGGCCGGCCCCCGACCCGGGCCGTATGCCGACCCGAGGTGCCCGGTGCGATGGTCGATCAACCCGACGCCGTCGCCCTGCTCTGCGAGCAGCAGCGCGCATTGGCCCGCGGATCGTTCGCCGCGCCCGCCGGATACCGGCTCCGCGACTTCAGCGGCCGGTTCATCCACCTTCGCGACGGCACGCGCGACACGTGGTCAGCGCCCCCCTGCGATTGCCGACGGGTCAGCGTGTGGTGGTTCGGGGGATCGGCCGCGTGGGGGCAGGACCAGAGCGACGACCTCACGCTCGCGTCGCAGTTCGCGCGGGTGGCCGCCGACGACGGCATCGCCGTCGACATCACCAACTTCGCGACACCGACGTACACCTTCGGCCAGGAGGTGCACCTCTTCGCGGACCAGCTCGGTCGTCGCCCCAAGCCGGACGTCGTCGTGTTCTACAACGGCGGGAACGACCTGGTGTTTCAGGCGCTCCGCGCGTCGAAGGGACGCGTCGGCGACGAGTCCGACATCACGCTGCTCGACCAGGCGTTGAGCGACGTGACACGCAACGGCATCCCGATCGACCCGGCCCGCATCGAATGGACGCCCGCACCCCAGGAGGTCGACGGAGCATTGTCGGATGAGGATGCGCTCGCCGTCGCGGTGCACACCGTCGGACGGTATCGGCGCAACCTCAAGCTCGCCCGCGATCTCTCCGGAGGCGCCGACGTCGAACTGGTCGTCGCATGGCAGCCGCTGCTCGCAGGTTCGTCGGCCGCCGCAGGTCCGGCCGACGCCGTGCCGGAGCGGCTCCTGGCCTCGTTCACCACCATGGTGAACGAGGCCCGATCACGGATCCCCGCCGGCGTGATCGACCTGTCCGGGATCTTCAAGGAGGAGCCCACCGAGGTGTTCACCGATCTCTTCCACACGTCCGAACGCGGCGCGGGGATCGTGGCCCGGTCGCTCTACCGGCAGAGCCGATCTGCGCTTGCCAGCGCGGCGAAGGGCCCACCGCGCTGAACGCGATCTTCGGCGCGTCTAGCACCCGACCGGCAGCGTCACGATCCGCCGAGCCTGCTGAGCACCTCTGGGAACAGGCGCTCCGCCACCACGCGAGCACCCGCCTCGTTGTAGTGGACGTCGTCGTAGTACAACGCCTCGCTGACGCCGTCGAACAGGTCGACCAAGTCGAGCGGCCCGGGCGGCAATCGGCGTCGCATCGCAGCGATGGCGGCCCGCGTGCGGTCGTCTCCTTCAAGCGTCGGTTCGCCCGTCACCGGTGGCCGGCCCAGCCGCATCGGCTCGACGACCCACAGACCCGGCACGCCGGCCGCCGCGGCAGCATCGACGCTCATCGGGAGGGACTTGGCCATCCGTCGCGCCGCCAACGCGCCCACCTCCACCGGGGTGCGATGCGGCACGACCAGCGGGGCAGCGACGCGAACCCGCCCGCCGCCCGCGTGGGCGGACCCCCCGCCGTCGAGCGCCCGCCGGATCGCCGATGCCACCAACTCGTCCGACATGAAGCCTTCGGCGATCACGTCGAGCGGCCAGTTGCGATCGATCGAGCGGTGGTCGTCAAGCCAGATCGCCGCGTTGAGGTCGCTGACACCCGTCAGGAAGATCACCGCGTCGGGACGCTCCAACGTCACGTCCCACGCGAAGCGGTCCGCCTGGAGCCACACCTGATCGCCCGGCACGGCGCGGTTCACCACGTCGATCGCCACACCGTGCTCCCATGCAACCCGGGCGAGTTCCGAAGCGATCGTGTGATCGTCGCGCTGACCCAGCCCGAAGGCCGTTGCGGAGCCGTAGAGCCACACCGTCCGCCGTCGGCACGAGCACTCGGGGGCACGCCACGTTCGCCGCTGCCCAGCCGAGATGTTGATGTACGACGACTGACCGTCGCGCAGCTTGGCGAATCCCACCTGACGGAAGGCATCGAGGCGGGTGAACATGTATGCCACCTCCGCCTGGTAGCCGCTGAACCACGGCGAGTCGCGCATCGCGGCGGGGGGCAGCGGATCGATGCTCCCCGACGACGGGCTCGGGCCACTCCCGGTTTCGCCGGCCACACCGGCGGCCCGTCCGGTGGACGGCGGCGAGGTCGTGTCCGCGCCGCGGTTCGGGAATTCCGAATCGCCGCGGGCCGCCAGCACCCCCACCAGCACCCCCACCAGCGCCGTAGCGGCGACCACCGCCGCCGGGTGTTCCGCAAGCATCCGCCGTCCCGCGCCTCGTCGGCTACCGGCGAGTCGAACGACCGCACGCCCGACGGATGCCAGCGCGAGCGCGCATGCGAGTAGGGCGCGCCGGCCCGTGGCCCGCACTCGGGCGAAGACTTCCGGCCACCGCAGGGCAACGGCTGCGACAGCGGCTTGCGCCGACATGGTTGCCGTCGGCACGCGCCAACCGAATTGCATGCGGCCCCACCACATGCCGAGCCCGGCGACGATCACCAGCAGCGCGACCGCAGCGCCGTCGCAGCGCCACGCACCACGGCGCGCGAGCACGAACCACCCCATCGATACCCCGACCAACGCCATCACGGCGACCTGAGGACTTCCCAACAGCGCCGCAGCGCCGATGGCGGCACCGCCCCCCACCACAGCGGCAGCGATCCGAGGCCGCGTCGTCCGGGCGAACACCGGCACGAGCGCCGCGCCCACGAGTGCGATCATCACCCGAGCAGCCGTGTCGGATCGAACCCACCCGAGCCGCTGTGCCGGGCCGATCGCACCGATCCACCACGCCGCTGCCAGCCGCAGCGCCGACAGCCATTGCGGCAGCGCTGCACCTTCCGGCGTCCGACGGCGACCGTGCCGCCGTGGAGGGCTCACCGTGCCGCAGCCTTCACGACGATCACGTTCGCCCACAGGTCCGCGAAGATCGACTCGGCGACGAGGCGAGCGCCGTGCTCGTTGTGATGCACGTCGTCGCTGAATATCGCATGGCGGCGGCGAGCGAACACGTCCGAAAGGTCGACGACGCCGGCAGGGAGCCTCCGGCGGGCACCGTCGATCGCGGTACGAACCGCGCTGTCGGAATCGGCCGTGGGCTCCCCCGGTGCCGAACCGGCGGAGACGCGCATCGGCTGCCAATACCGGCGAACGTCGAGCCCCGCACGAAACGCAATCGCATCGCCCATCGCGAGAGCTCTCGAGTAGGTCGCCGCGGCCAACGCTCCGACGCCGTCGGGCGAGCGCGGCGGAACCGTGGGACTGGGCGTCACGCTCACACCCGCCATCGATGTGGGGGTCGCGCTGCGAGCCCTCGACTCGTCGGTCGCTCCGCGGATCGCAGGCGACTCCAAGAAGTCCTCCGTCAGCTGCTGCACCGGCGCCACCGAGTCGGCGAGGTGACGCTCCTCCATCCATGTGGCGGCGGCCATCTCGCTCGCGCCGTCGTAGAAGACGATCAGGTCCGGCGGCGGTTCGCGCGTGAGGTCCCAACGGAGGCGGTTCACCTCCTGCCAGTGTTGCTCGGAGGGAACACCCTTGTTCACCACGTCGAGAGCAACGCCGCGCGACCAGGCGACCCGCGCGAGTTCCGACGGGATCGTGTGACCGTCCCTCTGCCCGATCCCGAAGGTGGTCGAGGCCCCGTACATCCATACGACGATGCGGCGGCACGAGCACCTCGGCGGCACCCAGGTCGACCGCCTGCCACCGACCACGTTGATGTACTCGCTCCGGCCGTCCGCGAGCTGTTGGCCATCGATCAACGGGACGACACCGTCGAGCCCGATGCTGGCCTCGATGTCGGCACGATAGGTCGGGTACCACGAGGAGTCGGCGAACGCTGCGGGGATCGAGGTCCGATCCCCGGATTCGGCCGCCGAACGGTCGAGCCGGTACGGCGCCGGTCGCGCCCCGGACCCCGCCGGCATGCCGACCAGACCGCCGGCCGAAACCCCGGCCGCGATCGCCACGAGTACCGCTGTGGCCGCGACCCGCCGAGAATCGGCGCGCGTCGGTGAGGTCTCCGCTGTCCAGCGCGCCGAGGGGGCTACCGGCGGCGCACCTCGAACCACCCATCGCGCTGCCGGGTCGTGCGCCCCGATCGTTCGGCGCCACACCCACGGGAGCAACACAGCGACCAGACCGAGCGCGCCGAACAGCGCCGCCTGGATAGCACGACCAAGCCCATCCTCAATCCGTTCGGGGATCGATGGGACGACCCAGCCGAGCGCCGTCGTGACCACACCGGCGGCGAGCAGCGTCACCGCCGAGCGCGTCGACAACCGATCGGCGGCGGCGAACACGATGATCGTCGACAGCGCGACGACTCCGAGCCCGAGACGGATGCCACGGCGTGTCGAACGCCCGCTCCCCAATGCTCGGCCCTCCACTGTGCGGATGGTACCGGCGTCCGCTCCCGCCCGTGCGGCAGGCATCGCCGAGGGTCGCGCACCGTACACTTCGCCCCGTGACCACGGCGACGCGGCGGACCCCGCCCGGCGAACGCGAACGCCGGCCCGGCGCGGCGGCGTCCAGGTGAACGCGCCCCCCTTCGGGCGCGACGACGGTCCGGTGCTCGTCGTCGCGGCCCATCCGGACGACGAGACGCTCGGCGCTGGAGGCACGATCGCCCGCCTCACCCGCGCGGGAACGGCGGTGTCGCTGCTGGTGCTCGCCGGACGAACGACCTCGCGTTGCGGCGCGGCGGACGGCGGCGTCGGCCACACTCCAGAACACCTGCAACGCGCCGCCGAACGCCTCGGCGTGTCCGATGTCGAGGCACACTCGTTCCCCGACAACCGCCTCGACACGGTCGCGAGCCTCGAGGTCGCGCGGGTGATCGAGCAGACCATGACGCGGGTGCGGCCGACGGTGGTCATCACGCACCACGGCGGCGACGCGAACGTCGACCACCGCGTCGCGCACCGCGCCGCGGTCGTGGCGACACGACCTCAGCCAGGACACCCTGTCCACACCGTGCTGGCCTTCGAGACGCCGTCATCCACCGAATGGGCCTTCGACCCGACGCGCACGTTCGACCCACAGGTCTTCGTCGACATCACCGAGACCCTCGAGACCAAACTCGAGGCCCTCGCCTGTTATCGGGACGAACTGCGTCCGGCGCCCCATCCTCGATCGATCGAAGCCTGCCGTGCCCTTGCCCGCTGGCGCGGTTCGACCGTCGGCGTGACCGCCGCCGAGGCATTCCGCCTTGTCCGCCACGTCGTGTGACAGCCGGGCGGCCCCCGATAGCGAACGGCGTCCCCGCCAAGCGGCGGACCGTGCCGAGATCGGTACCGAACCCGCCACGGCAAGCCCCGTAACCTCGGGATCGCGATGACCACCACCGCGGAAACGAGCACTCCCGCCCCGGGCAATTCCCGAGGTCGCGCCATCGCCAGCGTCGGTCTCCTCGTGCGCCGCCGTCCCGTCGCTGCGACCGCGGCGATCGCAACCCTGATCGCCCTCGGGCATGCCGCGTGGATTCTCATGCACCGGCGCCTCGGAGCGTTCGATCCGGATGAGGCCGGCTACCTGGCTCAGGCGTTGCGCTTCCATCGAAACCTGGACCCGCTCCACCCCACGACGCTGCTGCGAGAGGTTGGTCGAACCGGCACGGCGCCGCTCGTGCCATTGCTGTCGACGGCATTCCTCGTGATCGGCTCGCGCAGCCCGACCACCGCGCTCCTGGTTCAGCCCCTCCTTCTCGTCGTTTGCGCGACCGGCATCGCGGCGCTGACCCGACGAATCGCTTCGCCGGCCGTCGCAGTCGGCACCGGCTTGACCTTCTGCACCCTGCCGACCGTCACCCTCGCAACGCAGTCGTATTGGCTGGGGCTCGGCGCGACGGCGTCGCTCATCGCGGCGACCTGGGCTCTGGCCGCCTCCGGCGGTGGCGCCAACTGGCGCGTGTGGCTGTACGGACTCGGCATCGCCGCGATGCTGCTCAGCCGAACCATGACTCTCGCCTTCCTTCCCGCGGCGGGCATCGCCGGACTCGTGATCGCGCGCGGCTCGCGGCGAAACATGCTGCGCGTGACCGCAGCGTTCGTCCTCGGACTCGCACTCGCTTCCCCGTGGTACTGGGCACAATCCGAGACCGTTTTTGGATACCTGGGCGCCTACGGGTACGGCGAGCGCGCGGAGCTGTTCGGCCCAAGCGATCTCATCGGCCGAATCGGGGACAGGGCCTGGGCCTTCTACGGTGGCGGAGGAGTCGTCATGCCGACGGCCGCGATCGGTGCGGCCATCGCGGTGGCGTGGGGTCGACTGCGCAAAGACCGGGCGGGGTTCCCGCCGACAGCCCTCACCGGCCCGGGTTCGGAGACCCGACTCGTGTGTGCCCTCGCCCTCGGTTGCCTCGCGGGGTGCGCGGCGCTGCTGAGTAGCCCCAATCGCGGTGGGTGGTTCGAGACGCCGATTCTCGCGTGGATGACCGTGCTCGCCGGATGGGTGGTGGGACAGGCGCCTCGGCTGATGAGGGGCGGCATCGCCGCGACCGCTACCGCTGTCGGCACCCTCGGGCTTGCGACGGCGTACTGGATCCTTCCGTTCGGCCGGCCGATCCCGTTGCCCACCCACTACGAGCAGGCCTTCGCCGAGTACGACGGCCGATTCGGTTCGAATCACCGAGATCAGCTCGCCGCCGTGGCCGCCGAATGGGCTGGCGCGAACCGACAGGTCGTCGACGATCTCGCCGCGATCGACCCGAAGGCCGTCGTGTCCGTCTCCGGGAACATGGAACTGTCGAACACGAACGCGATGCTGCTCGCAGCAGAACTCCGAGGACTCGACCTCGATCTGCGAGTTCCCGACACGGAGTCGCCGACGCAGCGCCGGGCCGCGCTCGAACCGGTGATGACCGACCGGTGGGGTTCGCCCCGCGAGCACCTGATCGTTCTCATCCGCCACGACCACCGGGCGTTCACGCCCGATGCAATGGCCGACCGCTTCCAACGAGAGATGGCACACGACTGGCGAACCGTCCGCACGATCGCGCTGCCCGGCGGAGCCAAGGTGGAGATCTACCGTCACAGCCCGGCGGGCGCGTCGGCGGGCTGATCCGGCGGGACTCGGTCGCCGGACCGTGTCGGCCTGCGGTCACCGGTGATCGGTAGGCTTTCGCGATGTCACACGGCACCCTGAGACCTGGCGTTGTCGATTGGGCCGCGGTCAAGCCCGGGTGGCGCCCGTTCGGAGACGTCCACCCCGGAGATTCGGTCGGCGCACGGTTCGCCGAGGTCGCCGAGCGGCGGCCTGATCATCCCGCCATCGTCTCGCCGAGCGGGACCTGGACGTACCGCGAGCTCCACGCGCTCGTCCTGGCGCTCGCGGCACGGATCCGCGCAAGTGCACCCGCCGAACGCGTCCCGGTCGCGGTACTCGCCGCCCATGACGGGCCCCTGGTGGCGGCGATGCTGGCGGTCATCGCGGCGGGCCACATCGTGGTGGTCCTCGACCCCACATCGCCGGGAGCGCAACTCGGGCACGTGCTCGACGAATGCCGACCCGCGGTGCTCCTCCACGACGCCAACCACGCTTCGACGGCCGGCGAGCTGTGCGCAGGTCGTTCGATGGCCCGCATCGACCTCGACACCCGGCTTCCCCCACCGGCGCCCGACTCGCAGCCCTCCCCCAGCCGACTCGACGACCCGCTGATGCTCGCGTTCACCTCCGGCACCAGCGGTGCACCCAAGGGCGCCATCATCACGCACGGGGTGTTGATGAACCTGGTGCGCGGCGCGACCGACGCACTCGGCATCGGACCGGACGACCGGATGCCGATGCTGTTCCCCACCTCGCTCGCCGTCGCCGCGTACCCGATGTTCCTGCCGCTGCTGAACGGCGGCACCCTCGCCACGCTCGACGTTCGAGGGCAGGGCCTCGCCCCGATCCCCGAGTTCCTGATCCGCGAGCGGATCACGCTCGCCTACCTCGCGCCCACCGTCGTACGATTCCTGGTCGACGCCCTGGCCGGGTACACGTTTCCCGACCTGAGAATGATTGCGCTCGGCGGTGAGGTCGTCGACCGGGAGGTGGCCGAACTCGCGGCCCGGCTGTTCGACCCCACGCACCTGGCCAATGGGTACGGGACCACCGAGACCGGTGTGATCGCGTTGTATGTGATCGCGCCCGACGACATCGCCGAGGTCGTTCCGACCGGCCACCCGGTGCCCGAGGTCGAGCTCACCGTCGTGGACGACGCCGGTGCTCCCGTCCCGCAGGGCGAGCCCGGCGAGATCGTGGTGGCGAGCCCACACGTATTCCGCGGGTACTGGGGTCACCCCGAGCTCAACCGCGCCGTGATCGCCGCCGACCCCCAGGGTCGTCGCGGCTGGTCGAGCTACCGCACGGGCGACTACGGCCACATCGCGACCGACGGGGCGCTGGTCGTCGCCGGCCGCCTCGACACGAAGGTCAAGGTGCGCGGGCGGTTCGTCGTGCTCGGCGACGTGGAGATGGCGGTCCAACAGCTCACCGACGTGAGCGCTGCGGCGGTGACCTCGCGCCGCGTGGACGGCATCACCGACCTCATCGCCTACGTGGTCCCGGACGACTCCGGCTTCGACCCCGTCGCCGCACGGTCAACGCTGCTCGTGTCACACGAGGCGTTCGAGGTGCCGAGCCGGTGGGTCGTCCTCGACGAGTTCCCGCGACTCCCGAACGGCAAGGTCGACCGGCGTTCGCTGCCCGACCCCGACCTGTTCACCGGCGCCGGCCGACCGGCCGGCGGGTCCGTCGACCCGCAGCCGGCCGCGAACCGACCCGACGCGAGCGGCACGCGAGAACGCCGCGACGCAGCGATGCTGCGCACCCAGCTCACCGACATCTGGCAACGGCTGCTGCCCGTCGGATCGATGACCGTCGACGAGGACTTCTTCGACCTCGGGGGCGACTCCCTCCTCGCCGCGCAGATGCTCATCGACGTGGAACATCGCCTCGGCGTCCGCGTCCCCATGGGTGAGTTGGTCGGCGCTCGCACGATCCGGACGCTCGCCGCCGTCATCGGGCGCCTCGACAGCGACGGCCCGTCCACGTCGACGGTGGCATGCCTACAGCGGGGCACGCTCGACCGCCCGCGACTGTGGTTCGTGCACGACCTCCACGGCTCGGCGTTCCGGGTGCGCCATCTCGCCGAGGCGCTCGGGCCCGAACAGGGCGTATGGAGCTTCGAGTCGCCCCTACTCGGCGGCATCCCCAACCCGGCGACCGACCTGGCGACGTTCGCAGCGCGGTACGCGACCGACCTGGTTCGGGCACAGCCGAGCGGCCCCTACTACCTGGCCGGCTACTCGTTCGGCGGGATCTGCGCCTACGAGATCGCGCGTCAGCTCACCCGGGACGGTCACGAGGTCGCGTTCACCGGCGTCGTCGACGTGGGGCCCGGGTATCGGGGCGTCGCCTGGGGCGGACGCACCGCGCCCCTGCGCCCGTGGTTCGGCGTCGCCCCGCCGCCCGATCCCGACCTCCCGCTCACCGAGCGGCTCCGGGCCTACGCCACCATGGCGTCGTCGCCCGCCCGCCTCGCACGACACCTGAGCGTGCGGACCGGAGTCGCCGCGGCGGTCGACCCGCTGCGGTTCCGCAACGACCTGCGTACCCATGGCACGGTGCGGCCCGAGTGGCGGCTCTGGTACGCGTGGAATGAGCACTGGCGGCTCGCAGCGAAACACTGGAACCGCACGAGCCCATATCGGGGCCGGATCGACCTGTTCTGGGCCGACGACACGCCGTCGGCCGACTCGACCATGGGGTGGAAGCCGCTCGTCGACCAGGTGGTCATCCACCGGTTCGCCGGAGACCACGAGGGCATCCTCGAGCCCCGCGGCGCCGCCCACCTCGCCGCAGCGCTGGCCGACGCGCTCGAAGACGCCGTCGCCCGCCGCGACTGAGCGCCACGCACGCAGTTCGGACCATCTCGGGCGCCTCGGAAGCGGCCGAGACGGGTCAACCGCGAACCAGAACCTCGACCGCGCCGCCGCCCGGCAAGGCGATCCGGGCGACCGGCCGCCACCCGGACCGGCGAGCCTCCTGCGCGAACTCGGCGACCGCCGCGTCGGGCGTGAACAAGATGTGGTCGTGGAGACCGACCAGGAGCACCCGCTCGACCGGGCGTCCGTCGCCCACGGTCTTGCGGTTGCCCGCCGCGTCGGTCGCCCATCGCGACAACGAGCGGGCGCGCTCGGCGCGCCCGAGCGCCGTGTCGGGAATGAAGATCGGCGGGCTCCACCCTCGCAACTCGGCGGCCAGGGTCACCGAGTTCGAGTTCATCAACTGCATGTTTCCCGACATGGTGAACTCGACCGCTCCGTCACGGTCGTCGTAGATCGCGCGCAACTCCCGCTCGATTGCCGAGTTCGCCCGACGCCACTGCGCTGCGGCGCGCGTGCCGGCGGGCCGCCGCGCTGTGGCGAAGCGCTCGTCGTACTGTGCGAACCCGGCCTCATAGTGAGTGCCCGTCAGCGTGTTCGACGCGACCACGTCGACCCCTTTGGTGTCGGGGCCGACCAACCACCAGGCCACCGCCAGGTGCACCGCTGCGGTCCCGACGACGGGCACGACGAGCGCCCAGCGGACGGGACGCGGCGCGTGTGACACGCCGATCGCGCCCAGCACCACCACGAGCGCGACGATCGGCAACTCGAACCACACACCGTTGTTCGACGTGCTCACCAGGGCCGCCAATCCGCCGGACGCGATCACCACGATGACCGTCGCCTCGCGGAATGCGTCGCTGCCCCACCACGACCGCAGCCGCCCGCCGCCCCCGGCGCGACGGACGCGACGGACGCGACGCACGATCGCCAGCGAGACGCCGATCGTCGCGGCGACCGCTGCCCAGGCGTACAGGTCGATGCCGATCGACGAGATGATCCGGTCGAAGCGGAACGCGAGCCGGTCGAGCGGACCGCCCGAGCCGAACAGCCCCGCCCGCGGGCCGTACCCGTACGAAACCAGGTAGCCGAAGATCGCGTCCCACCCGACGATCCACCACGGCCCGGCGATCGCCGCGGCAATCGCGATCGCACCGCCCAGACGCAGGAACCCGCGACGGGTCGGCTCCACCAACAGTGCCGCCCCGAGCACCAGGCCCGGAGCGAAGCCCAACGCCATCGTGCGTACCAACAACATGGCGCCCAGGGCTACGCCGAACCACCAGATGCCGCGGCCGCGGCCGCGGTCGCTCGCCAGCAGCGCCCACGTCGCAACGAGCAGCGCGGTGGCCGTCCCCAATCCGAACCAGTACGACTGCGTCGCCAGCAACACCGCCGGGAGGGTCGCGTAGGCGACGCCCGCAACGACGGCCACTGCATCGGAGGTGAAGCGCCGGGCGATGGCGGAGACGGCCAGGGCGCTCACGACGGCGAGCACCGGCTGGATCATCATCGCCATCCGCGGGTCGCGGGGTCCGATCATCACCAGCGGCGCCGACAGCAATGGCACCAACGGGCCGGTTCCGGTCGCCCCGACCGAATACACGAAGTCGTACGGATGCACCACGCTGAACGTCCGCGCGAACCGAAGCGACGTCGCGAGATAGCCGGCCTCGTCCGGATCGAATGCGCCCACCATGCGGTGCGTCCAGATCCACGCCCCCTGGCCGAAGGCGATCACGCTGCTCGCCGCGACGCACCACCACAGCGCCCGACGGCCGCCGCGTGTGGCGGGACCGGAAGTCGATCCCCGCATCGACTTCGCTCGGGGCCGTACCGTCATCGCCACATTCTGTGAGCCTCGCGTCACCCGAACAAGAGCAGTGCTTCCCGGGCGCCTTCCTTGACACACCACCGACGGTGCCGGAAGCTGGCGTTGTGCGCGTGCTGTTCTGGTATCGGGGGATGGAGAATCTCGGGCTCGGATACCTCATGTCGATGCTCAAGCACCACGGGCACGAGGTCGACCTGATCTTCGAGCCCGGGCTCGACGACAACGGATGGCTCCGCCTGCCACCGCTCGACGCGTTCAACCGCCACGACGCGCTCATGGAACGGGCGAAGGCATTCCGGCCCGACCTCGTCGCGATCGGTGCGCCCACCAACCTGTGGCCACACGCGTCGCGCGCCGCCATGCGGCTCAAGGCCGAACTCGGCGTGCCCATCGTCGTTGGCGGACACCACGCGCAAGGCCTTCCCGAGTACGTCATCTCCCAGCCGTACGTCGACATCGTCTGCACCGGCGAAGGGGAGATCGCACTCGCGGAGTTGGCGAACCGGCTGGAGGCCGGCGCCGACATCACCGACATCCCCACGCTGTGGGTCAAGCAGGACGGAGTGATCCACCGCAACGAGATCGGCCCGCTCGAGAACAACCTCGACGCGTTCCCGTATCCCGAGAAACAGCTCTGGCGCGAGTACGGGTGCTTCCGCGACAACCTCGAGGTCTTCACCGGACGCGGCTGCCCGTTCAAGTGCACCTTCTGCAACATCCACCATCAGCGCGAGCTCTTCGAGGGCAAGGGCGACTTCCTTCGGAAGCGCTCTGTCGAGAACGTCATCGCCGAACTCGAGCACCACCTGCGCCGCTACGACGTGCGCTACGTGTCGCTCCACGACGACAACTTCACGACGAACGTCCGCTGGGTCGAGGAGTTCTGCGACGTCTACACCGATCGCATCGGGCTTCCGTGGTACTGCTTCGGCTATCCGACGACCATCAAGCCCCGCCTGCTGCGGGCCATGAAGGGCGCCAACTGCTCGATGATCTTCATGGGCGTCGACTCCGGCGACGCGGAGGTTCGCAGCGCACTCATGGAACGCCCGATGACCGACGAGCTGATCTACGAGAAGGCCCGCCTCCTTCACGAGCACGGCATCGCATCGTTCCTCTCGACCGTCTACGGGGCGCCGGGCGAGACCGACACGCAGATGATGAAGACCCTGGACATGGTGGCCAACATTCGGCCGACGCAATGCTCGGGCAACGTCTTCTACCCGCTGCCGAAGACCAAGCTGCACGACCGGGCCGTCGCCGAGGGGTACCTCACCGAGGAAGGTCAGGAGAAGGTTCGCCTCGGGCTGTCGAGCTTCCATCACGAGTCGATCCTCGACCACCCGCACAAGGCGCTCGCCGAGACGCTGGCGACGATGACCCCGGTGTATGCCAAGGCCCCGGACGCCGTTCGGCCGCTGCTGCGTCGCATGATCGACCGCCGAATGCACCGCACCGCCAAGGCGATCTACGCCGCGCTGATCCCGATCACGTTCACGTTCATCGGCAAGGAGGCGATCGTGAGCGGCCTGATCATGATGCGGCAGGCGATGGGTCTTCGGAAGCGCCGACCACAACGCGACGAGCCGGCCGTCGTCGGGCCGACCGGCACGGCCGAGCAGGCGCCCGCACGAACGCGCCTGCAGGTCGCCGTCGCGTCGATCACCGACCCTCACGACGACGAGATCGCGGTCGTCACCGAAAAGCACGGGGCGTAGCAGGTCGTCCGCGGCCGACCGTCGCCTACAGTGGCCCGGCGCGCGGCCCGGAGGGCGGCCGGTGTCGCACAGAGAGGAACGCGACGGTCATGGACCTTGCCTCACCGCATCCAAACGACCTGATCCTGATCAGCGTCGACGACCACCTGGTCGAGCCCCCCGACATGTTCGACGGGCGGTTGCCCTCCCGCTATCGCGACCGTGCGCCGCGCGTCATCGTGAACGACGCGGGCAACGAGATGTGGCTGTTCGAGGGCACGGAGATCCCCAACTTCGGCCTCAACGCCGTATCGGGCCGCCCCGAGGAGGAGTACGGCATCGAGCCCACGAGGTTCAGCGACATCCGCGACGGCTGCTATGACGTGGCCGCACGGATCGACGACATGAACGCCGGAGGCGTGCTCGCGTCGTTGTGCTTCCCCTCCTTCCCCCAGTTCTGCGGCCAGATCTTCGCGAACACCGAGGACAAGGACCTGGCGCTGAACGTGCTGCGCGCGTACAACGACTGGCACATCGAGGACTGGTGCGGCGCCGCTCCGGGCCGGCTGATCCCGCTCGCGTTGCTCCCCTACTGGGATCCCGAACTGATGGCGGCGGAGGTCCGCCGTGTCGCCGCGCTCGGCGTGCGCGCCGTCACCTTCTCGGAGAACCCCGAGAAGCTCGGCGTTCCCAGCTTCCACAACCCGCACTGGGACCCGTTCTGGCGAGCGTGCGACGACGCCGCGATCGTCGTGTGCCTGCACATCGGCTCGTCGTCGCAGGTCAAGCTGCCAAGCGTCGAGGCGCCGTTCACAACGATGATGACGCTGCAGCCGACGAGCGTGATGGACACCGCGGCGGACCTGCTCTGGTCGCGGGTGCTCCAGGAGTTCCCCAACATCCGCTTCGCACTCAGCGAGGGTGGCATCGGCTGGATTCCCTACCTCCTCGGCCGCGCCGACTACGTGTACGAAAACCACCGCCGCTGGACCGGCAGCCACCTCGGTGGCCGCCTCCCCTCGGAGGTATTCCGCGAGCACTTCGTCGGGTGTTTCATCGAGGACCCGATCGGAGCCCGACTGATCGACGACATCGGCCGCGACATCGTGTGCATCGAGACCGACTACCCGCACTCTGACTCCACCTGGCCGCACACACCCGAGCGCCTGGCGCGCCAACTCGCGGGGCACGACGACGAACTCATCGCCGCCGTGACACACCGCAACGCGATGCGCTTGTTCGGCTTCGACCCGTTCGCGCATCGCAGGCCGGCAGAATCGACCGCAGGCCACCTCCGTTCGCTCGCCACGCACGTCGACGTCGGGCCGGCGGAGCCTCGCGGCGACTGGACGCCGCCGGAAAGACCACTCTCGCTGCTCGACATGCTGTCGGGAGCGAGCCACCCCCTTCTCGACGAACAGGCCCGCGCCGAAGGCGTCACCGGAGGGTCCGACGAAGAGGAGCCGGATCGGGTGTGACGGCCGGAGCGCGGATCGATCGATTGCTGGGCCGCATCGTGGCGTTCAACAACCGCCGCGTCCAGGCGCAGTCGCAGGGACTCCCCAACCCCCGCGACCTTGAAAGCGAGCCGTGGTTCGCAGCCTTTAGCCGGCACACGGCCGAGATCCGTGGCGAGTGGCTGACCTTTGCCGCGACGGGCCGCCGGCTGCCCCGGCTCGGCGACCTGCTCGCAGAGGAGCAGGGCGACGAGGGCGATTGGCACGCCGCGCTCCTGATCGCGCACGGCCGCCCGTTGTCGACCTACGCCGCCGACTTCCCCACCACGATCCGGGCGCTCCGATCGATCCCCGGGCTCCGCGCCGCGCTGTGGTCGCACTTCGCTCCGGGAACCGAACTTCCGGCCCACACCGGCGCCAACGCCGGGGTGTTGCGATTCCACCTCGGCGTCGAGTGCGGAGAACACGCCGCGTTGTCCATCGGTGACCAGGTGTTCCCCTACCGCGACGGTCACGCCATCTTGTTCGACGACACCGTCGAGCACGCTGCGTGGAACCGCGGCGAAGCCCCCCGCACCACCCTGTTCTGCGAGATCCAACGCCCGCTCACCGGACCGACCCGCTGGTGCAACACGCTCGTGCAGCGCCTCCTCAGCGCCGACCGGCGCTACCGCGACGCCGAACGGCGCACAGCAGCGTGGAACCTGGCGCTCAACTGATGCAGGTCCGCCGAAGCAGCGATCGACTCGGACGGCGGCTTCGCTGGCGGCTGCACCCCGATGCGAAATGGGCCGCCGCCGCCTGGACCACGATCGCGATCGCCTTGACCCTCGTGCAGTTCTTCGCCCACCGCTGGGGAGGACGAGAGGCCCACCCCCGCGTCTCGGTCGTCGATCTCGAGTGGCTGTTCGACGGCTGGGTCGGCCGCGACAGCAGCGACTACCTCATGATCGCCGAGCACGGGTACGTCGTGGAGCGGCTGCTCGTGGTGTTCCCCGGGTTTTCACTCGTGCTGAAAGGCATAGCGATTCTCGGCGAGCCCCGGGCCTGGGGCGTTGTCGCTGCGGCGGGCCTCGGCCTCCTGAGCGTGCTCGGCGTGCAGTCCTGGTGCACGAATGCAGGCTTGGACCACCGGGAGCAGCGCGCTGCGGTCGCCGCCTACCTGCTCTTTCCGTATGCGTGGTACCTCTACGGCCCGCTCTACGGCGACTCGCTCTACGTCGCTGCGTCCGTGTGGGCGTTCGTCGCCGTCCAACACCGGCGATGGACAACAGCCGGTCTCCTCGGAGCGATCGCGTCGGCGACGCGCCCGACCGGGTTCGCTGTTGCAATCGGCCTCTGCATCGCGACGCTGGAGGCGTCCGGGTTCCACGTCGGATTCGAATCGCAAGCCACCGGCCGCCGACGCACCCTCGATCTGCGGGCGGTCCTCTCCGTGAACCTCGCGTGGGCCGGCCTCGCCGCCTACATGGGTTGGCTGTGGGTTGCGCGGGGTTCGCCGTTCGCATGGCTCACGGCCCAACGTCATTTCCATTCGACCGGCCCGGCCACCCTGCTCAAAGAGCAGTTCGTCGCAGCGTTCTGGTCAGGAGCGAAGACGTCGTATCTGACCTCGACCACGCTCAGCGCCGCGATACTCGCATCGTCGTTCGTGCTGGTACCAGTTGTGAGACGGCACTTCGGTGGCGGACCGGCGGCGCTCGTGTTCTTCTCGTCGCTCATGCCGGCGATCTCCGTTGCCACGTTCATGGGGGTCGGCCGATACCAACTCGTGTTGTTCCCCGCGTTCGCCGTCGTCGGGCGGTCGCTCGCACACAAGCCCGCGCTGGGCCGCTTGGTAGCTGCTGCCTCGTTCACAACACTCGTCTACTTCACCGTCGGCTTCGCTCGCGGCGCATACCTTGCGTGAAATCGAGTCGCCGGAGCACCCCCCCGCGCTGGGATGCCGCCAGGCCGAGACCGTCACTCATCGGGCGTCGCCGGCCGCACCGATGACCACCGTCTCGCCCCGGATCGATACCGGAACAGGCTCGATACGTAGGCCCTGCTGCCACACGGCACCGACCAGCACTGCAACCGCGATCGCTGCAAGAACAGGCGACAGGGCCCTCCTGGTAGACGCCCATCCCGTCCACGAGGCGCCGACGGCCATGAGTCCGGCAATACTGAGCGGCACCCCGGTGAGCCCCATCGACCACGCGAGCACGTGCGGGCGAGTCGAGATCAGCGCCTTCCATCCCGGGTAACCGAACGATCCACTCGCGAGCGATCCGGCAACCACCAAGGACAGCTGCGCGGCCCAAAATGTTCCGGCTGCCATCATGACCATCGCCAAGCGTCCGGGCCGACGCCAAACCACCGAGGGGCGGCCACCGGTCGACGCGAGCGCTGCGACACCGGCGGCACCGACGAACACCGGAGGGCGGTCGATGGGGGCGGCAACGGCCGCGCTCGCAATGACTGCCAGTCCGATCAACGGAACCCACCGCGACGGGGCATGCCTGGGATCACCGAATCCCCGTGCCACCCAGACTGCGACCAGCACCTCGACGGTGAATCCGGTCGGCCCTGCCCCCAGCCACATCGATGCGGGCGGAATCGCAGCGAGGAGCAGGATCGGCCACCCGATCGAGGGGTGGACGTCGCCCAGCCACGGCATCGACGATCGAGAGAAGACCGCGAGGTCGGTCAGCACGAAAGCGGCGAGCAGCATCCCGGCGACGACCACGGCGCCGTTAACGGCCGACGGCCCGCTGCACAGATAGGCGGCCAGCACAGAGCCCCCTGACCAGATCGTCCATCGCAGTGCGGGTGGGCCGCCGAACCTCGCCGAGAGGAGGAAGGTCGCGAGAGCGACGACCACCGCCGGGACGGGCTGAGCGACAGCGAAAGGCACTGCGACCGAGACCGGAATGGCACCGATCACCGCAGCGGCAGCCAAACCTCGGGTCCAGGTCTGCCACCGGCCGACCATCGTCGGTGGATACACAACCACGTCGGTCATGGTCCGAAGCTATCGTGACCGCGCCGACGTGGCAGGGCCGTCACGATGGGCAGAACGAGTCTCGGTACGCGGTGATGGTCGACACCGCCCGCTGCGCCTCGGCGAACGTGCCGCGCTCGATCCCGGCCTCCTCAAGGAACCGCTCGACTGGCTCCGAACCCCAACCATCCGTCGACGCAAGGTCGACCATGCGCTGCGCTGCGCGTCGAGCGGTGTCGACGGAAGCACCGATCCATGCGGGGAAGTCGTCCCGACGCTCGTCGAGCAGGCGGCGCAACTCGCCGACCTGGTGCTCAAGGTCGGCCGGGTCATCGTTGTTCCACTGGGGAACGTCCGACAGGTCGTACCCGCACCAGCGTTGGGCCACCGTCCGCGGGATGATGCGGTGGATCCGCCCCCGCAGTTCAGCCGAGAGGAATCCGGGGCCCTTCGGGTCGGGGATGACCGCCGTACCCTCGCTGATGACATTCATCGGTGGCGCCGGCCACACGTCGAAGAGGTACCGCGTGGTCACGCCCTCGGAAGCCGAGTTGTCGGCGACCATCTCGTACACGTGACCACCGCTCGTCAGCACCGCCACCTCGCCATCGCGCAGCTGCCCGAAGCTGATGACCCGATCCTCGTTCAGCTGGGTCACGACGGGAGCGTCAAAGATCGCCTCGGTATCAGCGGGATAGAACGCCCGGATCGCGGGATCCGACAGGTCGGAGAAGAGGTACTTGCCGACCAGTGACGGGAGTTTTCGCCCCCGATACACGGCGCCGCCGATGACAGCGCTGGAGAGGTGATCCTGCCGGCTGCGCGCGTACGCCGGATCGGTTAAGGGTACGGGCACACTCGCCGGCATCCCGGGCCGGGAATCCGGCCCTTCCCGATAGGGCCAACCGAAGTTCGTCACGTCGTCGAACTGGTCGGCGCGCACGACGTTCACCTCCTCGTAGGACCCCTCCCCGACGTCTCCGATCCACAGATCGCCGGTTGGCAGGTCGACCGAGATCCGCCAGGGATTGCGCAGCCCACGCGCCACAACATCCGACACGCCCGGCGTCCACGGCAGGGACCCCGGGTCCCGCGCGATCGACTCCGGCACGCGCAGGATTGACCCGTCGGGGTTTTGCAGCCCGCGAGCCTCGCCCGGTCGCTCGAATGCACCGACCGACACCACCAGGTCGCCCGACTCCAACACCGCGATCGATCCGCCGGCGTGGACGAACGGGTGGTCCAGCCGGAACACGACGCGCCCGTCCGAGGGAGCGAGGCGTGTGCCAGCGTCGTACGGAAACGACCGGAGGATCAGCGCGTGGTCGCCCGTCGCCACCTGCAGCGAGTACAGCCGATCGCCCTCCGGGGAGGTCGCAATCGAGAGGAGCCCGTCGATCGGAGGATCGCTTGACGTGTCGCCGCTGAGGTCGGCCACCGTCTCGTACACCCACTCGGAAGGACGCTGTGGGTCTGCCTGGGGCGGAACCGGCGGCGGCACCATGGTCCGCTCTCGAAGGTCGGCCGTCGCCAACGCCGCGCATATCACACCGAGGATGCAGACCGCAGCGACGCGCCGCACCCCGGCCGATGCACTCATGCGAAGGGGTAGACCGCGAGCGGAGCGACCGTTTGGGCGGTGAGCGCTAGGCCGACCAGCGCCAAACCGAGCAGAACGACAATCAGCAATGAGAGTCGGCGGGTCGCTATCGAGAACCGAAGGACCTCACAGATCAGCCGTACCACGTGGATCGCGAGTCTCATCGGGTATTCCCTTCCGCAAGCAACTGGGTGAGCCGAGGCTTGAGTTCACCGTAAATCGCGCTCCCGATCACCTCGGCAGCTCGCTCGTTGTGGTGAACATCGTCGGTGAAGAGCGCTCCGGACACATCGTCGAGCACATCGGTGAGGTCGACCACGTCATCGGACAGCGCCCGCTGGAGGAGTTGAGCGGAGCGGCGACTCCCGGTCTCCAAACTCGCGTCGTCGTGCGGCTCATCCAACTGGATCGGACGGGTCGCCCGCGCCGGCTGCCAGAAGTATCGGATCGGGACTCCGGCCTGCTCCGCTGTGGCACGACTCACTCGGCGGGCCCGGTTGTACATGTCCATCACCCGATCCACAGCCTGCTGCTCGCCGCCGTCACCCCAGCCGCTGCCTCCGGGGAACGACGCACCGCTGGGCACGTCCGATGGCGGAGTACCCAGCCGATTGGTCTGCGCCCAGAGGTCGCGCAAGGTGGGATCGATCGGTGCAGATTCCGCGCCCGAACCGGGGCGACCCGCACCCGTCGCCGCCCACACATCATTGACGCCGTCATAGAAGATCACCAGGTCCGGCGGAGGATCAGCCGTCAGATCCCACGCGAACCGCTCGGCCTCCATCCAGTGGAGATGACCGGTCTCGCCCCGATTCTGCACGTCGACGACGAGGCCGTCGGCGGAGGCGGTCTTGGCGATGAAGGACGCAATGGTCCCCTCGTCGCGCTGGTCAAGCCCCCACGTGGTCGAGCCGCCGTACATCCACACGGTGAGCCGCCGGCACGAACACGCGGGTGCCTGCCACGTGACCCGGCGCCCGTCGACCACGTTGACGTAACTCGTTCGGATGTCCAGGAAGCGGTACGGATTCACGTGCCGCCAGCCGATCCGCGGGTCGAGAGCGAACCCCTGCCCAGTGCTGTAATCGGAGTCGACGAACCACGGGTCGTCGGCATGCGCCGCCTGCGGCGACCCGTTCGACGGGTGGTAGGCCTCGAGGTCGGCCGGCACCGGATCGTCGAGCACGATCTCGACCTCGCTGTCGGTCAGCGCGGCGAGCCGGAATCCCGCCCGGTATTGCGCCGACGCGAGCGCATCCTGCACCCGCACCCGTACCGCCGGGATCGACCAAGCGACCGCAGCGCACACGATCACCGCTAGTGCCGCCCGCCGAAACGACGGCGCGGGGGCGCCGCGCACCCGCAGCTGCGAACTCCGACGCGTGGCGGCACGAGTCGACCGCTGCGGGCGCGGCCACCAGCCGGCGCCCAGCAGCGCGCTGCTGAGGGGCCGCCACAGCAGCGTCGGCACGATCCCCACGGCGGCGATGAGCCACCCAACGATCCCGTCGATTCGCGCCACCCCCCTGCCACTGTCCCTGCCCCTGCGCGTCCCGGCCGGCGAGTGGTCCGCCCGACGCCACGTCGGCGTCCCGCTCATCGTGGAACACCCGACGCGAGTTGGCGGAGTGTGTCCGAGAGCTCGCCCGCGAGCCTCCGACCAGCGACCGTCGAGGCGCGTTCGTTGTGACGCGTCGCGTCCGCGAAGAACGCCGTCGACCGGCGCACCGCCGACGTGAGGTCGATCGAGACGTGTGCTGCCGACCCCGAGCCGAGCGCGGCCTGGGCGATGACGCGCTCACCGGGCGACGCGTCGGGAGACGTCGGCCAGATCGGCGCCGACACGTACCGCACCGCCACGCCGGCGTGGTCCGCTGCGCGATCGCTCATGAGCCGGGATCGATCGAAGCGCTCCGCAGCCAACGACTCGACCGTCCACGGTTTGTCATCGAGCGTGGGCCAGCCGAGCGGGACCACGTTGTCGGGTGGCACCGCCAACTCCTCGTCGGTCGCGACCACCTCGTCGTAGAGCTGTTCGTTGAACCGTTCGAACGGTGCCCGCGTGTTGCCCTTCCCCGAGCGGATCAGCGCCTCCGCCGCGGCGGCGTCCTCGATGCCGGTGTAGAAGACCACGAGGTCGGGCGGGCGCTCGCGAGCGAGGTCCCATTCGAAGCGCAGCACGTTCCTCCACAGCGCCGTACCCGGCACGCTTCGGTTGCTGACGTCGACGGTGACCTCATCGTTCGCGGCGGCCCGGGCGAACTCCGAGGCAACGGTGTGCTCGTCTCGCTGCCCGAACCCGAATGCGGCGCTTCCGCCGTACCACCACACCCGAACTCGCCTGCAATCGTCGGTGCCATCGGCGCAGTCGTCGGCCGCCCAGGACCGACGGATGCCGTCGCGAACATCCATGGTGTCGGTCTCGATATCGAGCACGCGATAGATCTCAAACGGGCGCAGCGCCACCCGTTCATCGAGCGCCCACGCAACATCGCGTCGGTGTTGGACGAACCAGTCGGCGGTGGCGAAGGCCCGAGGCACCGGCTCCGAGGGGTCGAACGCCCCGAGCCGCAGCGCGAGCTCGATTCGAGCCGCCGACGCGGCGATTCCGTCCCCGCCCCGCGCGCCCTGCACGCCGCCCACCGCCATCAGGAGCGCCGCGGCGATTCCGACGCCTCGCCGCGCCGCGTGGGGCCTCGGAGGGGTCCGCCCTGCATCGACGGTCCAACGCTCGCGAAGACCGGTCGTCGACCGGGCAACGCTGAGCCACGCGTTCGTTCGCGTTCCACGGCACAGCCAACGGGGTGACGCGAAGGTCACGACCGCGCCCAGCACACCGAACGAGACCGCCGCTACCGCCGTCGAGACCGCCGCGCCGAACGACCGGCCGAAACGGTCGATCATCGCCGCGACACGAGGCGGGGCCAGGGCAACCACGAGCCCAACACCGGTGGGCACAGCCGACTGAAGTGCCGTGCCGTTGCTGGCAAGCGCCAGCGCCGTCACCGTCGACAGCACCGCCGAGGGAGCGAACTGGTGCGGGAAGGCCGCCTCTCGGTCGCGAGCCGACCCCGGCCCGAATCGGCTCATCCACGCGACGATCACAACCCAGGCTGCGATCACGCCCCCCACGCGGATCGTCCGGATGTCGCCGTAGGCAGCACCCAGACTCGGGGTGGCCGCACAGCCCAGAAGGATCGCTGCGCGTGCGCTGCGCGAAAGACCCGGTGCAACGTCGGCGGTTCCGATCGCCCGCCAGCCGGGCGCGGTCACCTCACCCGACACCGTCATGATCCACGGCGCCGCCCGGTTCGTCGTCGAGCGAAACGAGGCAGTCCTCGATCACCAGCAGATCGAGTCCGGCGATCCTGGCCGAGGAGAGCGCGTGATCCGGCGAGCACACAATCGGCTCGCCGGCACGATTGAACGACGTGTTGAGCAGCACCGGACAGCCGGTCAAGGATTCGAACGCCGCGATCAGCCGATGGAACACCGGGTGAACGTCCGCATCCACCGTCTGCACCCGGGCCGACCCGTCGATGTGCGTACACGCCGGAATCTGCGATCGCGGAACCTGCACGCGGGCAACCAGATCTTCCGGCTCCTCGTCCACCGGCACCAGCTTCTCCGCAGCGACCTGGCAGGTGCGCAGCATGTACGGCGACGGCTGGTCCAAATCGAACCACTCGGTCGCTCGCTCGACCAGAACCGCGGGGGCGAACGGTCTGAACGACTCCCGGCCCTTCACCCGCAGGTTGATGTCGCGTTGCACCGTGGTCGACCTGGGATCCGCGAGGATCGCGCGGTGGCCGAGGGAGCGGGGCCCGAATTCCATGCGGCCCTCGAACCAGCCGATCACCTCGCCGGCGGCAAGTCGGGCAGCGACCGCAGCGCATCGCTGCTCCTCGTCGGGCAGGTGCTGGTAGTCGATGCCCTCCGAATCGAGCCATGACCGCACCTCGTCGGGGTCGAACCATGGGCCGAGCTGGGCGCCGTTCATGCCGTCATCGTCACTCGTCCAAGCGTCGGGCGAGGAGCGCTCGCGATGCCGGGGCGATCCCTTCTCGGAATGCCAGTACCACAGGGCAGCACCGAGGGCGCTGCCCGCGTCGCCCGCCGCCGGTTGCACCCACAGGCGGTCGAAGGGACCGTCACGCAGCAGGCGCCCGTTCGCAACGCAGTTGAGCGCGACACCGCCGGCCATGCACAGGTTCGACGACGCCGTCAGCTCGTGGGCGCGTTCGGCCATCCGGAGCACCGCGTCCTCGACGAAGTCCTGAATGCTTCTCGCCAGATCGCGATCGCGCGCCGAGACCGGGTCGCCGTGCGCCCGAGGTGGCCCACCGAGCCGCTCCTCGAGATGACGCATCTTGCGCACCGGATCGCCCCACCACCGCACCGCCTTCGTGTCGATCCCGACCGACCCATCGGATCCAAGGGTCGCGATGGACTCGATCGCGTCGCGAAAGCGCGGTTCGCCGTACGGGGCGAGTCCCATCAACTTGTACTCGCCATCGTTGGCTTCGAAACCGCACCACTCGGTGATGAGCGAGTAGAGCAGGCCCAGCGAGTTCGGGTAGCGCTGTTCCTCGATGAGGTCGACCCGGTGGTTCGCGCCCTCACCGATCGTGGCGGTCGCCCACTCACCGATCCCGTCGATGGTCAGGATCGCCGCCGACTCGAACGGCGACGGCAGGAACGCTGCAGCGGCGTGGCTCAGATGGTGCTCCGAGTAATACACCGGCGGTGCCTTCTTCGCGCCGAGCTGTCGCATCATCCGTTCGATGCGATACCCGATCAGCAGATTTCGGCGCATCAGCACCGGCATCTCGCGGCGGAAGGCGTTGATGGCCTTGGGGCCACGACGCTGGCGCGCCGCGAGCACGCGCGAGAGGACGTTCAGCGGCTTCTCGTGGAAGACGACCGCGTCGATGTCGGCCGCATCCAAGTCGGCACACGCGAGCAGGGATGTGACCGCCTGCTCCGGCAGCGAGTTGTCGTGCTTCACCCGGGAGAAACGCTCCTCCTCGGCGGCGCCCACGACTTGGCCGTCGATGATCAGCGCCGCGGCCGCGTCGTGATAATCGCAGCTCACGCCCAAGACGCGCATCGCGGTCCCTCCCAACAGACCGACACCGGCCGACACCGACCGATCCGGACAGCCATGGTAGGCGGTCGAGGCCAGCGGACGGTCAACGATCACCCGCACCAGCGAGTCGCCGCAACTCCGGTTCCAGTTCCACGAACATCGCCTCGGCGATGGTTCGCGCGCCCCGCTCGTTGTGATGCACGTCGTCGGTGTAGGTCGGCTCGAGATCACCGTCGAGCACGTCGCCCAGGTCGACGACATCGGGCGGGAGCGCGGCCCGGATCTGCTGCTGCAACAGTCGACCGTCGTTCTCCTGGGTCCCGGTGCCATGCGGCTCGTCGAGTACGAGCGGCCGCGTCAGTCGATTCGGCTGCCAGAAGTACCGCCCCGCGATCCCCGCGTCGCGCAGGACCGCCTCCGACGTCCGTCGCGACCGGTCGTACCGGGCGACGACCGTCTGTGCGTCCTTGGACGGCTGCGCCGCGGGCCGCGCCCGACCGATGAGTTTCGCCCCCTGTGGCGGACTCGGCTGCTCATCCTTGACGAAGCGTGAGCTGTTCCAAAGGTCGATCGTCGTCGGGTCGAACAACTGCGGGATGTCGCTGCTTCCGATGTCGTTCAAGACGTTCGACGACCACGCGTCGTTCACTCCGTCGTAGAACACCACGAGGTCGGGCCGGGCGCCCGCGGCCAGGTCGGCGGCGAGGTGCTCGGCCTCCATCCAGTGCAGGTGGCCACACTGGCCTGCGTTGTCGACATCGATCGTCAGCCCCCGCTCGGCAGCGACGCGAGCGAGCTCCGAGGCGACGGTGTGCGCATCCCGTTGCTCGAGCCCCCAGGTTGTCGAGCCGCCGTACATCGCGACCTTGACCCGCCGACAGTTGCATTCCGGCGGGCGCCACGACAGCCGATGACCGTCGACGATGTTCACGTACTCGGATCGCACGTCGAGCATTCGATGCAACGCGTAGGGCCGCCAACCACCCCGCGGGTCAAGCAACCAACCCTGCGCCGCCGACAATGCGTCGGAACCCGCCCAGTCGTCACCTTGGTGAGCCAAGAAGACGCCGGACGCAGGGCTCGCCGGGAGTTCCGGATCGACCGCGTCGGGAGGCTCTTCACCGGCAGCGGTCGTCGCCGACGACGCAGCGGCGAGCCGAAAGGCCCGCGACGGTGGAACTCGGTCGACGGTCCACACCGCGCGAACCGGCGGAAACATCGCAGCCGCTAGACCGCCGACCACGATGACCGTGAGCAGCCGGATCCTCGCGAACGCCGGAGCCTCCCCGGACAGCCCGGACGCCCCGCCGCTCCAGCGACGCATCGGCGTGGCGCAGCGTTCGCTCTGCCACCACCCCTGTGGACCGCGAAGCCCGAGCCCCGCCACACGTTGCACCGCACCGATGCCAACCGCCACAGCCGCTACGCACGACCCGGCCACAAACCACACGATCGCAGCCGCCCCATCACCGATCCGGCGCGTGGCGGATGCCCCCAGCGGTGTCGCGCTCAGCCCTGCGGGGACGAGGAGGAACAGCCACCACGGACTGCGGAGGATCGCCAGACCGATAGCCACCGAGCCGACGACGAGGGGAGGCATCCGATGCGCTACAGCACGAGCGCTCGGTGGAGCGACAGGCCTCCTCGACCATCGCACGATCATCGAGTCGGCTCCAGGGACATGGCGCGCAACCGAGCGTCGAGAGCCACGAAAAGCTCGGCGGCGACGCGCCTAGCACCGCGCTCGTTGAACAGGAACGCTCCATCGAAGTCGGACGAGGATTCGGAACGGAGTTCGCGTGTGACATCCACATCGCCTCGCGGCACGTGCGTTGTCATCACTCGGTAGCTTGCAGCGAGCCGGCCACCGCCGGTCATCGCCACCGGCTGCCATGCCACGAGCACCGGAATGCCGTTCGTCCGGCCGACGATCTCGGCAAGCGACCGATCCCGGCGAAACCGACGCGCGGCCACCTCTGCGAGGCCACCGGCATCGAGCATCGAGCCGTTCGAAGCCGTCTCCCTCGCCCCCGAAGGCGCGGGGACCGTCGAGCCGACCACCGCCCGAAACGCACGGGCCTGCGCGGCGTCGCTCGGCGGTGCCATCGGGTCGCCGGCGAGCGCCAGAGCGTCCGCCGCCTCGACCTCCTCTTGGCCGACGAGGAACACGGCGAGATCAGGAGCGTCCTCGGTCGACACGTCGTTCGCGAATCGCGTGGCCGCTCGCCAATGCGTCTGATCCGGCAGGCCGCGGTTGGAGACGTCGAGCGTCATCCCGTGTTCTGCGGCGATGTCCGACAGTTCCGATGCCACAGTGTGCTCGTCGCGCTGGCCCAGCCCGAACGCGGCATCGCCCCCGTAGAGCCACAGCACGAGCCTGCGACAGTCGCACCCGGGCGGCCGCGCCGACCTCCGGTAGCCATCATCGACGTTCACGGTGTCGGAGTGGACATCGACGAGTCGGTACAGCTCGAACGGCGAGTACGCGACCCGCTCATCCAGCACCCAGGTGAGGTCTCGTCGCAGCCGGGCGAAGTCGGGCTGCGAACGAAAGGCCCGTGGCACGGATTCACCGGCGAAGGGAACCGACGCGCTCGTCTCGCGCGTCGAGTGCAGATTGACTCCAATCACGAGGGCACCGAGCGCGACCGCTGTCACGAACGCACGGACCCCGCGAATCTCGCCACGGGGCACTCCGGCCCCCACGCCCAGATGTCGAGCAGCGCCGCGAAGCGATGCCGATCGACGGGCCCATCCGGGTCCGCGCTCACTGCCGAGCCACCACCGAAGAGGCGCGGCAGGAGTGATGACCACGGCGGCAACCACCGTCGCCCCGACCATGGTGAGCACCGTCGACAGCAGTCGACCGACCCACCTTCCGAACCGAATCGGGACGGCGCTGACGAGCTCGCCCCACTTGGGCGGGAGCACGAGGAGCGCCGCCTGTCCGATCACCGGCAGACCGACCTGCCACGTGTTCGACTCCGTACGGCTGAGCCAAGCCGCGGCCACCCCAAGACCGACGACGACACTCGTCGTTGCGGTGCCCGGAGCCGTCAGCCGTTTCACGGGTGGTCGACCGAGCGCGACCCAGGGAGCGGCGACGATTCCCCATGCCACCCACAAGCTCACCAGGTCGCCCTGGCTATGCCACAGGAGGGCTGAAGCCGCGGCCGCCGGGAGAGCGACCAGCCACGCGGGCCTCGGCGTCCACGCCATCACGACCACAACGGCCGGCGCCAGCACCGCAACGAGCCGAGGGGTCTCGCCTGCCGGCAGCGACGCGGCTCGTACCACCGGACCCAGGATCGCTACCCCCGCCGCGATGGCGAGTGAACGCGCCATCGATCGTTCGCCGCACTCGGCGGTGCGCGTTCTCGCGACGACAGCGGGGTGCGTCGTGTCGCTGGTCTGCCCCGACATGGTCCCTCCGTGGCGCACGGCCAGGTGGGCGCATCCTACGGTCAATTCCCGTCGAGCACCGGGTCACATCCGGCGAGCGACCATCGTGGTCCGCCCGCCGTTGGCGTCCGGCGACGGCCATAGACTCAGCACACCATTCGTTGGCGCCGGGCCGAGGCCCTCGGCCGGGACCGGAGGTCGGCCCCAAGTAGGCGCTGCGACAGGAGGGACTGCCGTGACCACACCTGCGCTCGTGTTCGTCGATGCCGACGGCCACCTGCTCGAGCCCCCGACGGCGCTCGTCGACTACGCCCCTGCCGCGTATCGCGACACGATCTGGCAGGTTCGCCCCGATGCCGATGGGGTCGAGTGGTTGACCCTCGAGGACATGCGCATGGAGGCCGCCGTGATGGCGCTCGCCGGCGCCGGAGGGTTCACCGACGAGCAGCGGGTGAAGGCGCACTCGGGGAGCCTGGCCTATGCCGACCTTCCGCCGACGTGCTGGGACGGAGCGGCACGCCTCGACACCCTCGACGGCGACAACATCGCCCACTCCGTGCTGTACCCCACCATGCTTTTGACCTTTCAAAGCCTGCGCTCGATCGAGTTCGCCGAGGTGCAGTGCCAGGTGTACAACAACTGGCTGTCCGATCTGTGCGCAATCGGACGAGGCCGGCTGCACGGCGTGGCGATCCTGCCCCACCTCGACCCTGAGCGCGCGGCCGCCGAGATCCGCCGTGTCGCGACGCTGCCCCACATCGTCGGCGTACAGGTTCGCCCAAACCCGGCGATGGAGTGGCGTCCGCTCAACCACGAGATCTACGACCCGATCTGGCGAGCGGCGTCCGAGGTCGGACTCCCGATCGGCATGCACCCCCTGTCGTCTGGGGATCTCCCCGGCGCCGTGCGCGGACTGCGGCTCGACCGGCTGGGCACCTCTGAGATCCCCGTGCAGGACCAGGCGGACTACGGCGCCGACAACATCTTCTTCGCGCAGTCGATCGGCAACCCGGTCGACATGATGAGTGCGATCACGTTCATGACGGCCGGTGGCGTGCTGGAGAGGTTCCCCGACCTTCGCGTGGTGTTCCTCGAGGCCAACGGCGGGTGGATCGTGCCGTGGCTCGAGCGCCTCGATCACCACTACCACATCTACGGCTGGGACGTTCCGTGGCTGCACGACACGCCGTCGTCCTACTTCCGGCGCCAATGCTGGATCAGCTTCGACCCCGACGAATCGACGCTTGCCTTCACCGCCCGATCACCATATGTGGGAGCCGACCGGATCGTGTGGGCGTCGGACTTCCCGCACCCGGACGCCAAGTATCCGGGTACGACCGCTCTCCTCGCCGAGTCGGTCGCCGAACTCGACCCGGCCGATCAGCAGCGGATCGCTGGCGGCAACGCTGCCGATCTCTACGGCCTGACGCTCAACACGGCTTCGGCGACTGCATCGAGCACCGACTGAACGTTCGCGTCGGTCATCGTGGGATAGACGGGCAGGGTCAGTACTCGCGAGGCGACTGTCTCAGTCACCGGAAGCGCGTCACCTCCGGCGAACGCCGGCTGGAGATGGCCGGGCGGGTAGTGCAGACCCGCTCCTATACCGCGCCGGTGTAGCGCCGCGCGGATGTCGTCGCGCCGCCCCGCGTCGACCAGCACCGGGAACATGAACGGCGAGGTCACGGCCGCCATCGCCGCGATGAGTTCGAGCCCGGCCCCGCCGGTCGCGGCAGCGGTGCCGTCCGGTCCGCCGCGCCCTCCGAGCTCAGCCACATACCGATCACGGATCTCGCGCCGCCGCCGCAGGCGGCGATCGAGACCCGACAGCTGCGCGAGACCGATCGCCGCGTTCACATCACTCATAGTCCGACGCACTCCGAGGCCGTCCACGACATACGCCGGCGGCGGCCGGCTCGGAACGCTGTCGCCGTGTTGCGTGCGGAGGCCGAGCGCAGCTCGCTCGCGCACCCGATCGGCGAACGCCTCGTCGGCCACGCACACGGCACCGCCCGTGCCGCAGGTGAGCTGCTTGATCGGCCCGAAGCTCAGGCACACGGGGTTACCCGTCGACCCCACGAGCGCAGCGTCCGACTCGATCGACGAACCGAATGCGTGCGCCGCGTCCTCGATGAGCACGATCCCGAGCCGGCCTGCGAACGCCGCCGCAGCGGCGCGCCCGGCGCTCGAACCGCAGTAGTGGACGGCGAGCACCGCGCGGGTGCGCTCGGTCACGCGGGCCTCGGCATCGAGCGGGTCGAGCGACAACGTCGCCGCGTCGATGTCTGCGAACACGGGCGTCGCGCCCACCGCCGCGATCGCCTGATAGGTCGCGCAGTAGGTGAACGACGGAACGAGCACCTCGTCACCGGGGCCAATACCGGCAGCGGCGAGCGACAGGATCAGGGCGTCGGTGCAGCTCGTGACCGCCACCACATGCCGGGCTCCAACCACCCGCGCCACTGCAGCTTCGAAACGCCGGCTCAGGTCCCCGGTTCCGAGCCAGCCGCTGCACATCACCTCAGCGAGGGCGTCGAGCTCGGCACGGCCGACGTCGGGCCGCGAGACCGGAATCGCCGGGACGTGCACGCTCGATACCGATTCGGCGCAGGCGTCAGCCCGCGGCGCTGGTCGCTAGCTGAACGATTGGCTCAGGCGACGGCTCGTCGAGCGGAGGAGCCCACACCAACCGACTGCGGTCGACACCCTCGGCGTAGAACTGCTCGCACCACCTGCGGTA
>WBZL01000537.1_pt1 | contig 42217 bp, 24 predicted proteins | sample 5204291 | NCBI WGS metagenome assembly WBZL01 (sample SAMN12344345, study PRJNA552823) | activated sludge metagenome | biome: Activated sludge suspended growth; feature: Nitrification reactor; material: Wastewater; isolation source: activated sludge from nitrification reactor of wastewater... | reverse complement strand
CAAAGCGAGCAATTTTAGGCAATTAGGATGCAGCGGGCGACTTTTCTTTGCCAAGCTTTCTTTTGGTCGTTCAAAAGAAAGCGGAATAACTTCTTGCAGCATATATCGTCAAACTTTTCACGTAAAGAGTTTAGAACGTTTTGGACAGATATGGTCTGCTGTCCACTCGAATGGAAACTTTTGCATACCCCTCTTATCATTAAATAAGTATTTTATTAATGACCCCAAGTAATTCACAAATGAACTTCACATTTATGCTCATGGAGCAGACATAATCTGTAAATGAAAATTCTTCCGATACTTATAGCAGTCCTTTTAATAAGCAGCAATTGTAAATCCGGCACACTCGACAGCGGGCTTGTCGCATTCTATCCATTCAACGGAAACACTTTTGATGAAAGCGGCAACGGAAATCACGGAGTGAACTACGGAGCAACACTTACCACGAACAGGTTCGGGCTGATGAACAAAGCATTTTACTTTAACAGCAATTACATCGAAGTTCCAAATTCTGCAAGTCTGCGATCTCCAGTAACTTCCATGACAATTGCATTCTGGACGAACATTTCACAATGGGACCAGAACTCTGCGGGTTTTCTCGCAAAGTCAAACACATCTTCCTACGGACAATACGGAGCAATTGCCAATAATGATCCGTACATACAATTCGATCTTGGCGGACAGTATGTACGGATACCAAGGTATCTTGCAACCAACAGATGGTACTTCGTATGTCTGCGCTGGGATGGGCAGGAAATAAAATTATATCTCAATGAAACACTGTATGACTCCGCATCATTCACAGGTACCGTTGCTCCTAACAACTTTCCACTAATACTCGGCAAGCATACATCCGGAGGAGTTCGGTATCTTAACGGAAAACTCGATGATGTGCGGATTTATAACAGAGCCCTTACGGATGCGGAAATATTACGCCTTTACAATGAAGGCAATCTTGATGTAAAGGTTGTGCCCCAGGGATTCTATGACCCGGTATTGCAGAACGCAAAGATGAAGGATACAGTCAGAGTTTATTTGAGAGAACCTTATGCACCATTTGACATAGTTGATTCTTCCAAAGCTCGCATCGATTCCCTCACATTGCAGGGAAGCTTCAGAACTCTTGTCGATCCGGGACTTTACTATATTGTTGTGAAGCATCGCAATTCAATTGAGACATGGAGCAGTGCCCCTGTTTATATAGAAGCTGTCTCAAAGAATTATGATTTCACGCTCTTTGCATCACAGGCATACGGAAATAATCTTGTGCTGAACGGAAACAACTATTGCATCTATGGGGGAGATGTGAATCAGGATGGAATCGTTGATGCTACTGACAACAGCATGGTTGACAATGATGCATCGAATTATTCAACGGGATATGTCAGCACAGATCTTACCGGCGACATGACAGTTGACGGAACTGACTATACCATTGCAGAAAATAATGCTGCTTCATTCATCAGCACGGTTTCACCGATGACATATCAACCGCCATGCAAGATGAATTGCTCACGATTCATTAAGTGGTCAGGATATGTATGGTGTGTTGTCACCTCAAACGGAACGAAGTGCTATCCGGGTCCGAATTATTATTCCTCCGGCGGGAACAATGTCTTCGTTGATTCGGCGGGAGATCTTCACATAAAAATAACCAAGAGCGGAGGAAAATTTTTCTGCACGGCAATCTTTGCAACACAAACCGTAGGTTACGGAAAATACACATTTCTCGTATCGAGCCGTGTTAATGATCTTGACCGTAATGTTGTTCTTGGGCTGTTCACATGGAACGACAAGAGTTGTATAACTAATGCCAACAGTGAGCTCGACATAGAATTCACAAGGTGGGGTGATGCAAATGATCCTAGCGTGATCAACTATTCCGTTCAGCCGACAAACTCCGGACAGGAAACAGAACGATTCACCACCCGTCAGATGACTTATACAGGAAACAAGACACTGCACTTCATTAACTGGACACCTTCGCTCGTGAGTTTTTCGAGCCATAAGAATCATGCTAACCCGCCTGCGCCGGCTGATCTGATTGCTGACTGGTCATTCGGAAATAATAATCCGCCTAAGAGCAAAGAAGAATGTGACTCAAAGCCAATTGTGATACCCGCTCCCGAAAACGGCACTCATCTGAATATCAATCTATGGCTTGACAGAGGCCGCTATCCATCGGATGGACAGGAAGTTGAAGTTGTGATTCATAGCATTGAATATACTGCTTTGGGATCAGAGTAGGTTTGTCAATAAGGGAGAACCAAATTAATCTTAAGCTTCTCACCTCCTCGAACTCCGTACCTCCTCTGTGTTCTCAAGGACAAAATATCTAGAACTCGTTACAATCTGATTTAATTGAATCCGGAAAGAGCAAACCGCAAAGTACGCAAAGCAGGCGCAAAGGTCGCAGAGGTTGAACTCGTTTGACTCTATCAGCTCTCACAATCCTCCATGAACTCCGTGCCTGCTCTGTGTTCTCTGTGACAAAATGTCTAGAACTCGTTTCAATCTGACTTAATTGAATCCGGAAAGAGCAAACCGCAAAGGACACGAAGTTGTAGCAAAGGTTGAACTCGCTTAACTCTTTCAGTTCTCACAATCCTCCATGAACTCCGTGCCTGCTCTGTGTTCTCTGTGACAAAATGTCTAGAACTCGTTTCAATCTGACTTAATTGAATCCGGAAAGAGCAAAACGCAAAGGACACGAAGTTGTAGCAGAGGTTGAACTCGCTTAACTCTTTCAGCTCTCACAATCCTCCGTGAACTCCGTGCCTGCTCTGTGTTCTCTGTGGCAAAATATCTAGAACTCGTTAAAATCTGATTCAATTGAATCCGGAAAGAGCAAACCGCAAAGATCGCCAAATGTGAGTTGCACTTTGAACTGAATTCAAATTTTTTACTGCATTTCAATAGACATCTGTATTAAGTATTTTCATCTCAAATAAAATAAACAGGAGAGAATTCAGTAATGGCTGAAAAGTTCAAGAATCTCATAAACGGAGAATGGAAAGATTCAGGTAGCGGAAATACTTTTGAAAACAGAAATCCCGCAAAATGGAATGAAGACCTTATAGGAATATTCCCTTCATCTGATGCAAATGATGTAAACGAAGCGGTAGCCGCAGCGAAAAAGGCATTTGAAAAATGGCGCTTGGTTCCAGCTCCCAAAAGAGGTGACATACTCAAAGTGGTTGGAGATAAAATGACCGAAAGAAAAGATGAGATCTCATTTGAAATGACGCGTGAGATGGGTAAGGTGCTTGCAGAAACAAAGGGTGATACTCAGGAAGGAATTGACACGGCTTATTATGCAGCATCAGAAGGAAGAAGGTTGTTCGGACATAATGCACCCAGTGAACTTCCTGACAAGCTCAATCTTAGCTTCAGGGTTCCGATTGGAGTTGGAGGATTCATTACACCTTGGAACTTCCCGATGGCTATTCCAACATGGAAGCTTTTCCCCGCGCTCGTATGCGGAAACACCTGCGTATTCAAGCCTGCAGAGATCACACCTAAAACTGCCGCGATCCTTGTGGAGATAGTGGATTCAGCAATGAGAGAAGTTCTGGGCAAAGATTACATTCCCGGCGTGATCAATATCGTTCACGGAAAAGGCCGCATAGTGGGCGAAGCAATGATCTCTCATCCGGATGTTGACCTGATATCATTCACCGGATCAACGGATGTTGGAAAGAGAATAAATGAAGTAGCCGGCGGATCTCTCAAGAGAGTCTCGCTTGAGTTGGGCGGAAAGAATGCGCAGATCGTAATGAACGATGCAGATCAGGAGCTTGCGCTCGAGGCAGTTCTTTGGGGGGCTTTCGGAACTACAGGACAGAGATGCACGGCAACTTCACGACTCATACTTCATAAAGACATCTACGATGAATTTCTGGAAAAACTTATTCAGAGAACCAACAAACTTCGACTCGGCTACGGGAATGAAAACAATGTAGATGTTGGTCCATGTGTGAGCGAATCTCAAAGAGCTTCTGTCAATGAGTATGTTCAGATCGGAAAAAATGAGGACAAGGCAACTCTGGTTGCAGGCGGAGATTTAGCAACAGACGGCGACCTTGCAAAGGGCTGGTTCTATAAGCCCACTATTTTTGCTGACGTCAAACCGGGCATGAGGATCGAACAGGAAGAGATCTTCGGACCGGTGTTGTCAGTGATAAAGTGCGACAGCTTTGAAGACGGAATCAATATTCTCAACGGAACAAAATACGGATTGTCATCAAGCGTATTTACAAAGAATGTCAATGATGCATGCAGGGCTATCAGAGATATCAAAGCCGGCATCACTTACATCAACGGCGCTACTATCGGAGCCGAAGCTCACATGCCTTTTGGCGGCGTAAAGCAAACAGGTAACGGACACCGCGAAGGCGGATGGACAGTGTATGATTTCTACTCAGAGTGGAAGGCCGTTTACATTGATTATTCCGGAAAGCTGCAGCGTGCACAGATCGACAATTATTGATTTTGATGTATGTGCTATCTATTGATGCAGAGCAGTATGTGAGTCTTTAAAGTTGTTTTCTAATGAAGTAATTTAGCGGGCTTGCCAAAGCAAAGCGGCAAGCCCTTATTATTTGTGATGATAAAATTCATTTTAGTATTCTTTGCAGTATTGCTTCATTTCAGTGAAGCATATTCGCAAACCGAGCCGGAAGCTCAACTTCAGCAGGGCACTGCTTATGTGAACGGAGGAAATTTTCAGGAAGGAATTAATCTGCTTACGCAATTTCTTGAATCGGATCCCGGTAATGCATCAGCAAGATACTACAGGGCGCTTGGCTATTATAACCTTAAGGATTTCGACAATGCAATGTCCGATCTTAACTCATCACTTGCTACGGCGCCGCAATTCACCGAAGCTTTGGATCTCCGTGGCATGGTTTATATGGCTCAGAAGATGCTCACCGAAGCAATAAATGATTTTACAAATGCCATCAATTCAAATCCCGAGTTTGCAGTCTCATATCTTAACAGAGCAATTGCAGAAAAATTAAAGAAGCAATATGCACAGGCAATTGAAGATCTTAACAAGGCAATCAGCATAAACCCTGCTCTGCTTGAAGCATATTATCAGAGAGGAGTTGCTAAGATGCTTATCGGAACGATGGGACCGGCTATTGAAGATCTGAATTTCTATATCGAAAATGTATCAGACAGAGGTGGCGCATATATTGCACGGGGTCTTGCATATTATCAAGAGGGGAAATACGAAGAGGCAGTTGCAAATCTTGAGCAGGGTGTTCAGTTGAATCCAGGACTGGCGAAGGATTTCAATAATATTATTGAGGCTTCGAAGATCAATGCCGGACAAAAGTGAAAGCCGAAAGGAAAGAGATTATAAGCGGGTTGCAGGCAAACATGAAACGGCAAAAGCACCTGAAAGAAAATTATTCTGTGTCAATTGCGGAAATGAAGTTGAGCTGATCTGGGTTCACGGACATTATCAATGTCCTGTATGCAAATGTGTGATCGTAAGCTGCTGTGAAGGAGAAGCAGAATGACAAAAGGAATGTGACATTTTGTGACGCTGAAATCATGTAAACGTAAATGTTGAATTTAACTGCCGGAGAAGATGATCAGACAAGTAATGATGTTTTTTTTATTGATGTCCTTGCTCTCCTGTAAAAGGAATGAAGAGGATTCGCTCAAGATACGAAGCATAACCAAAGATACAGCACGCACCGTTGATAATTATCAGGTGACATCCGGTGAAATAAGAAAGGTAAGCAGCAGTGAAGCAGTCAGATTCATAGGAGATTCGATCACTGTTGCAGGTTATGTCGCCGATGTTTTCGAATCGGAAAAAGTAATATATCTGAATTTTGAAAAGAAGTTTCCGCGCAATGTATTCACATGTACGATCTTTGCCGGTAATGCGGCGCGATTCGGTGATCTCAGGATGTACAAAGGAAAAAATGTAGAGGTGACAGGTAAAGTCACGAGTTATAAAAACAAACCGCAGATGATCTTATGGTCGGAAGCTCAGATAAAAATACTGCCGGATTGAGTACAAGGTCCGGTTTTGTAACAGTGTTTGGTAAACCGAATGCCGGAAAATCAACCCTGATGAATGCGTTGCTGAACTTCAACCTCTCCATAGTCAACCGTAAAGTACAGACAACAAGGAACCGCATCTCAGGAATACTCACGGAGAACAATTACCAGATTGTATTCATAGACACGCCCGGAATTCTTTCTCCCAAGTATGAACTGCATAAGTTCATGTTGTCGGAGATAGCTTCATCTTTTGAAGAGGCGGATATACTGCTGATGATAGTTGATGCGGCTGCAAAGGACCCGCTCGAAGATGTGAGATATGTTTACGATTCTTACGAGAAAAACTTTGGAGACAAGAAGAAAATCCTTGCATTGAACAAAGCCGACATTGCAGGCAGAGATGTTCTGATGCCGCTTACTGCAAGAATTTCGGAGGCATTCAGTTTTGATGAGATCGTTCCCGTCTCAGCGCTAAAGGGAGAGAACATTGACCGGCTTAAAGAAGTGATTGTCACATTTCTTCCTGAAGGAAATTTTTTCTATGATGAGGATACGCTTACCGATAAGCCGGAGAAATTCTTTGCGGCAGAGATATTGCGAGAGAAGATATTGTCACTGTATCATGACGAGATTCCATACAGCGTAATGGTGAGCATTCAGGAGTTTGCCGAAAGAAGTGACAAGCTTGTTTACATCAATGCGGAGATCATTGTTGAACGTGAATCACAAAAAGCCGTGATCATCGGGAAAGGCGGAGAGAGTCTGAAGAAAACCGGAGCCTATGCCAGAAAGAGTCTGGAGCATTTTCTCGGGAAGAAAGTGTTTCTCGAGCTGTTTGTAAAAGTAAGGAAAGGATGGAGAAACAATAAGAACTTTGTTAACAGCAGCATGATCAGAAATAACCCGTCCTGAATGACCTGCCGGTCGAATACAAAACTCCCTTATATCCAAGTTCATTCTTGAATATGTTTGGCCTCACAAATTCATCAACGGAAAAATAGGTCAGATACTTTCTGACTCTCCACGAAAAAATAAGATTCCTTGTGTTTGAAAATTCAGGACGTGAAAGGAGTGAGAGATTTCCAGCTGTCTGATTTGTCACAACAAAGTATTTCATGTCCGGATTCGTGCTCTTGAACTCCAGTACATATATCCCCGCTCCTGAACCGACGGTATATCGAAACTCCGTTCTGCCGTCAACTCCAATGTAGCCGTCAGACGGGACTACAAGCTCCGGAAGAAATTCATCCGTCACCTTGAAATTCTGTCCGGGTGATGAGTAATAGTATGATTGAAATTTACTTCCGGACCTGTTTTCTGCAAAGCCGGAAATTTTGAGCCTGGAAGACAATGGTGTTTTCTTTGGAAGTTCGGCAGTAGTCAATTGTTTCTTGCCATCGGCTTCGTAGATTGTCAGTTGAGAATTCTTTGAGTAATCCGGGAAGTCGAGTGAAACTTCGATCTTGCTTTGATAATAATCACGCAGACTGCTGTATATCTTTGAAGATGAATTTGATGATCTAGATTCAGGCTTAGCCGGAAGCACGACCTCGTTTGAACTTGTTCCTCTGCTGATCGAAACGGATTTCTTTCTGAACAGCTCATAGCCCGACGGATTCTTTCTCATCATTACAACATCACCCCGGATGTTTGTCAGCATTGCAGGAAAGTCAACAGTAAGAAAAACATAATCCTTATTGCTTCCTGCGATCTTTGTCTCGCAGTAAATCATCTCGCGGCTTATGAAACTTACAAACGCCTCCGAAGTATCTGCAAGCGGCGGAAACATTACTTTTATTGCCGAGCTGTTGTAGTTGCGTTTATCCGGCTGACCGAAGAGAATGAGATCCGGATCAGTCACGGAAAGATCATAGTATATCACCGCCGTAGAAGTGTTCCTCTCGGCTATCAATACATCATAGGGAAAACCGACATTCATACTCGTAAACCTGCCCATGACATCCGTCTTAAGTTCAGTGCCGTTGATTAGTACTTTTGCATAAGGAACAGGAAAATTTCTTTCGTCTATTACCCTGCCTGAGACAAAGGCAAGTGTCTTTTCAGGAGATGCAAAATCCTCAGAAAGCTCCGATCCAAAAAAAAGAATTAGTGAATTGAATAAAACGACGAATGAAATGAATAAATACATTCAGCAGTTAAAGGTGATTTTTATTTTAGGCAAAATACCCTTAATTTGTTCTAAATAAAATATGAAACTTGTGTTTGCTTTTGTGATTCGCTCACTTAATAAATTCATAATGTCATTAGCGTAACTAAGTCAACAATTGCTTAAGACAAATTACAACATCACTAAATAATTTCTCAATGAAAAAAATCTTTGTAATACTTGTTGTAACATTCCTGATTCATGGATTCAGCAATATATCTGCGCAGGATACGTTTTCAATCTGTGCCGTTGATCCTGTTACCGGTGAAGTAGGGAGCGCAGGAGCATCATGCGTGAACGACTGCACAATCCTTACGGATGTTCATCCGGGATGGGGAGTAGTTCATACACAGGCATCTTGGCTTTCGGCAAATCAGAATTATGCAAGACAGCTTATGGACAGGAGATTGCCTCCTCAGGAGATCATAGACTCTGTCACTGTCCGCGATGCACAAGGCAATCCGACAGTAAGACAATATGGAATTGTAGATCTTTTCGGAGGCGGAAGAACTGCCGGTTATACCGGAGTGAATTGTCTGAATTACAAGAATCACATTCTTGGTCCAACGTATGCAATTCAGGGAAATATTCTCAGCGGACAGCCGATTCTTGATTCTATGCAGGCAAGATTTCTCAGACAACCGGGAAGTCTTTCGGATAAGTTGATGGCAGCATTGCAGGGAGCAAATGTTGTTGGAGCAGATACAAGATGTGCAAGCTGGATGACATCGTCAAAGTCAGCTTTTATAAGAGTTGCAAAACCCGGCGATACACTTGGAGTGTTGCATTTGAATCTTAAAGTGCTTAACACGCCGTTCGGCCGTGAGCCGATAGATTCACTGCAGTCATTGTACAACATCTGGATCACAACAAGCGTGAAGAACATAAGTTCTGTGATTCCTTCTTCGCTGAAATTGCTCGGGAATTTTCCTAACCCTTTTAATCCTGCAACTTCGATTAAGTATGATCTTCCTTCAAACGGAATTGTAACAGTAAAAGTATATGATGTTCTTGGAAATGAAGTTGAATTACTGGTAAAGGAATTTCAAAACTCAGGCACATATGAAGTGACATGGAATGCAGAAGGCAGACCAAGTGGAATCTATCTTTGCGTCATTGAATCGAACGGAAGAAAGGACTCGATGAAGATGATGGTGGTAAAATAGAATTGGGAATTAAGAATTAGGAATATATTGATGATTGAACAATCATCATGCTCCACTTTTCTTGGAGAAGACATCAACAGTTTCCTTGGTTGAATTGTTATCCTGCCATTGAAACACCTGTCAATGCTCCGATGCCGTAAGTTACTGCCCTAGCAGCAAGACTGAATAATACTTGTCGGAATCCTGAAATGATGTGTCTCTTACTATCTGAAGTTGCTTTGCCAGATTATTCATAGTTTTGATGATACATCAAATAGTTTGAAATATTGATTAATACTCTCTAATTGATCTTGCACCTATTTCATAATGAATTATTTACTTGAAATATTTAGGCGCAGTACGGTAACTCCGCAAGAGTATTATCTTATCTTAGCATTATCAAGAAGACTGTTAACTTCTCCGGAAACATCGCTCCATCTCTTTGCCGGAGAGAATGCCATTATTACTATGTTGCTTCCTTTATGTTGAAGGTCTTCGAATACAAGAAACAGAGCATGAACATTCTCTTCAATAACATCAGTTTCGTAAATGACAACCTTTCTGCCGTCAATAGTTCTTTCACCTGTAGGAGTCATCTTCATTATCTCCGCGGGGCCGTCCTCAAGCAAGTTTTCCGGAATGACAGAAACAAAAGCAGATCCGTCAAGTGATTTTCCGTCGTTGAAAAGCAATGCGCCTTGGGGAAAATCTCTGTCGGAGATCTTTTCCCACTTACCTTTAAATTGAAACTCGATTCCGTAGATCGTTGTGCTCTGAAATTCCTTTTCATTTGTTATGTCAACAGAATCGTTATATACAGCACCAGAAGCAATAGGCAACTTGTAATTATTTACACATGATTTCAGATTGGGACTGCATTCCTGAGTGAAGCTGGCATTAACATAATCAATCTCCGGAGAATGATGATTAGCAATTAAAGAACCTGCTGTTGCAAGAACCGTGAAGCAAACGAATGAGTAACTGAGAATAGTACTCAACCGCATCCAAAATAATTCGTAATTCTTCATTCTCAATTCTTAATTCTCAATTCCACATCCAAAAACTCTGCTGCATTTTTCCAAAGCAACTTCTCTGCAAGTTCTGCGTCTCCGGCATAAGCTGATTCAATTAGTTTTCCGGGATGGTGCTCTCCGAGCGGGAACGGATAATCTGAACCGAGCGCGACTTTATCTGTACCGGCAAGATCAACAAGATAGCGCAATGCATCAGGATCATGTACAAGCGAGTCGAACCATACTTTTCCAAAGTAATTGCGGGGATTGACCTTGTTATCAACCGCGACGAGATCGGGTCTGACATTGAAACCGTGTTCTATTCTACCGATTGTGAACGGAAATGAACCGCCGCCGTGTGCGAAACACACTTTAAGCTTGGGAAATTTTTCTAGCACACCGCCAAAGATCATGGAACAAATTGCAAGCGTTGTTTCGGCGGGCATGCCGACAAGCCAGGGCAGCCAGTACTTCGGCATTTTTTCTTTAGCCATCATATCCCAGGGATGCACGAACACAGAAGCACCGAGTTCTTCGGCGGCTTCGTAGAACGGAAAAAGATTTTCGTTATCGAGGTTCCAGTCATTGATATGCGAGCCGATCTCTACACCGTGCAGACCGAGTTCTTTCATGCACCGTTCAAGTTCACGGACAGAGAGATCCGGAGATTGCATAGGAAGCGTTCCGAGTCCTGCAAATCTGTCGGGCGAATTCGCAACTGCTTCGGCAATGTGATCGTTGAGAAACTTGCTGAGATCGTGTGCGTCATCCGGTTTTGCCCAATAACTGAACATCACGGGAACAGTTGACAGCACCTGCATTGTCACACCTGTCTCATCACATTCTTTGATTCTGTCCGATGTGTCCCAGCAGTTTGATTTTATTTCACGGAATGCCTTGCCGTCGATCATCATCTTTGCGCAGCATGGCTTGTAGTGATCAAGTTGCACGAAACCCCCGTAGCCGTACTTTTCTTTCAGGTCAGGCCAGTCTTTTGGGAGGATGTGGGTGTGGAGGTCAATCTTCAAAAGAATTAGAAATTAGAAATTAGGAATTAGAAATTATAAGACTTCAGCTGCAGATAAAAATTGCGGTTGAGTCTCAGCTTTCCTTCTTTAATGTTTTCAAAATAGATCCGCTTATTTTTAAGATCTCTTCGCAATCTTCTGACATTGAGTCGAACAGCTTTCTCTCTATTAAACCCGAATCACAAAGTAATCTTAGCCAATAGTTTGTTTCTCTTGCTTCTTTGTGTGCAATGCCTACCCTGGCAGAGAAATCCTTTCTTGATAAGCCTCCAACAGCTTCTTCGATATTTGCACCAACAGAAGTTCCGCTTCTAAGAATCTGTTTCGACAACTCAAATTCCTTCTTTTCATTCTTTAAGTAAAGATGAAGCTTGACGATTCTCAAAGCAAATTCATAGGACTTTTTCTGTATCACATTCTCTTTCATATTCATCAACTCCTTTTAGTTCTTAAAAATAATCATTGACTGAAACAACTCTCATCTATCCTCGTTTTCAATCTGTGAATTGGCTCAATCCATTTCAACTCTAAAATTTACTCGGTTTATTATTTCTAATTCCTAATTTTTAATTTCTAATTGATCTTAGCCGGCGGCTGCATCACGTGTCCGCAGCTCTTGCAGGTTCTGAGTTCTTCTGAACTGTAAAATTCTTCTAGGAGCGGCGGGAGCTGTGTTACTATGTTTGTCAGTGTGAAGAATTTCTCGTGAAGCTTGGTTCCGCACTTTTCACAGTACCATTGAAAACCGTCGAGCTCATGGTCGTGACGCTTTCTTTCGATGACAAGGCCAACTGTATTTGCGGGTCTCCTCGGAGAATGCGGAGTCTTTGGCGGAACGTAAAATATTTCCCCTTCTTTGATGTCATATATTTTCTGCTCACCGTCTTCAACTATTCCTACCTGAATGTCACCCTCTACCTGATAAAAAAATTCCGGACCGTCCTGAAAGTGATAATCCTTTCTTGAGTTTGGGCCTCCTACAACCATAACGATAAAGTCTCCGTCATATACACACTTGTTTCCTACCGGCGGTTTCATAAGGTGGCGATTCTCTTCGATCCATTTCTTGAAGTTAATAGGTGGAAGCATGATAATCTCCTTTTTTAAATTTTTTAGTTTGGGTTAACTTAACTACCCCTGCCGCTAATTTCTATAAACTTATTCGGTGATGGAGTTAAAGAGTCTGTTTTTAGTTACACTGAGTTCCATTGAGATACACAGAGACATTCATTGAGTTACATTGAGAATCAGAAAAGGATTTCTCACATACGGATATCTTTCTGATTGAACTTGCCAACTTAATTCCAAATTTATTCTTAAAATTTTTCATTCAGAAATTTATAGAGAAATGAATTAACAGAAGTTAAGAGTCAGACTTAGCATCTCCGTGTCTCTCCGTGCAACTCCGTGTCACATGCTTTCTATATTTCTATACAACTGCTTCAGCCTCGATTTCCACAAGCATCTTTGGATCGACAAGCGCACTGATGCCGACAAGTGTTTGCGCCGGGAGGATATTTCTGAAGAACTCTCCGTGTGCTCTGCCTACTTCTTCAAACTTTGATATGTCAGTCAGATATACTCTCACTCTTACAACATCTTCAAGTCTTGAGCCAGCCTGCTCAAGCACCCGCGAGATCTTCTTGAGTATTGTTACCGTCTGCAGATAAGCATCACCCTCACCGATAAGCTTTCCGTCCTCTATGGCAGTTGTGCCTGAAACAATTATTCTGTTGTCTATCTTTACTGCCCTGCTGTATCCGACTTTCTCTTCCCAGATAACGCCGGAAGAGTATCGAGTTCGCTCTGTCATTGCTTTTGAAATTTTTAGATTAACAAATCTGAAGAGTTAATGTTTAACAACCGGTTGTTCTGTTTCAAATTTATGATACTTAGCATGCAAGTGCCTGATCATCTGATAGGATGCATATGAATAAACAAGTCCTGCAACAACATCAATTGAATAATGTGCCTTCTGAAGGATCACACTGATGCCAACAGTTATAGTTGCCGCAAGGAAATAGAACCTTAGATATTTGTTTCTCGCAACCTGAAAAAGCATGAATGATGTTGAAGTATGACCCGAAAAGAAAAGGTCCTTCACTATTTTCATTCCGGTTCCCATCATGAATACAACCGGGTCCTGAAGATCTATGCAATCTCTGGGAGGATCTAGCGGAATAAGATACATGGAGATCATCCTTAAAGTTACAAGAAGCGTATAGGTCTGAAATGCCATCATGAGCTGTCTCGGATTGAAGCTGAAAGATATGATCCCGATAAGCAGTGATGAATATATGGCAAAGAAGATCGGCACATTGAGATCGATCGCGTCAAAATATTTCTGTATAGGATCATCAATGATTGCACCTGCTCTTGTCTCATTGAACAATAGATATCTGCTGAAGGAATAGACAATGATCACTAAAAGGAGTACGGTGAGAATGAATTCATACCTCAGTCTCTTATGACTTAAGAATTCTTTCCACCTGTTAAGCCAGTATGAATTTTTCAAATCAGATAATTGGCTTGTCGCACACGAATTTTCATTTCTACTTTGGCTTGACGAAATTCACAACATCACTGCCTGCATTTTCAAGATCCCGTGTATTTTTCTCAAGCAGGAAGATGCCGGCTTCATTAATTCTGTCCTTTGATACACCTGACCACTTTTCAGTGTCAGCAACAAAATCCTCATTAAAGATCTGCAAAGACAGGTCACGGATCACGCAGAAGTTTGCTATTGAGTGACTGTTGTCACTTTCATAGTCTGCATTGTTGATGAAGAAGGCTATGAGTTTGTAAAGTGTCTCACTTGCCATTGAGATCTCTACAAGCTTGCCGCGATACTCCAGATCGGCACCGGACAGTTTGGGAAATACTTTGTAATCTTCGAAATGTTGTCCCTCATGTGCAAGATAACTTACAAGAAAATTTTCGCTGTTGAGATCATATGCATCTTTGACGCAGAAGATCGCCTCAGTTGTTGCCCAGCCTCCCGGATAATATCGTTCAAGAGTAGCATACTCTTCCCAGCCGAGTGTTACAAAGCCGGTCATAAAAACAATACGCGGACTGATCTTTCTGCCATTCAGGTCGAACTCATACACCGTGTCCTGCTCATCTTTCCATACAAGCAGGTCATAGAATTTTCCTGTCATTCCAAATCCCGTTGTCTTCAGTCCGTTATCCTTTATATATCTCCTCAGGTATGTATCGAGCGAATCATCATTCATAAGAGCTGAACCAACAGCGTCAACCGGATAAAGTGAAGCGAAGTAAGAAGATAGCTCAGACCTAAGAGAGGCATCTTCACTCTTACCGCTCAGAAATGATTCTCGCCAGTAGTTTCTGTAAATTCTGAGAAGCCCGCCAATTGCGGAGTCTTTTCGCATCAGAAAATCGCTTACATCTTCATTTCCTCCGAATCTTTTCTCAAATTCTACTTTGTTCTTAAGCTCATCTTCATTCATAAGATTCTCTTCCGTCGAAAGAATCTTAAGCGCTTCGGGGATATTACCGTCAAGCGCAAATGAATAGAATTTCTTCAGGTTGAATCTGTTTTCGGATTTCTGCTGAGCCTGAGGAGTATCATTAGTTAGCAAAATGAGAGTTGAAATGAGCAATGTTAATCGGAAGATCCTTAACATAACTTAAATTAATTGTAGAGAGATTATACTCGTACTGACAATTAAAAATTAGTAATTAGAAATTAAAAATAAAGAGCAAGTAGCGTCAATCCCTCTTAATTCCATTTGAAATTGTCATTCGTAATTGAGCTTTCCGTCTTTCTCACTTTTCAACACATAAGAATAGTATCCCGGCATAAGCATTTTTCTTTTGCGGAGAAGGAGGGGGGAAAGGCAATTAGAAATTAGGAATTAAGAATTAGGAATAAAGAGCATGTGGCATCAATCTTTCTTAATTCCATTTATAACTGACTTCGTAATTGAGCTTTCCGTGGTTCTCACTTTTCAACACATAAGCATAGTATCCCGGCATAAGCATTTTTCTTTTGCGGAGAAGGAGGGATTCGAACCCTCGATGAAGTTGCCCCCATAACGGTTTTCGAGACCGCCGCTTTCAACCACTCAGCCACCTCTCCTAAGAACAATTAAAAATTAGGAATTAAGAATTAGGAATAATGAGCAAAATATTTTTTCGGATGATTCCAAATAGTTGTTCAACTTAATTTATTCAAAGAATCACATTCCTAATAAATAGAAGCAAACCCACAGAAAGAAAACCGTGGGTTTTATTTGTCTCTTGCAGAGAGTGAGGGATTCGAACCCTCGAAGGCTTTGACACCTTACACACTTTCCAGGCGTGCCTCTTCAACCACTCGAGCAACTCTCTGTAACTTATATACTTAAAATTTTTGGCCTCAGCAACGGAAAAGCAATTTACTCACCAATGAGCAGAAAATAAATGACTTAAAGCATCATCCGCTCATCCTGACAAAATCATCCCAAAACTCCTTTGGAACAGATACAACAGAGAGCCGGCCTTCTTTTATGAGTCTGAAGTCGGCATACTTCTTATCAGCTTTGACTTGCGCAAGCGTAACTGGCCTTTTCAACTTCTTCACCGGCTTCACATCAAATACAGCCATCTTAGGATTATCAAGTTTAGGATCTGCATAGGGATCAGATACAATTTCGGCGATTCCAACCATCTGTCTTTCATCACCCGTATGATAAATAAACGCAAGATCACCCTTGCGCGCATTGCGGATGTTGATTAGCGCGGCATTGTTTGCAACACCATCCCATACTGTCTTCTTATCTCTTACGAGATCATCAAATGTATAATCAGATGGCTCTGTCTTGAGTAACCAGTAATTCATAAATGATCAGTATTTTATTATTAAGAGTATCAACTTGCATTCTCTGCAAGAGTCTTGAAAAATTATTGCTCACTCACAGTCATCTTAGCATACTTGAGAATGATCCTCTTAAGCCCTACTTCCTCAAAATAAATTTCAGCTTTCTTGTCCATCCCCTTGCCTGAAGTGGAAAGCACCTCGCCCTTGCCGTATTGGTTGTGTACAACAGTAACACCTTTTGTTATATCCGGAAATTTATCAGTAGCCGGATCATCATGTACAATGCGCCCTTTCGGTGCCGGCTTTGTTTTAGAATAGAACTCATAACGAATCGATTGTCCTGCCTTAGACTGCTTTTCATGTTTAGGTTTTTTTTCTGCGGAAACCTTTAATCCCTCAACTATGAAATGCTCCTTCAAAACTTCGTCCGGAATTTCTTTTATGAAACGCGACTTCATCTGATAAGACTGTATTCCAAATTTGTATCTCATGTTGGCATACAGTATGTATAGCTTACTCATTGCTCTTGTAATTGCAACATAGAACAAACGCCTTTCTTCTTCAAGCTCATCCTGATAAAGCGTAGCACCGCTAACCGGAAAGAGCCCTTCCTCGAGTCCGGCAATGAATACCACAGGAAACTCCAAACCCTTTGCCGAATGGATGGTCATTAGTGTGATGGCATTTTTCTTTTCATCAAGATCATCAATATCAGCAACGAGCGAAACCTGCTGAAGAAAATTTTCGAGAGTCGGTTCATCATTTGTATCAGCATACTCTGCAATAGCGGAGAGAAGTTCCTGAACATTGCTGATACGCTCTTCGGCTTCCGGTGTGTTCTCAAGCTTAAGCTCTCTCAAGATCCCGGTTTCATCAATCACGGCTCCTGCAAGTTCAGAAAGAGACATCTCATCTTTCAGATACTGGTATTTGTAAATGTAATTAAGAAATTCCGTAATGAGATTTCTTGCCTTGCCTGCAACAACCGGATTCTCAACAGTCTTCTTCACGATATCAAAGATCTGCACACCTTCCTTTTCCGCAGCTGCAATGAGTTTGTCTATTGTAGTCTTTCCTACGCCTTGTTTCATGTTCAAAGCCCTGATGAGAGCTTCATTGTCGCTGGGATTCACAATGACCTTCAGATAAGAAAGCAGATCCTTGATCTCCTTGCGCTGATAGAATCTTATGCCGCCGACAATCAGGTAAGGAATGCTGTTTTGTCTCAGCGCTTCTTCAATTGCACGCGACTGTGCATTGGTCCTGTATAATACTACAAAGTCCTTGAAATTCAACTTCTTCTTCTGCATCTCTTCGTAGACATGTCTGCAGATCATCAATGCCTCATCTCGGTCGGTCATTGTTTCAATGAGATGAATATGCTCGCCGTGATCATTCTCTGTCCAGAGATTTTTCTCGATTTGTTTCTTGTTGTTGTTGATGACATGCCCCGCAAGGGAAAGTATCTTTTGTGTGGAGCGATAGTTCTGTTCAAGCCGAAATGTTGCACAACCCTCAAAGTCCTTTTCGAAATCAAAAATGTTCTGTATTTCTGCGCCGCGCCATTTATAAATTGACTGAGCATCATCGCCAACAACGGAAACATTCCTGTGAGATGCAGCCAGCATTTTCACTATGTAATACTGAGCCTTGTTAGTATCCTGATATTCATCCACAAGAATGAACCTGAATCGCTGCCCGTACTTATCGAGTATCTCCGGATATTTTTCAAAGAGCTCAATCGGTTTCATCAGCAGATCATCAAAATCCATTGCGTTATTCTTAAACAAAGCCTTCCGGTAATCCTCATAGATTACTGCAACCTTCTTGTCAAAATCATGTACAGCAGTTCGCGAGAAATCTCCCGGCTGTATAAGTTTGTTTTTGAGATTACTGATTGCATTCTGGAAAGCTCTTGGCGTAGGTTTGTCTGTTGGTATGTTGTTTGCCTGCATTATCTGTCTGATCAGACCTGTTGAGTCATCGGAATCATAGATGGTGAAATTTCTCGTGAATCCTATATGCTCGGCTTCCATCCTGAGTATTCTTGCAAAGATCGAGTGGAATGTTCCCATCCAGATTCGCTCATAGCCGGAACCAGTGAGCGCTGAGATTCGGTCTTTCATTTCCTTTGCCGCCTTGTTGGTAAAAGTGAGTGCGAGTATTTCGAACGGACTGACTCCGGTTTGCAGAAGATTTACGATCTTGTAAGTAAGTACTCTGGTCTTTCCGCTGCCGGCGCCGGCGATTATCATGCTTGGTCCTTCGGTGTGTTCAACTGCCGCTCTTTGCTGAGGGTTCAGTGCATTCAGATCTAAGGTCATTGTGTCGTCATATTTGGGATAGAGAAAATAGAAAATTTAGGTGTGAGAGTAAATCGAATTCAAATCTCTGATGGGCTAACCGGATGACTCATGACAGAAGGCGAACGATGAAGCTGCAGGTCTTTTTCTTGTGTCATAATCTAAGGGTTCTAACGGGACTCTAAATTTAGAATGCGGGCCATTTAACCGCGAAGTACTCAGAGAAGGCGCAAAGTACGCTGAGGTTCACTTGTTTATAGATGTCAAACATGCAAAAAACTCTGCGTCCTTTGCGAAAACTTTGCGTCCTCTGCGGTTAGCTCTTCCCATCTTTGAAAACACACAATAAAATTATTGTTAACTGCGAAGTACTCAGAGAATGCGCAAAGTGCGCTGAGGTTCACTTGTTGATTGATGTCAAACATGCAAGAAGAACTCTGCGTCCTTTGCGAAAACTCTGCGTCCTCTGCGGTTAGCTCTTCCCACCTTTGAAAATATACTATAAAATTATCGTTAACCGCGAAGTACTCAGAGAAGGCGCAAAGTGCACTGAGTTTCACTTGTTGATTGATGTCAAACATGCAAGAAGAACTCTGCGAACTTTGTGAAAACTCTGCGTCCTCTGCGGTTAGCTCTTCCCATCATTGAAAACATACAATAAAAATATTGTTAACCGCGAAGTTCGCAGAGAATGCGCAAAGTGCGCTGAGGTTCACTTGTTGATTGATGTCAAACATGCAAGAAGAACTCTGCGTCCTTTGCGAAAACTTTGCGTGCTCTGCGGTTAGCTCTTCCCACCTTTGAAAATATACTATAAAATTATCGTTAACCGCGAAGTACTCAGAGAAGACGCAAAGTACGCTGAGGTTCACTTGTTGATTGATGTCAAACATGCAAGAAGAACTCTGCGTCCTCTGCGAAAACTCTGCGTCCTCTGCGGTTAGCTCTTCCCATCATTGAAAACACACAATAAAAATATTGTTAATCGCGAAGTACTCAGAGAAAGCACAAAGTGCGCTGAGGTTCACTTGTTGATTGATGTCAAACATGCAAAAAGAATTCTGTGTCCTTTGCGAAAACTTTGCGTGCTCTTCTGTCAGCTCTTCCCATCATTGAAAACATACAATAAAAATATTGTTAACTGCGAAGTACGCAGAGAAGACGCAAAGTTTGCTTTGGACATTATGGAAAATGGAGTACAATGCTTTTTTGACACTCTGTTACCATTGCGACAGCTTTGTGTACTTTGAAGATTATTTATTTCTTGTGAAATCCTGAATGACATGTATAATAAAATTCATCCTGATAAATGAGATTTTGCGCCACAATCAAACTTTTTGCAAATGCCGGCCAGATAATCCGAGTAATTTTCTCCCAAAAATTTCTTTGGAGAACAAAACCGTTGAGAATATTTTGCCACAACTTCTTAAAATGAATATCACAGAATTGCAAAACAAGTTAAGTACTCTGAACAAGTTGATCAGCGAGTCAACCGGAATTATCCATGACAATATTCTGACAGATATGATCTTACTCACGGCAATTGCTCAGATGAAAATTCAAAGTGGAGATTTCTCTGAAGTCTCGGCTATCGAAAGAGATTGTGACGAATCTATTCAAAAATTGAAAACCCTAATTAATAAATCATAAAACAAAAAAATGAAAACTTTCCTGCTAATCGTTTCTGCGATTCTGTTGCTCGGCTTCAGCTTCCGCGGAGAAAACAAACAAAGCTCCAACTTGACCGGAGATAGCAACACTCCGAAGCTTTATTGTCCTTCTGCACCGTCATTTGCAGAGACTGTAAAGAATGAACAGAACAATGAAGCAATTGCTTCTGAAGACATTGATCAGGGCTGGTATCAGAAAGCCGTTGAGAAAATTCAGAATGAGGAATACAACATTACATATTCGAAAGAGCTTGGATCATACCAATCACCGAACAGGACAAACAACATCCGTTTCATTTATCACAAAGACGGATTCACGGCGAAGACAAGATCAAACAAAATCCCGAAGTTTGATGTGAATGACAAGACGCTGAGAGAAGAAGAAAAGAAATATGAAGAAGTTGAAGAGTGGAGCGTTAAGTTGAAAGTGGAAAGTGGAGAGTGGAGAATGGAGAGTGAAAAGCTTCAGGCAGCGGGCAACAAGGCATGGATAGAAAACGACAAGATCAGAATTGATTACACCAACACAAAAGACGGCATGCGTCAGGACTTCATCATAAAGCAAAAACCTGCGGGCGAAGGAAAGCTGAAGCTTGATCTCTCTGCAGAAACAAAGCTGAAGATGATAGTCGGCGCTGATGCACTCATGTTCAAGAACGACAAAGGCGAAGAAAAGATGAATTACACAGCGCTGAAAGTATGGGATGCGAACGGGAAGCCGTTGAGAGCGTACTTTGAGAAAAAAGAACTCTCAACTCTCAATTCACAATTCTCAATTCTGGTAAACGATGCTGATGCTGTCTATCCCGTTACAATAGACCCGTTGTCAACTTCAGCTTCATGGACTGCTCAAGGCAGTCAGGCAACTTGTCAGTTTGGATTCGGCGCCGCTACGGCAGGCGATGTGAACGGTGACGGCTATTCAGACATAGTGATAGGTGCTCCGGAATATGATAATGTTCATATTTCAGGAGGAAAGGTATATGTTTACTTTGGTTCGGCGTCCGGGCCGTCAGCCACACCTAACTGGACAAAAGATGAGATCGGTATTTCTGCAGTTGGTGAAAGATTTGGCTATAGCGTTGCAACTGCCGGCGATGTCAACGGTGATGGTTACAGCGATATTATAGTTGGTGCACTGTCATACACAACAGCACTGGGTTCGACTGGTTTTCAGGGAAAGGCATTTGTATATCACGGTTCGGCTTCAGGCCTGAGCGCATCCGCCAACTGGTCTGCAACTGTTGCAGTTTCTAATGCATGGTTCGGCGCTTCAGTTTCGAGCGCTGGTGATGTGAACGGCGACGGTTACAGCGATGTAGTAGTTGGATGTCCTTTCTGGACGCAATTCTCAAGCTCAACCGAAGGAAAGGCCTTTGTCTATCACGGCTCGGCTTCAGGCCTGAGCGGAAGCCCGAACTGGTCATCAAACATAGGTGAACCTTACAACCAGCAATATGCATCTGCTGTTTCAACTGCCGGTGACGTAAACGGCGACGGTTACTCCGACATTCTTGTCGGACAGCACAGATACAACTCAAACATTTTTGCCGGCTACAACGAAGGCAGGGTGTTTGCATTTTACGGCTCTTCAACCGGATTATCGCCAACAGCAAACTGGACGAAGGTCGGGCCTCAGCAGAGTTGGTTAGGGTACAGCATTTCAACGGCAGGTGATGTCAACGGCGATGGTTACTCTGAAGTGTTGATAAGCGCAATCTATGCAAACGGAGGCCAGGAAGAAGAAGGCAGACTCTATGTGTACAATGGCTCTTCAACCGGATTGTCCGCTTCTGCAAACTGGATCGCGGAATCAAATCAGGCTTATGCTAATCTGGGTGCATCAGTCTCGACAGCCGGCGATGTAAATGGTGACGGCTACGGGGATATCATCGCAGGGGCAATGTACTACACCAATGGGCAAAACCTGGAGGGTGCAGTCTTCGGATGGTTTGGCTCTCCGTCCGGCCTGGGGGCAAACGGATCCCCCGCGAATGCTGACTGGACAGTAGAAAGCAACGAAGATACGGCATTCTTCGGAGAGTTTGTTGCCATAGCCGGTGATGTGAACGGCGACGGTTTCAGCGATGTGCTTGCCACTTCAAATCTTAAAAACACTATAGGTGACAGAAGAGAAGGTAAGGTTCGATTATACACAGGTTACCAGAACGGCCTCAGCACACAGCAGTCATGGACATTCGAAAGCGATCAGCAGGATGCATTTTACGGATATTCAGTATCAACGGCCGGCGATGTGAACGGTGACGGTTACTGCGATGTGATAGTGGGAGCATACAATTATGACAATGGTCAGACTGACGAAGGACGGATTTACATTTATCACGGTTCATCCGCGGGCCTGAACACGACTGCAAACACGATCAGCGAAAGCAATTCCGCCTCAGCGCTTTTCGGTTATTCTGTTTCCACAGCCGGAGATGTCAACGGTGACGGATTCACCGATGTGCTTATAGGAGGACCGGGCTGGGCAGGCGCAGGAAGGGTTTATGTATTTCACGGCTCCCCTTCAGGAATTGCCACAGTATGGAACTATTCACTAAATGCGGATGGCTCAGGAGAATATTTCGGCTGCTCAGTTTCCACTGCGGGCGATGTGAACGGCGACGGATATTCCGATGTGATTGTCGGCGCTGAGAATTACGCAAACGGGCAGACTCAGGAAGGAAGGGCTTACATCTTCAACGGCGGATCCACGGGCCTGAACAATTCGGTATATTCATGGTCAACCGAAAGCAATCAGGCAAATGCACGACTTGGTCACTCAGTAAGCTCCGCTGGTGATGTGAACGGCGACGGATACAGTGACGTGATCGTGGGAGCGTGGACGTTTGACAACGGCCAGACAGATGAAGGCGCAGTTTGGGTTTATTATGGTTCGGTAACAGGCATTAACGGCTCAACATTTCTTGAGTCCAATCTGGCATCTGCAGTCTTCGGTTCAAGCGTTGCATCCGCAGGCGATGTGAACGGTGACGGATACAGTGACATCATCGTCGGTGCAAGTTCATTTTCCAATCCTGAGTTTCTTGAAGGAGCGGCATTCGTTTACAACGGTTCCGCTTCTGGAATCAGCACATCCTCTTCGTGGTCAGTTCAGGGAAATCAGACCTTCACAAATCTCGGTATCTCAGTGGCCACAGCCGGCGACGTGAACGGTGACGGATACAGCGATGTGATTGTCGGTGCGATGAATTTTGAAAACGGGCAAACCGACGAAGGGAAGGCGCAGGTTCATTACGGATCGCAGACAGGGCTGAGCACAACACCCGCATGGACTATTGAAAGCAATACGGTAAGTGCTAACCTTGGTGTTTCGGTATCATCTGCAGGTGATGTGAACGGCGACGGGTACAGTGACGTGATTGCCGGAGCATACAGGTTCAGCGGCGGGCAGACACAGGAAGGCAAGGCGTTTGTTTATTACGGCGGCGGCGGAAGCGGAAACTCCAGGGCTACTGTTCAGCAGTATAGCCCGGGTTCAGGCAGTGTTGTCGGTTCGGGCGGCCTTACATATTACAACGGCCAGGTGAAGCTTGCAATATTTGCCAGAAGCCCGTTCGGCAGGACGAAGGCTAAGATAAACCATGAGTATAAGACAAACGGAAATCCGTTCAGCGGCACTGTTGTGAGCAACGGTACAGGCTCAACCGGAACGGGAGTTCTTACAAACCTCGGTCTTACAGGCACTGAGATATTCCACAATATAGACGGGCTTCAGACAGGTAAGCTGTACAAGTGGAGGGCAAGAGTTCAGTACGACCTTGCAAGCAATCCTTATCAGAAACTTGGTCCGTGGAAATACTACAATGCCTATAATCCTTTACCTCACGGCAACTTCAGGCCGAGCAACGGACTCACGCTCAACAAGGTTCTCAATCTCACCATGTTTGTTGAAGGATTCTACAATCCTGCGACGAACAATACTGTTCAGGACACTGTGAGAGTTTACATAAGGAACAGCACGAACCCTTACGCCATAATTGATTCATCAAAAGCCGTGTTCAGTTCAAGCGGCCAGGCAACTGTGAATTTCACAAATGTCACAAACGGCGTCAATTACTACATTCAGGTCAAGCACAGAAACTCGCTTGAGACATGGAGCAAGACCGCGCAGGCATTCACTTCAGGACTTTTGAATTACGACTTCACTACGGCGGCAACGAAAGCATTCGGCGACAACATGAAGCAGGTTGATTCATCGCCGGTGGAGTTTGCTGTTTACTCGGGAGATGTGAACAAAGACGGCTCAGTTGACGCTACGGACTTAAGCTCAATTGACAATGATGCGACAGGATTTGTCAGCGGTTACGTTTTGACAGATCTCAACGGAGACAACTTCGTTGACGGATCGGATTTTTCGATTGCGGATAATAATGCGACGAATTTTGTGAGCGTGGTAAGACCGTGATTTTTTGAATGAAAGACCTTTCGCCTGCGGCAGAGCTTGTGTGTTTTTTTGCACAACTCTGCCGCTTTTGTTAGCTATTATATACAGATCAGCCCTCCCAACCTCAGGGCTTGAAAGGAAGGAGATCGGAGTCATAATCCATATTTCTTCAATTCCTGACTAAGAATATTTCTTAAAAAACAGCGATTATGAAATAGATAAGCCGTTTTCTTAATGGGAACGGCTTTTGTTTTTTTAAGAATAAAACAAATTTAGTTTTCCAAGCTTGAATCTTCGCGGTATTTTTGAACAATTTGAAAAACTAAAATCCCTGATAATGAAAAACTTTAAATTCACCGACTGCAAATCATCCCCAAAAAGAAGTGAAGTTCAGCGTGGTATTTTGAAACTTCCATTATGCGTTGTCATTATTGCTATCATATTTTCCATTCAATCAGACACAAAAGCCTATATGAGTTGGAACCAGGCATGCTCATTTGCAGGCAACTCTTCCAGTTATGTTTCAATACCAAACAGTCCTACGATTGACATCACCGGCAGTTTTACTCTTGAAGCGTGGATAAACCCAACCGTCATTACAGGTTCCAAAGGCATAATATCGAAAGGCGGATCGCTCGGTACTGCCCTCAAGTATGCAATAAGACTCTCATCGGGGAGGGTTGTGTTTGCAACCAACGGAGCGCAAAGACTCATATCGAAGCCAACTTCGACACTTCCCGTAAATGCATGGACACATGTATCGGCAACTTATGACCAATCGCTGAATGAGTTCAGGATATACATAGACGGCGTGCTTGATACTTCTTCCGTGGTTGCCTCTGCCACCCCGACTGCCAATTCGGATTCGCTGTATATTGGCATTTCGGGCAACTCGACACCGTTCAGCGGCAAGCTTGATGAAGTAAGAGTGTGGAACAGGACAGTGTCTTCAGCCGAAGTTGCCCGGAATTTCAGGTCTGTGCTCTGCACATTCAGCGGCGAATACTACGGTCTTGTCCTGTCAATTCCCTTCCAGAGAGAGTATTCCGCATCAACGTTCACCACGCGCGACTTGTCCGGCAATGGAAATAACGGAAAGTCTAACAATGTATCCGCGCTCGACCTTTCTCACTCACCAAGCTCAACAATCAGCACAAATCAGGCAATATCCTTTGACGGAAATGAGGATTACATAGCTGCGCCTGATGATGCGGAAATTGAGACAACGGAAAACCTGACCATAGAATTCTGGATCTACCCGAGGACAACACTTACATGCGATCTTATTAATAAGCCGGGACAGTATCTTGTCAAGCTGATAGGCAACAGGCTGGCATTAACGGTGAACGGAATTGATGTAGTTTCGGCAAACATTATTCTGCCGGTTGACAGATGGACTAAGGTCGGAATTTCATTCGATGCCGACACTGTATTCTACTATTCTGACGGCGTCCGCAACGGTATTCATGCCGCACCCCTTGGGACAATGTCTTCCGGCAGTGATTCGCTCATCGTTGGAGGTTCGCCGGGGGCAGGGACCGACTTTAACGGAATGATTGATGAGCTCAGGATACAGAAGAGGTTTTATAGAAGCAAAGACTCAGTGCTTGTTAACACTTACAGGGCATTTGATATCTCTGATAACGACTTACCTGTAACAGAGGTCTGTTACAATTTCGACGGATACCTGAACGATAACTGCAATGACGGCGGTCCGCAATTCTCTTTGAGGAATAATGCAAAATTCAGCTCTCCCGCAACTGAACTAAATGTCAGGTCTGCTCCGTTGCTGAAATCTTCTGACGAGTCCCTCAAAGAAGGATTCTATCCTCCATTTACAGATCTTCACAGAAACATTCCGCTTTTCGGAACTTCAGGTAATACTGAAATGCAGATCTCGATTTATCTCACCGAACCCGTTACAAGTATTGAAGTAATGGTCTTGCTTCATCATAGCAGGCTTTCAGATATTAACCTTTATGTCATTGCTCCCGACGGCGACTCTGTAACACTTATGGCTTCAATCATGCCGAAGGGAAATGATCAGAATGTAAGGTTCATATTTTCAGATCTTGCAGACAGTTCAATCGGGACCAACCGGTATGCATCACTTTCGGGTTATGTAAAACCAAAGACCGGACTGATGAGCAAGTTCGCCGGAAAGAACCCCAGGGGCAACTGGAGAGTGCTTGCAGCCGACAAAGTATCTGGTGAGACAGGGATTTTCTACACGGCAGGTATCAGGATTAACGGAATGATGCGTGCCGAAAATAACCTTAACCTGAAACTATATTTGGAAGGACGCTACAGACCGGCAACCAATAATCAGATTGCCGATACTGTTAAAGCAATAATTATGAATGCTCAGAATCCATCTATCGTTTATGATTCTTGTGTACGTGTCGTTTCAGGAACAGGTCTGTTCAGTTTTGCAAATATGCCTTACGATCCGATTTGGATACTTAAGGTTATCCACAGGAACAGCATAGAAACATGGACAAAAACGTATAACGGGATGTTCCTCAATTATGCAGCTTATAATATGACAACGGCTGCTTCTACGGCTTTCGGCGATAATCTCATACAGGTGGATGCAGCTCCGGTAGTATTTGCTATCTACAGTGGCGATGTAAATCAGGACAGGACAGTTGATGCAACTGACGTGAGCTTAATTGACAACGATGCTCAAAACTTTGTAAGCGGGTATGTGGTAACTGATCTGACAGGCGACGACTTCGTTGACGGGACTGACTTTGCAATTGCAGATAATAACGCAGGCAACTTTGTGTCAGCGATACTTCCGTAAATAATTCAAAAATGAAAAAGTTTCTAAATTAAATGCATCACTGACATGAAAAAAACATTTTGTAAGTTCAGCAATAAATTAAGTGGCAAAGCTTCAAACAAGCTCGGGATAAATAAGATCCTTGTTCCAATTATTTTGTTTTTGTTGTCACTCCTTATGCGCGATGCAAATGCATATATGAACTGGAACCAGGCATGCGCCTTTACCGGCCTAAACACCAGCTATATCTCTGCACCGAATTCATCCTTGCTGAACATTACAGGAAGCATCTCGCTTGAAGCATGGATCTTTCAGGATGCTCCTTCAGCAAGCGCGAAAGGAATTATTTCCAAAGGCGGGTCGCTCGGAACATCTCTCAGATACGCTCTCCGCCTTACGAACGGAAGAATATTCTTCCTCCTTAACGGCGCAACCCGTATGGCCACAAAGATCTCTACGGTAATACAGCCCGAAACATGGACGCATGTATGCGCGGTGTTCAATTCTGTTTCCGGCGCTCACTCCATTTACATAAACGGTGTGCTTGATTCAAGCTCAACATATTCATCAACCCTGCCATCGTCTAACACCGACTCGCTATTTATTGGTATCTCAGGAAATTCTTCTCCGTTCAACGGAAAACTAGATGAAGTGCGCGTATGGAACCGGGCGCTGACAGCATTAGAAGTGGGACTGAATTTCAGAAGCGTGCTCGCAACTTCGTCAGGTGTTTATGGCGGACTTGTCTTTTCATTGCCATTTCAGAAGCATCACTCTGTATCACCATTCACCGCTGCAGATCAGTCGGGGAATGGTCACATTACCTTGCCAAGGAATGTGTCGGCAATGTCTCTGACTTATCAGCCAAGTAACACCATTAGTACAAATCAGGCAGTCAGATTCCTTGGAGGCGACAGTTACCTTGCCGGAAAGGATACATCAACAATTGAACCCACAAACTCAATGACGATTGACCTTTGGGTCTTTCCCACGGCGGTTCAGACATGCAACCTGATAACAAAAGGTAATCAGTATGCTCTGTCTCTTAGCGCAAATAATGTCATCCTTACGATAAACGGAGTTTCTACTGTTTCCGGAATGACTCTTGCTCTCAACAGATGGAACAGAGTTACTGTATCCAGCAGCACAAACTCCGCAAAGTTCTTCCACAACGGGGTGTTGGCGAACACCTTAAATGCTGCCTTTGGAACAATCACAGGAGGCAGCGATTCGCTCTTCATTGGCGGCGTACCCGGAATTACGGGTGACTTCACCGGTTTGCTGGATGAAATTAGAATTCAGAAGAGACAGTTTATCAGCGAGGATTCTGTGTTTGTGAATACATATAAAGCTCTTGATCTGGAAATAGACCCGACAACAAATACCGAAGTGTGCTACAATCTGGACGGTTATCTGAAAGACAACGGAGGTAACGGCGGTCCGGAACTCTTCTTCAGGAATAATTCATTGTTCAGCAATCCCGCAACTGACGGTGGTGTGCAAGTCAGTCCACTCTTCAGAAGCTATGATGTTTCAGTGCAGGAGGGATTCTATCTGCCTGCAGTCAGTTCACAGCACATCATTATTTCTCCAACGGGAGCAAGCACAACACTTATGACAATTCCGGTTCATCTGAATGAAATTGTTTCCAGTGTAGAGGTAATGCTGGGGTTGAATCACACCCGGCTTTCAGATATATCCGTAGACCTGATAGCCCCAAACGGTGACTCCGCAAGGCTAATGACAAGCATTACTCCGCTCGGCAATGACAACAGTGCCAGGATAATATTCTCCGACATTGCAGACAGTGCAATCGGCTCCGGCAAATATTGTTCTATAGCCGGGCTCATGAAGCCCCAGGTAAATCTGGCCTCGGTATTCGGAGGTGATAATGCTCTCGGATATTGGGTTGTAAAGATAAAAGACAACGTAAGCGGAAGCGGTGGTACTGCGCACATCAGCGGCATAAGAATAAACAACCGTATGAAAACAGAAAATAATTTTACGCTCAATTCATACATTCAGGGGCGTTACAATCCTTCAACCAATTTTCAGATTGGTGACACCTTGAGAATTGTTTTACGCAACTTTGATGACCCGTCAATTATCTATGACTCTTCATTTGCATTTACAAGTTACATCGGACAGGCAAAATTCAGCTTTGCAAATGTTCCATATGATGCAAAATGCTACTTGCAGGTGCTGCACAGAAACAGCATTGAGACATGGAATTCTCAAGTAATCCAGTTCAGAAAATTTAGTTCCTCTTACAACATGCATCTGTCCGATATTTCAGCATTCGGAAATAATCTGATTCAGATTGACACTTCGCCGGTGAACTTTGCAATGTATTCAGGTGACGTAAATCAGGACGGAACAGTTGACGCAACTGATGTGAGCATGATAGACAATGATGCTCAGAACTTTGTCGGCGGCTATGTAGTAACTGACCTGACGGGCGACGACTTTGTTGACGGTACTGACTTTGCGATAGCGGATAACAACGCGGCGAATTTTGTATCAGTAGTAAGACCTTAAGGGAGAATTAGGAATTAAGAATTGGGAATTAGGAATTTAAGTTACGAGATAATTCCACACAGCCCACGACTTCAGTCGTGGGAAGGAAGCAACAACATTCCACACAGCCCACAACTTCAGTCGTGGGAAGGAAGTAACAACAATTCACACAGCCCACGACTTCAGTCGTGGGAAGGAAGAAACAACAATTCACACAGCCCACGACTTCAGTCGTGGGAAGGAAGTAACAACAATTCACACAGCCCACGACTCCAGTCGTGGGAAGGAAGTAACAACATTCCACACAGCCCACGACTTCATTCGTGGGAAGGAAGTAACATCATTTCACACAGCCCACGATTTTAATCGTGGGCTATAAATGGAAGCAAATTATGATGTTGGAGTAACATCATTAAAGAGGGAACAGAACATGAAAATACCAGAGGAGCAGACACAATTACTGCTCTGTCAGCTGACGAAGTTTCTCCAGCAGCCACGCTTTTTCATTCACTCTTGTCATTGATTTAACCTTCCGTATCAACATCTCCGGATCATCCCTCTGAATCCCAGACCGCAATTTTGCAACACGGGAGAGTACATCTGCAAACGACTTCGCCCTTACATAGATCTCACCCTTCAGGGATTTTGCTCCGGATAACAGATGTTTCAAAGCATCTATTTCTGCAAACAGCGATTCTGTAAAGCCGAGTTCATAATACGATTTCAGTTTGATTATTTTGACATCTTTTCTAAACACAGGCTTGTCAATGTCAACGAGTATCGCATGCTCCAGTGCTGTTTCATATTTGTTTTCGGCAAACATGAGAACTGCCTTGCAGTAATTCAGGAATGCTTCCCTGTACTCATCATGAAAGTACTCGTTGTATTTGGAAATGAAATGTCTTATATATTCAAACTCATTCAGTGATTTGCAGATGGTTACGAGATTTCTGCAAAAGCTCAACTGCATATAGTTTGCATCAAGAAGAAAATATTTCTCTTTAAGAATAAGATCATGTATTCTGAATGATTCTTTAAGATAAAGATTCTCATGGTGAAGATTCTGATATGAGCAGAATCGGGACATGATTACCAGACAATTATATACCTGTTGGGAATCAAGCATACTTTTCTTATCATTCAGGACCTTCTTCAATTTTTCGTAGTTCAACCTGTTTTCCGGATCTGCAATCAGTTCATGACGATAGCAGATCATTCTCACATAATCTGAATAAACGCCCTCAATCCCCTGAGTTGCATTCACAAAGCCCGAAAAGTCAAAGCACTTACTGAATTCAACAGCCATATCTGAGGGTGATTCATATTCTTTGGCAAAGGTTCTTATGTGACTGATGTAAGAATAGAAAGCCTCAATGAAAAAAGTGATTGCAGCTTCAGTCGCCGCATTAAAACTCATGTTCATCCTTTCATCTCTTAGAGCTGTTCGGAATCTTCGGACTTCCGTGTTAATCAAAAATGATTCGAGAATGTGTTGAGAATTCAATCTCCCTGATTCGGCAAGTTCTGAATTTATTTTTTCAAATCTTTTCTGAAAGATCCTTCCCAGATTTCGCTTCTGAAGTTCGCTCAGTAATGCTGCATTTTGAAAAGTCCTGTTGCTTCTGAAATTCTTTAGCTTCAGAAATTCCTCTGCATATCGAATCAGATCGGAAATCATTCTTCTTATCAGTCCGTCATTGAAATCCTTTCCATCATACAACTTTCTGAAGAGAGTTTCCTTCCGTATATCTTCTTCTTTGAAATCAGGATGATACCGGGCAAGGATCTTGTAAAATCGGGTCACAAATTTCCTGCATCCTGAAAAAGGCGAGTCAATAAATTTCCCAAATTCTTTTATCTCTTCAGTTGAGAATGATCTCAGCAGTTCAATGAGCTGTGAATTCTTCATTTTAGGTCACAGAAAGCATTTTCAAATCTTCAATTCCTTAGTGGAAAATAAACATTTGAACGACAAAGTGAAGTTTATTAGAATAATCAACGGTAACTATTTCGAGAAAAAATCTTTGACTTAAGCAAGCATCAGAAATATATTGCCGATGCTATCCGGAGAGAGGATAGCTCCATACCGGGAAGGCATTACTTGACGGAACAATCCGTTCTTATGTTTATTGTCTCACGGACGGATGAACTGATTGCTTTGTCATCTGATTTCACTTGACAGCTAATCTCAATTAAGAAAACATATGAAAATTGTAATATTTCTGTTATTGGCTACAATGCTCTGCGGCCGGAGTCCGGCCATTGGTCAAAACACGAGCAAGGAGAGAGAGGATCCTGAAATTGATGCCACAAGTCACCAGATTCTCAACGGACTTATCGCATCTCAACGGTTTGGAAATTCTGTTGCCCAGTGCAGTGATCTTAACGGTGACGGGTACGGTGACATTGCAGTTGGTGCGCATCTTACATCTTCAAATATTGGGCGTGTGTATGTGTATCATGGCGGATCCAGCATGAACACTGTTGCAGACCTTATTCTGAACGGCGAAGGAGTGAATAATTACTTCGGGATCTCAGTATCAGATGCAGGCGATGTAAACGGTGATGGCTACAGCGATCTGATTGTAGGGGCTTACGGATATTCTTCCAATACCGGAAGAGCTTACATTTACTTCGGCGGGTTAACTATGGATAATGTTGCTGATGTTGTGCTTACCGGACCTTCGGTAGTGAGTTTTGGTTATTCGGTGTCATCAGCAGGAGATGTTAACGGTGACGGATATGGTGATGTAATTGTAAGCGGACATACTTTTTCTTCCAACACAGGCAGGGCATACATTTATTACGGCGGTTTGAATATGGATAACATTGCGGATAAGACTCTTCAGGGTGCGGTCTCCGGCGGATTCTTCGGCTTCTCACTTTCCAAAGCAGGTGATTATAACGGAGACGGATTCTCTGATGTGATCGTTGGAGCTTATGCCGTATCTTCATTTCAGGGAAGAGCTTATTTATTCTTCGGAGGAGCAAATATGGATACGCTTGCTGATATCACATTTGCGGGAGAGTCGTCAAGCAACTTATTCGGACAAATTGTCTCAGATGCGGGCGATCTTAATGGAGACGGCTACTCCGATATGCTGATCTCTGCGCCGTCATATCTGACCAGCGTGGGAAGAGTGTATGTATATTACGGCAGCGGGTTGCCCGATAATGTTGCAGACCTGGTTCTTACCGGAGAAAGCACAGGAAATAACTTCGGCAGGGGTATATCTTCAGCGGGCGATGTCAACGGCGATGGTTATTCCGATTTTATTGCAGGAGCGCAATCATACGCCGTAAACACGGGCAAAGCATATGTTTATTTTGGCGGCTCTTCAATGAATACGGTTTACGATATGAGTTTCAGCGGTGAATCGACCGGAAGTCTTTTCGGATATTCCGTCTCGGGAGGAGCAGATCTCAACGGAGACGGGTACAGCGACATGTCAGTTGGCGCTTACGGTTACAGCTCAAACAAGGGCAGGGTTTATATATACAAATATTCTTTAACGGGAAACGATATTCCGGATTTGCGCTCACCCGGCTCATTCCAAAGTCAACTGGGATATTCTGTTTCGATTGCCGGAGACGTCAACGGTGACGGATTCAGTGATTACATTGTGGGCGCTCCGCAGTACGGGGACTTTGCAAACGGCAGGATATCCATATTTTTCGGATCGCAGAATCCAGATACAATTGCTGATATCACTATCACAGGACAGACTGCCAACAGTTGGTTCGGCTTATCTGTAGCCGGAGCCGGTGATTTGAATGCAGACGGATATGATGATGTAATTGTCGGCGCACCTGAGTTTGATAACAGCAGAGGCAGGATTTTTGTGTATTTCGGCGGATCATCAATGGACACAATTGCTGACATGTATGACACAGGCCCGTCCACACTTTGGAGGCTCGGCCAATCTGTATCATCTGCAGGCGATCTTAACAACGACGGATATCCCGATATTGCCGCCGGTGCACCGGGGGCGAACTCCAGCCGCGGAAGCGCATACTTCTATTATGGAGGAAGCACACTTGACAGCACTTTCGATTACAGCATTTCAGGTGGTCTTGCCAATGAAGAAGCGGGTGCATGCGTGGCAAATGTGGGTGATCTCAATGGGGACGGGATTGATGAAGTTGCTGTAGGAATTCCCGGTTACGACTCCGGCAAGGGATCGACAAGAGTGATCTTTGGCGGATTTGCAGATTCAAAATTCTTGCTAAACGATCTTCCCGGAGGCAGATTTGGTAGCAGCATCACAGGTGCCGGTGATTTTGACGGAGATGGATTTGATGATTTGCTGATAGGTGCTCCTTTCAGTGAGAATACGGGGAAAGCTTATCTGTACAAAGGAAGCGTGTACTTTGATGTTGTAAGCGATCTGACATTTGAAGACTACGCAGAATTTCAGTTTGCCTATTCGCTTTCGGGCGCCGGAGACATCAACAATGACGGTTACGACGACATTGCTATCGGTGAGCCATTTTACGGAGTCAGCAACGGCAGAGTATTCGCTTACTTCGGAGGAATATCTCCCGATAATAACCATGACATACTCATGACTTATAATCAGGTGGAGGAAAGACTGGGATACTCTGTTGCCGGTGGTGACATAAACAGTGACGGTTTGTCTGACATTGTTGCCGGAGCAAACACATGGAATGCCTCGGGTGCATGTTATCTGTATCTCTCCTCAGCTCCGTCCGTCAAGCCGGTCTTTGTAAGTGTGAAAGATGTTCCTAACGATCAGGGAGGAAAAGTAAATTTAAAGTGGGTGCGAAGTTCATACGATGCAACAGGAATGAACATGATAACTGATTATCTTATACAAAGAAGCAATCCCCCTCAGAACAACGGATTCTATTGGGAGAATATTGCTTCCGTTCCGGCCACGAGAGAATCCTTCTATTCATTTACCGACAATACCCCGTTTGATTCTGTTGCAGACAACAGCGGGACGCTTTACTACAGAATTACCGCAAGAACATCCAGCCCCGACAACTTCTGGCGTTCAGCGATCCTTTCCGGCAGCAGCATAGATAATATCGCACCTCTTATGGTGTCGCCGTTTACTGCGGTAAGCGCAGCTTCGAACGTACTGCTCAACTGGAATCGAAGCACTGCGCCTGATCTGCTCAACTATGTTCTATACAGAAGCACATCGCCGGTTATTGACCCGAATTCGGAACCCGTATTTGCAACCACATTGGATTCAGCTTTCCTGGATACCGCACCGCTGACAGGGATATATTACTACTTTATAGTTGCTCAGGACATTCACAATAACAAAAGCCCTGTTGCAGTTGCCGAGAGTCCGGGCATGACTCTCAACCTTACGATGTTTATCGAAGGAATGTATAACGCGGGAAGTGATTCACAGGCAATCGACACTGTTACCGTTGAGCTCAGGAATGCCGCTTCGCCCTTTGCGGCTGCGGATGTTGCGAAGGCAGTGGTTGGTACAAACGGAAATGTAACTCTGAAGTTCAGCACGGTTGCTGACGGAAACTACTACATTGCTGTGAAGCACAGGAACGCACTTGAGACGTGGAGCTCTGCTCCTCTTGCACTCTCACGCACAAAGCCTACAAATTACAACTTGTCCGCATCATCATCGCAGGCATTCGGAAGCAACATGATACAGGTTGATTCATCGCCGCTTCGCTTTGCTATGTATTCCGGCGATGTAAATCAGGACGGAACAGTTGACGCAACTGATGTAAGCATGATAGACAATGATGCGCAGAACTTTATCGGCGGCTATGTGGTAACTGATCTGACGGGAGATGACTTTGTTGACGGAACCGACTTTGCGATAGCGGATAACAATGCGGCGAACTTTGTGAGCGTGGTAAGGCCATAAGATCAATTGAAAATTGAAAATTGAAAATTTATGTAGTCTGTTCAATTCATTCAGCCCGCGACTTTAGTCGTGGGCTGAATTGTTTCATCCTCTCTCTCAGGCCGGGGCTTGGGAGAGCCCTGTTTACAAAGGAATGAATCCGGATAATGCGTATGTGGATCCTTCATGAGTTCGTCCGCAGAGCGGCCTCAGTTGTTCAGGATGACAAAGTGTAGTTGTAACTTTTGAATCAGTTATCATATCTCTTAACTGATTCCGGATGAAGAGCTGTTTCAAATTGCAAAGTGATATGACAAGAATCTTTTTCAGTTAAGTTTAGAGCAAATAGCTGGTACAAAAGTTGCAGTGGTAAATAAAAAATTTAACACAGGGGAATCCGAATTGACTTATTTGAACTGTTTACTAAAGATAGTTTGCAGACAGAAAGGAGGATTTATAAACCAATAAATTCTACTAATATGAATGCGAATTCAAGAGTGATGAGCATTTCGATAATGATCGGAATGCTCATCTTGTTTGTTGGAGCATCAATGAATGCTCTTGAAGCAGATGTAAGAAGATCGCCGGGTGACACTCTTCCCGGCGCTGTAACTGACGAGTGGCTGAATCAGTTGCAGGATGAGAACGGCAACAGAATCCTTACGGGAAGTGATCCCGAAACGGATGCATTTCAGATAAGAACAATGACGGCCTTTGGAGCAGGCGATCGTTTTGGTAATTCCGTAAGTTCAGCGGGTGATGTCAACGGTGACGGATATGACGACTTGATTGTCGGTGCGTATGCAAATGACGGCGGCGGAACTGATGCAGGCAGGGCTTACATATACTTCGGAGGAATCAGTTTCAATACTGTACCGGATGTTATATTAACTGGAGAACTCGCAGGTGACAACTTTGGCGGCATTGTAAGCAGTGCAGGCGATGTCAACGGTGACGGGTTCTCGGATGTCATCGTATCGGCAAGAACAGGTCCCGCAGCAAGCGGCAGGATCTACATATTCTTCGGAGGATATCTCATGAACAATATTCCGGATGTTGTAATCAACGGTGAGCAGGTCGGTGATGCATTCGGAACTTCCGTTTCCGATGCCGGCGATGTGAACGGCGACGGTTACGGTGACATAGTTGTAGGGGCAAGCCAGCAGTTCGGCATAAGGCAGGGGAAGATGTATGTGTTCTTCGGTGGCTCATCAATGGACACGATTCCGGATGTGGTTGCCCTTGGGGAAGCAGTTCAGTATGATCTTGGTGTTGCCGTCTCCAATGCCGGTGACGTTAACGGCGACGGCTTTGATGATGTCATTGCCGGATCTCACATGTACAATATCAACGGAACCGGTAAGGCGTACATTTACTTCGGTGGCACAAGCATGGACAGCCTGCCTGACGTTACTTTTATCGGGCTTGCGGCCGGTGATCAGTTCGGGCACACACTCTCCGGCGGCAACGATGTGAACGGCGACGGGTTCAGCGATGTGCTGATAGGGATGAACGGGTATGTTAACGGAAGAGACTTTGCTTACATATTTCTCGGCGGTGTGAGCATGGACAATGTTGCGGATGTGACACTTTCCGAAACCGGACCGCTGCTCTTTGGTTTTCGCGTTGGCATGGCGGGTGACATGAACTGCGACGGATACGGAGATGTGCTTGTATCCGCGTGGATATACAACACCGTCTCAAAGGTATATATCTATAACGGCGGCCCCGGCATGGACAACAGATATGACATGGTTCTCACCGGCGAAGGAACTAACGACAGATTCGGATTGCCCGCAGTTTCGGCCGGAGATATTAACGGCGATGGTTACGGTGACATTATCATCGGGGCAGTCGAGCACAATTCATACACGGGAAAAGTTCATGTGTATATGTACGGAATGACGGGCACGCTGATACCGGATTTGACGATGAATGGAGAAGGGACAGGTAATTATTTTGGAGTTTCTGTTTCCGGAGCCGGAGATGTAAACGGTGACGGATATCAGGATGTATTGGTGGGAGCTTATTCTTACAACTCATATACAGGAAGGGCATACATATTCTATGGCGGGGCAATGATGGACAATGTTCCCGATGTTTCGATGACGGGGGAGGGGACTTCCAACTATTTTGGCTATTCAGTTTCCAATGCCGGTGATGTAAACGGTGACGGATATTCTGATGTGATTGTCGGAGCATTTGTATACTCCTCAAATACCGGTAGGGCATACATCTATTTTGGTGGCACTTCAATGGATAATACGGCAGACATTGTCTTGGCCGTGGAAGCATCTGCAGGCAGTTGTTTCGGTTACAGCGTCTCAGAGGCCGGTGATGTAAACGGCGACGGGTATTCTGATGTAATCGTAGGAGCATATGGATACAACAATCGTACCGGTAGTGCATACATCTATTTTGGCGGCTCTATAATGAATAACATTGCAGATTTAACAATGTCCAGAGGAATAACTGATGAGTATTTTGGCAGAAGCGTATCATCCACTGGAGATGTGAACAGAGATGGCTATTCTGATGTGATTGTTGGAGCACCTGGTTACAACTCATTTACGGGTAGAGCATATGTTTTTTTGGGGGGAGCCTCTGTTAATAGCAATCCAGATGTTACAATGACGGGCGAAGTATCATCCACTTTTGGTGAAAAAGTCTCTGGTGCAGGAGACATAAACGGCGACGGCTATTGCGAAGTGATTGTTGGTGCACCCACTTACTCCTTAAGTACCGGAAGAGCATACACTTTTTTAGGAGACGCTGTAATGGACAATACAGCCGACATAACAATGACTGGAGAGGCACAAGGCGACTATTTTGGTATTGGATTAGCGTCTGCAGGAGATGTGAACGGAGATGGTTATTCGGATCTGATTGCCGGAGCTAATGGGTACGGCGGAGGCAAGGGGAGAGCATATGTTTTCTTTGGCGGGGTAACCAATAACAACATTGCAGATGTAATCCTTGCGGGTGAAGGATATGGAAACTATTTTGGAAATTCCGTCTCCGCTGCCGGAGATGTTAATGGGGATGGATACAACGACATTTTAATAGGTGCACATGGATACAATTCAGGCAGCGGCAAGGCCTACCTTTACTCCAATCCAAACAACTTCCCAAGCGTCCCGCCGGGTCTTATCTCCATCAAAGACATTCCCAACGATCAGGGCGGATATGTAAATGTGAAGTGGGCAAAGAGCGCGTTTGATCAGCAGGTCAGCGGACAGGTGTCTCAGTATCTTATTGAAAGAAGCCTGCCTCCGGCACTTGCGGGATACAACTGGGTCTCGCTCGGAACTGCTCCCGCAGTCAACAACGCATTGTACAACTATGAAGCAAGAACTCCCTGGGACTCGAGCATCAACGGCAACGGCACTTTCTTCTTCCGTGTAACTGCTCTTACAAATACTCCCGGAGTCTTCTGGAGGTCAAACATAATGAGCGGATACAGCGTTGACAATCTCGCGCCGCTTCCGCCTTCAAACCTTGTTGCATCCGTTGTGATGAACTCGGCTCAGCTTTCGTGGGACCCAAACCCCGAGTCCGATCTGAGGCACTACATCATTTACCGCAACGGTGTTCAGCTCGGCACTTCAACAGTATTGACCTTCGAAGACAATACCATATTGCCTGACTCTGTTTACTCCTATACTGTTGCCGCGCAGGATGTCCACGGAAATATCGGAGAGCAATCAGAACCCGCGATGGTGTCACTCATTGTCTCAGCAATGAACATCAAGCTGATTCCTGAAGGACTCTACCTGGTTGCTGAAGACCGGCTTTCAGTCGGAGACACTGTGAGGATAGTGCTTCATAACAGCGTCTCACCGTTTGAGGCCGTTGATTCGTCAACTGCAGTGATAGATGAACTCACTTTCGAAGGTTCATTCAGATTTCCGAATACTCCCGGCGGAACATATTATATCGCGGTTCATCACAGAAACTCAATTGAGACATGGAGCAGGTCAGGCGGTGAACTCTTCACGCCGGGCACTGTAATGAACTACGATTTCACATCGGCGGCATCACAGGCGTTTGGCAATAATATAGTGCAGGTAAATTCTTCGCCGGTCAGATATGCAATTTACGGTGGCGATGTGAACGGTGACGGAACAATTGACGGCTCTGATGCCGGTGTAATTGACTTTGATGTGTTCAATTATGTTTCAGGATATTCTCCAAGTGATCTGAACGGAGATGATTTTGTCGATGCGTCTGATCTTGCAATAGCCGACAACAATGCGGCGAACTTTGTGAGCGTGGTAAGGCCATAAGATCAATTGAAAATTGAAAATTGAAAATTTATGTAGTCCGTTCAATTAATTCAGCCCGTGGCTATGGCCGTGGGCTTTCAAAACACTTCTCGCTCCCCGGCTCCGGCTTGGGAGCGAATGAAGTTCTGTGACAACCTTCTTTGGAGAAGGCGATTGGAGCATTTAGTTTTATAATCCGTGTCAGAACACAATCACTTTTGCACAATGCCTTTCACACTGAGCTTGCTTGCCCGGCCAGGACGGGTCGAAGTGTGACAGTCTCAGAAAGTAAAATTGTTCCTCATTACAATTCATCATAAAAAAAAACTTCCACAGCTGACTGCAGAAGTTCTTGAATGCAACTATTAAAAGGAAAAGAGAATCAGATCTTTCGGATCTCACTTACATCAACACTCTTTGTATCTTCAGAAACCTTGCCTTTGAAATTTACTTTATCGTTTTCATCAAATTCAGACTTTAAACCATGGAGTTTAAGATCAGGCGAGTTTCCGGTTGCTATTGAATAAACACCTCCCCCGGCATTCTTTATAATACCATTGCCTTCAACCACAATATCTCTGACGGTAAAACCCCCGTCTGTTACGGCTTCCCTGATTTCTTTCAGATTGACGACGGCTTTGTCTTTGAACCGGATCGTGAATGTAGTGTTCTTCAAATCCGTTTCTACGGAGCCGACGAAGTCCAATGCATTGAACTGCCCCTCTACTCCTTTTGCGCATAACGAACATGTAAATCCGTCTACACCGACAAGGAGTTCCTTGATCTGAGCATTTGTTTGAGCGGTGGACAGCAGCATATACAGAATTGCCGATAACCGGATAAATCTTTTCATGAGCATGGATAGTTAAAAAAAGATGGCAGGACAAATTTCGTCCTGCCAATATTGAAATACAACTGATTATTTCTTACTGCAACAATTTTGCTTATCCTCCGAAGATCCCACGCCTTTAGTGCAGCAGCTTTTCGTTGTATCGCATTTATTTGTCTGATTCATTTCGGTTCCGGATGATGCATCCTTGTTCATACATCCCTCGGTTCCCGTGCAGCATTCTTTGCACTTATCACTTGTGCAATTTGCGCAGCATGCTGATGCATTGCCTTGCGATGTGCCTTCTCCGCAATTCTTACAGCAGTCGGTCATCGTACATGTTTCATCACAGCATTTACATTTGATGTCATCAAATGTCGTTTGGCTATAAAGTGTTGAGCCGAGAAAATACAGGAAACCGGCGATCAATATGATCGCGAAGAGATTTAGCTTTTTCATTATTGATTTTGATTTAGGAATTTCAAAAAAATGTTTAAGAACATTTTACAGCATTTGGTAATGCTGCTTCCTAAATCCTGAGGTTAGAATTGACTATGCAAATATCACTTTGCCGGACTGCACTATATACGAGTTCAGTTGCAGAATGAATTGAGTGAAACGTGTTGTCAGATTGCTGAGCAGGTAAAGTGAATAAATAACTGAGATTATCACCGGAAGTCTGTGCTGAAGTTTTCATCGCATTCTCCCTGGGAACTTCCCTGATTTCGCAGCAGCAGGAATGCCCCTGCCCGGACTGCATAGCTTCATCTTTATTCATGCAGCAACAAGCCATCTCATCTTCCATGCATATCATCATTGAAATACTGTATTGTGTAAATGAGGATAACAGCAGGAGAAGGATTACTGAGAGTCTTAGATATTTAGCGGCTTGTTTCAAATTGGTCAAGTGTCTTTGCGTTTGTGCTTATCTGACTATGCAAAAGTGTCATATTCATGTTTCCTTTGCAATGCATTTTTTGAGCCGCAACAACATCATACAAGCATATCCGTGTAAACGATTGACCTGTTTGGAGTGAAATGTTTTCATCACAACATTTTTCATTTTACGTTTGTCACTTCTGTGTAGCAGGAGTCAACCACAAGTGAATCCGTCATTCCGTAGATCCCCGCCTGTAGTGATGTATCATGAACACTCTTCGGCGGGCAGGTCTGCATTCGCAGGGATGACGCAGCGCGGAGATGATTATCATTGCGGAAATCTCTGTGAAATGAATCCACCATTCAGTTGATGCCTGCCCGGATGTTTGAGTGAGCAGTTCTCATCACAATTTGTTCAGCGACATGAAATTTCAAAGCAACAACGAGAGACTTGAATTATGGCCATATAGAAAGTATTTTGAATAAAGATTTAAGAACAAATTTGACGAA
>WBZL01000534.1_pt1 | contig 42250 bp, 41 predicted proteins | sample 5204291 | NCBI WGS metagenome assembly WBZL01 (sample SAMN12344345, study PRJNA552823) | activated sludge metagenome | biome: Activated sludge suspended growth; feature: Nitrification reactor; material: Wastewater; isolation source: activated sludge from nitrification reactor of wastewater... | reverse complement strand
GATCCGCCGCTGCCGGACCTCGACGTGCTGGCCCTGCTGTCGACCGGCAGCCGCTTCGATGAGGCCGCCGCCGGCGGCAGCCCGACGACCACCGGGGCCCCCAGCTCCTCGGCGGCAGAGATGTTCATCGCCGGCCAGGCGGCCTCGGCGATCAGCTCGCGGGTGAAGACCCTGTTCGGCTTCGACAAGTTCCGCATCGACCCCACCACCACGGCCGGCGGCTCGGTGGGGGCGGCGCGTTTCATCGTCGGCAAGCGGGTGTCCCGCAACCTCTCGGTGACTTATCAGTTCAATGCCTCGGAAAACCAGCAGAACGTGGTGCAGGCTGAGTGGCAGGTGGCGCCCGGCCTGGTGGTGGTGTTCTCGGCCGTCGACGGCGACGAGTACGCCGTGGACCTGCGATGGGAGAAGCGCTTCTGAGCCGCCGCGCTGCCGCCGTCCTCGTCGCCCTCGCCTGGCTGGCTGCCGTGCCGGCCGTCCGTGGCCAGGCCGCCGCGGCGCCGCGGGTGGTGGCCATCGAGGTCCGCAGCGACGGTCCGCTGCCGGGGGGCCGCTCGCTCGCCGACCTCCTGTCGATCCGCGTCGGTGAGCCGCTCGACGAGCAGGCGGTTCGCCGCACCATCACCAATCTCTACGCCAGCGGCGTCGCCCGCGAGGTCGAGGTCTACGGCCGGCCTTCGGAAGGCGGCGTGGTGGCCGTGGTCGCCCTCTGGGCCAACCTGACGGTGGCCGAGGTGCGCGTCGAAGGGCAGCTCGGCTTGAAGCGGCGCGACGTCCTCAAGGTGGTGGCCCGCGGTCAGGGCCAGCCCCTGGTCGAGAGCCGCATCTTGCGTGGTGTCTACGATTTGAAGGACCTCTACCGGGACAGCGGCTATCTCGAGGCGAACGTGCGGGTGGGCGTCGAGGAGGCCGTAGCGCCGGCCCACGAGGCGGTGGTGGTCTACCGCGTCGAGAGCGGCCCCCCCGCCCTCCTCGGAGAGGTTGGCTTCACGGGTGATCTCGGCCCCTTCACGGCCGAGGAGCTGCGCCGTCGCAGCGGCCTCGAGGTCGGCGATCACTACCGCCGGCGGGCGATGGAGGAGGCGCGGGAGAAGCTGCGGCGCTCGCTCGTCGGCTCCGACCGCCGCCTGGCGCGGGTGGGCGAGCCGACCGAGACCTACGACGGGGCGAGCCACCGGATGAGCCTCACCATCCCCGTCACGGTGGGCCCCGAGGTCAGCGTGCAAGTCCTGGGCGCCGATCGCAAGGAGCTCGAGCGCAAGGGCCTGCTCCCCTTCCTCGGTCGCGACGGCTACGACGAGGGCCTCCTGTTGCAGGCCGTCGAGCGGATCGAGACCTGGTACCAGGAGAAGGGCTACTACCGGGTGGCGGTCACCACCCAGGAAGAGCGCGGCGACGGCACCCTGGCGATCGAGCTGCGGGTGGTCCCCGGCCGCCAGTACACGCTGACCGGCCTGCGCTTCGGCGGCAACCAGAAGGTGCCAAGCGACGAGCTGCGGGCCCTGGTGACCACCACCCCCCGCGAGCCGCTGCGCCTGGGGAGCGGCCGGTTGGTGGCGAGCGTGCTCGCCGCCGACCTCTCCAACCTGCGTTCGTACTACGCCCTGCAGGGCTTCACCGAGGCCCGCGTCCTGCGGCCGCGGGTGGAGGAAGAGGGCGACGAGCTGTCGGTCGAGATCCCCATCGAGGAGGGGCCGCAGAGCCGCGTGGCGGCGATCGAGCTCCAGGGCCTCGAGACGCTCAAGGCCGAGGACGTGCGCAAGGACCTCGCGGCGCGCAAGGTCCTGTGGGAAGGTGGGCCCTTCCATCCCACCTTGCTCGATGACGCGCTGGCCGCGGTGCGGGCGCGCTACCAGCAGCTCGGCTTCGGCTCGGTGCAGGTCTCGGCGCGCACCGAGGTCACCGAGGTGCCGCCGACGCCCGCCAACGCCAACGCTGGCTCGCGGCTGGTGAAGGTCGAGATCCAGGTGCTCGAAGGCGAGCAGAGCCTGATCGACCGGGTGATCGTGCGCGGCAACCTGCGGACCGAGAAGGCCGTCATCCTGCGCGCCGTCGATCTCGATCCGGGCTCGTTCGTCTCCGCCGCGCGCCTCCTCGACGCCCAGCGCAAGCTCTACCGCCTGGGGATCTTCTCGACCGCCGACGTCAGCCTCGGCCCGGCCGACCTCTCCGGGCAGACCCGGGACGTGGTGGTGCGCGTGGAGGAGGGCAAGACGCGGCGGGTGGTCTACGGCATCGGCTACGACTCGGAAGACGGCGCCCGTGGCCTGGTGGGCCTCTCGAGCTCGAACATCGCCGGCCGTGCCTTCACCCTCGGCGCCGATCTCCGCGCCTCGCAGCAGACGCAGAGCTTCCGCCTGACCTTCGATCAGCCCTACCTGGGGCCGCTCGACGTGCCGCTCACCTACACCTTGTTCTATCTCGACGAGCGGCGCCCCAACCTCAACCTCGAAGTCCAGCGCTGGGGCGGCCGGGTGGAGGCGATCAAGGAGTTTCACGGCAACGACCGCTGGGGGCTGATCTACGACTACCGGGTGGTCAAGCCCAACCTCGACCTCGGTACCCTCGACGAGCCCCTGCCGCGCGAGGACCGCCAGATCCGCATCTCGAGCCTGATCCCCAACCTTTTCCTCGACGGCCGGGACGATCCCGTCGACCCGCGCCAGGGCTGGAGCACGCTCGTCCAGCTGCAGTACGCCTTCCCCTTCCAGTCGACCACCGAAGAGTTCCTCAAGCTCTTCGTGCAGCAGACCCAGTACGTGAGCCTCGGGCACTTCGGGCTGCTGGCGGCGAGCCTGCGTTTCGGCGCCATCGAACCGCTGCGCTCCTCGGGGGACGATCCGCTGCTGCCCCCCGACCTGCCGAGCAGCCGCATCTCGATCGCCGAGCGCTTCTTCGCCGGGGGCCTGTCGACCCACCGCGCCTACGACCGCGACGAGCTGGCGATCCGCGGCGAGACATCGATCGCCGTGTCGCGCGGCGGCAGCGTCAGCTTCGAGCCGGTGGGCGGCAATGGTCTCGCCATCTTCAACCTCGACTACCGCTTTCCCCTCGTCGGGCCGGTGGGCGGCGTCGTCTTCCTGGATGCCGGCAACATCTGGGCGGACTGGCGCAGCATCGACCCCCGCCAGGCCAAGCTCGGTCTCGGCCTCGGCGTGCGCTACCTTTCGCCCGTCGGCCCCATCCGTTTCGAGATCGGCTTCAAGCTCGACCGCGACCCCGGCGAGAGCGCCTACGAGATCCACCTCTCGGTGGGCAACCCGTTCTGAGGGCCAGGGCGCCGCGGCGCGCACTCGTGGCAGGATCTGAGCTTCGACGCCACCGGGGGCACCGCGACCCCCAAAGAGGAGCTGCGATGGCGGAGAGCAAGGCAAAGGGCAACAAGACGACGCCGACCGAGCTGAGCGTGGACGCCTACCTGGCCGCCATCGAGGACGAGGCGCGGCGGCAGGACTGTGCGGCGCTCGCCGAGCTGATGGCGAAGGCTGCGCAGTACCCGGCCCAGATGTGGGGCACCAGCATTGTGGGTTTCGGGAGCTATCGCTACAAGTACGAGAGCGGCCGTGAGGGCGAGTCCTGCCTGGTGGGCTTCGCCTCCCGCAAGGGGGACATCGCCCTCTACGGGCTGCACGCCGCGCCGGACGCCGAGGCGCTCCTCGCCAAGCTCGGCAAACACAAGGCGGGCAAGGGCTGCCTCTACCTGAAGCGCCTGGCGGACGTCGACGCCAAGGTGCTCGCCGAGCTGGTGAAGACGGCGGCGGTGGCGAAGAAGAAGCAGCATGCGGGGTGAGAACGAGGTGGGCGGGGCGAGCGCGGAGCGGACGCAGTCCGCGAGGTGGCCGCGGTGGCCCGTCGCCTGGGCGCCGGACGAAGCGGAGCGGCGGAAGATGGTGCGATGAGCGCGCGTTCCGAGCCGCAGGCCTACGAGGAGCTGCAGTTCTACACGCTCTCCCTTGGCGACGCCACGTTCATCCATCAGCACGTGGTCGATGCGCGGCGGGCGCAGCTTGCCGATGCGAGCACCAAGCCGCTCGGGCTGGCCTTCGCGTTGATCGGGCTCTATCTGCATCTCGAACGGGGGTTTTCTGGCCGGCAGGTGCAGAAGGCGCACATGCAGCTGGTGCGGCGCAGCAAGAGCTGGCCGACCTTCCCCTTGCCGCGCGAGCGCGGCGCCGTCACCGCCTGCGAGGTGATGGCGGCACCACCGGGCCCCGAACGGGAGCGCGCGATCGACGCCTGGTGCGCGGCCGTGTGGGAGGCGTACCGCGAGAGCCACCACGGCGTGGCCGAGCTCCTGGCGCGGCATGGGATCGTCTAGGTCGCGCCATGCTGTGGGCTGAGGCGACCGTGAGGTACGCAGTGATCGCGGGCTGGCGGCGGCTCCCGGTGGGTCGGACGGTTTGCCACGAGATCGAGGAGAGGCGATGACGAACACGGGTTCCACGGTCACGATCCACATGGTGGCGAGCCTGGACGGCTTCATCGCTCGCCGGGACGGCAGCGTCGACTGGTTGGAGACGGCGGACGAGTTCGCGGACGGCGTTGCCCTGGCCGCGGCCGACATCGAGGCCTTTCTCACCACCATCGATTGCTACGTGATGGGGGCGCGGACCTACGAGCTGGCGCGGAAGTTCGCAGCCGACGGCCTGGGCTGGGCCTACGGCGACAAACCCACCATCGTCCTCACCCATCGCGAGCTGCCGCGCGTTCGTGAGACCGTCGAGCTCTATGCCGGCGACCTCGCGCAGCTGATCGACGAGCGCCTGCGGGCCAAGTACCGGAGCATCTGGGTCGTCGGCGGCGGGGAGGTCTGCAGTGAGTGCCTGCGCCGCGGTCTCGCCGACGAGGTGCGCTATTCGATCGCACCGGTCTTGATCGGTGACGGCATCCCCTTCTTCGGTGCCTTCGATAGCGATCTTGCCCTGCACCTCGCGGAGACCAAGGCCTATCGCAACGGGATGGTGGAGCTGCGCTATGAGGTGAGGAGACCTCCGCTGCGCGCCGCCGCCGCTGAGCTCGCCGGCGCTGTCTAAGACCGCGCGTCTAATACCGCGCGTCTAATACCGCGGCGTGAGTGCCGCCGTCTGCTTGCTGAGAGCGCCTGGCCGAGGTCGGCCCAAGCTCTTTTCCCTGAGGAGGGACCCATGCCCCACCGTTGGACGCTGATCGTCTTCGTCGCTGTCCTCGTCGCCTCACCCTGGAGCGCGCTCGCGCCGTCCCAGGGGGGGCGGGCCGAAGCCAGCCCGGCGCCGGAGGCCCCGATGGTGCGGGCCCTCGAGGCCGAGATCGAGCGGCTGCGGGAAGAGCGTGACCGCTGGGAGATCGAGGCGACCCGCTGCCAGGCGAAGCTCGAGCGGGCCGAGCGCCGTGCCGGCGCGCTGAGCGTGGCACAGCTGACCGCGATCGGTGATCCCGAGGTTCGGCGCAACGGCGAAGACGTCCTCGTTTCCGTGGAGCTCCTCAACGCGGGGTTCGACCTGGCGCAGGGGACCGCCGTCATCGAGCTTTGGCTGGACGGCAAGTTGGTTGCCTCCGCCAAGGAAGCCGTCAGCGTCGCCGCTGACGCGGGGGCCACGGTCAGCCATCGATTCCCGGGCCTGGCCGGCAAGGGCAAGCTCTCGGCGACGGTGCATTTTGCCCCCTGAAGGTGCGAGACGGGCCTGCTGTCGCGGGCCTGCGCAGACGAAACTTCGTTCCCGACCCTGGCGCCTGCTGCCAGAGAGCCAGCCGGCGAAGGCTGCCGCCCGAGGAGGGACCATGCCCCAACGCACTCTTGCCGCCACGCTGCTGTTGGTCGCTGTCCTGGCGATGGCGCAGCAGGCCAGGGCAGCCACCGCGGCCGATCCCTGCGGCGACCCGGCGACCGTCAGCAACGCCTACGAAGCCCACTTCGGACGGGTGCAGGAGGTCCTCGACGCCGTCACCTTGGTGGTCGAGGTCGCCCCGGAGCCGCCCGGTTCCCAGCGCTTTCCCGGTTGCGCCGTGGGCAGCTGCCGGGCCCGCATCCGCCTGGTCGCCCTCGATCCGCCGTTGAACCCACAGGCGGCCGCGGCCGCCAGGCAGGCCCTCGCCGCCGCCGTGCTCGGCGAGGACGTCGCGCTCTGGCTCAGCCACCACCAGGATGAGGAAGGACCGACCAACGCCCTCGTCTTCGCCGGCGACCAGAACCTCAACGAGGCGCAGCTGGCAGCCGGGCAGGCGACCTACCGCAGCTTCGCGAGCGACGCCGTCGACTGGTACCAGGAGTGCCGGCTGCGGGAGGCCGAGAAGGCCGCGCGGCTCGCTCGCCGCGGAGCCTGGGCGCCCCGCTGATCCCCGAGGGAGGCCCGGATGGCCCTGCTATCCGCCCCCGTTGCCCGCATCGCGGCCCGGCATCGCGTTGAGCCCGAGCCTCGACTGTGTACACTGTGCGCCAACTTCGGCGAGCGGCTGACGGGCTGCAGGCGGTCTCGCCGGACCAGGTCTGAGACCTGGTAGGCCCCTTCCCTGGGCGGCAGCGAGACGGCGCGCATGGCGACCTCCACCCAATGGCAGCTGGCCCGCGGCGCGGCCGAACGCTACGAGCGCGTCCTGGTGCCGGCCATCCTCGGACCGGCCGCCCGCGCCCTGGTGGACTTTGCGGCTCCGCTGGCCGCAGAGCCGGTGCTCGACGTCGGTTGCGGCACCGGCGCGGCGGCACGCTACGCCGCCGAAAAGGTGGGGGCGGCGGGCAGGGTGGTCGGCGTCGACGTCAACGCCGGGATGATCGACGTCGCGCAGTCGCTGCCGCCGGTCGCCGGCGCCCAGGTGGAGTGGCTGGTCGAGAGCGCCTACCGGCTACCCTTTCCGGAGGCCGAGTTCGACGTGGCGCTCTGCGCCCAAACGCTGCAGTTCCTCGACGACCGGCCGCGTGCGCTGGCAGCGGTGCACCGCGTCCTGAGGCCGGGCGGCCGCGTGGCCGTGAGCCTGTGGTGTGAGATGGCGGCGAGCCCCTACTTTGCCGCGTTGGTCGCGGCCGTCACCCAGCACCTCGGTGCGGAGACCGCCCAGGGGCTGGGGGCGGCCTTCGGGCTTTCGGACTTGGGGACGATCCGCACCCTCGTCGAGGGAGCGGGCTTCACGGAGCTGCGGGCCACCACCGTCGAGCTCGACCTGGAGCTGCCGGAGCTCGCGGACTTCGTACCCCGTCACGTGGCTGCGACCCCGATGGCACCCGGCTTCGCCGCCGCCTCGCCCGCACAGCAGCGTGCCGTGGTGGCGGAGGTCGCGAGCAGGCTGGGCGCGCCGGCCAGCGGCGCGCGCCCCCGCGTTCCTTTCCGCACGTACCTGGTGCAGGCGGCGCGATGAGCTCGCCGCCCGCCTGAGGCCCGTCTCGGGAGCCCGTCCAGCGAGCGAAACCGAGGAGAGTAGAGTGCGTTTGAGAGCCCTTCCGATCCTGGTCCTCCTGTATGGCTGGGCCGCGCCCGTCGCCCAGGCCGGCCCGCCGAGCTGCCCGCAGGGCCTCGGTGCGAGCGCCGGGGACGCTCCGCGACAGGTGTTCGCGCTCGGCGAGGCGGGTACCGTGCTCCTCTGTGGTTGGGCCGAGCGGAGCGAAGCCGGCCTCCCGCAGTACTCGGAGTTCGAGCTAGTGGAGGCCGGCTCCGGGAACCTGCTGCTGCGCTTTGCGGCGGAGGACACCGCGACCGTCGAGCAGCAGGGAGCGGCGCTGCAGGTGATCGAGCAACGCAGGCTGCCCATCGGGGAGGACTTCTCGTGGCAGGACGTGCCGTACCGCCGCTTCACCCTGCGGGCCGAGGGCGGGCAGTGGCACACGGCCTGCGAGCTCGCCTTCGCGCGCCCCCGCTTCTCGGCCGCCGAGCTGCGGGAGATCGCGCATCGCTACGCGGCCGCGCAACAGGGCGAGCCCCCGGGCGAAGAGCTTCCCTTGCTGGTAGTCCTGGCGGCGACGGGTGGTGATGCGGCGGCCACGGCCCGCCTGCCGAGGGCCGCGACGGAGCTGCGGTTGGACGGCCATCTCGCCGAGGTCTTCTCCGCCGCCCTGCAAGATCTCGCCGAGTTGCGGACGGGCCATTGCGTGCTCGAAGAACCCACTTGGATGGCGCCGGCGGGGCAGGTCGTGGGAGCGCGAGCTCCCTAGCGATGCCCGCCTGTGCCGAGGCCGCCGCTTGATATCCTCCGCCGACAAGGCACCCATCGAAGTCGCGGAACGAGGTCCGTTCCTCCGTCGACGGTCTTCCGGGGAGGTTGAGACTGGCCACCCTGCGTAGCGCAGAACCCCGAGCGCAGGTCGCTCCCGGCCGCGCCCCCAGCCGTGGCGCCGCCGTCCAGCGCCAGGCGGCCACCGTGCGGCCAGCCGCGCAGCCGGGATCGATGCCGGCGCCCGGCGGTGGGATGCCGGCCAGCTTGCTCGGCGTTCCGGTGAGGCCTCCAGCCCCGACGGGTGCGACGGGCCACGGCCTGCCCGCGGGCTTGCGCGCCACGGTCGAAGGGATGGCGGGGGTCTCGCTCGCCGGGACGCGGGTGCACCACGACTCCCCCGAGCCCGCCGCGATCGGCGCTTTCGCGTTTGCCCGCGGCCGGGACATCCACCTCGGTCCCGGCCAGGAGCGCCACCTGCCGCACGAGGCCTGGCACGTCGCCCAGCAGGCCCAAGGCCGGGTGCCAGCCACCTCGCAGCTCGGGGAGACGCCGGTCAATCGAGACCCGCGGCTCGAGCGCGAGGCGGATGCCAGGGGTGCCGAGGCGGTGCGGCAGAGCAGCCGGTCGTCGTCGCGAGCGGCTTCTTCCTCGGCGGGCGGCCCTCCCGTGGGTGGCGCCGTGGCGCCAGTCCTCCAGGGCTTCTTCTACAGCCGGGCCAACTTTCGTCTCTACGACCGGCGTTGGCTGCGGGGGATCCGCGAGGCCTGGGGCCGTGGCCTGGCTCGCCGGCTGCTCTTCCGGGAGGTGCGGGCTCGGTTCGGCCGCCGCACCTGGCTGCGATTCCTGCAGGGGTTGCGACACGAGAGCGGGCTTGCGCTGGAAGACCACCCCGAGGCGCAGCGCATCATCGCCTTTCTGGATCGCAGCCTCGACGACCTGGAACGCGACCATCGTCGCCGGCAGCGGCAGCTTGCGAGCCCCAGCCCAGCGCCGCCGCCACCACCACCGCAGCTGGACCACCAGACCTTCTCCTTCTCGAGCCACAACATCGAGAAGTTCGGCCAGGGCACGGCGAACCGCCAGGACAAGGCGGACGCAGAAACGCGTCTCCTCGACCTGGCCCAACCCGACGTCGCCTCGCAGCAGGAGGTGACCCGCTCGGACCTCTTCGCCAGCGCCACGCAAGCGAACCCGGACTTTGCGGGGCAGTTCTCCTTGCAGCCGGGGCCGCAATTCACCTCCGGGACCTACCGGGAGAACTACCCGGCGGCCTTCAACCGGGCGACGGTCCACTTCCCTCCGCGCCTCTTCTTCCTCGATCCCGCCAGCGGTCAGTCCCAGCCGTACAGCGGGCCGCTGCCGTTCGGCAAGGAAGCCGCGGACGAAGCCGGCGACCAGAGCCTCGAGCAGGCTCGCCCCACGACCTACTGGGAGCTCTACCTGCCGGCCAGCCGCAACCTCCGCCCGGCCTTCAAGGACCTCGGGGACCCCGAGGAGGTGCGGCAGTATGCCGCCACCCATCGCAACCTGCGGCACCGCCGGTCCCAGCCCTACTTCCGGGTGCGCTATCTCAACGTCCACACCTCGCCCAGCATCTCGACGATCCGCCAGCAGGTGGACGACATCCTCGAGCAGACGCGCCAGCTGCGGCGGACCGAGCCCAACACCATCGCGAGCGGCGACTTCTACATGGAGCGCGGCTCGCGGCGGAACTGGCAGCGCCTGAACTCCGGGCAAGGCGACCTCCAGGCGCTGCACCCAGACGTCCCCACCAACTTCAAGCGCGGTCAGGGGATCCAGACCGCCGACCACTTCGTGGTGCCCTTCGACTGGCAGAACACCAGTTCCTCGGCGTTGCCACCGACGGACCGGGGTCGGCCGGCGGAGTCGCTCGAGGACCTCCGCCAGCGCGGCACCGAGACGGCGGAGCTGGCCGCCTGGGAGAGGCTCAACATCGATCACGCGCTGGTCACGGGGCAAGCCGACGTGCCGATCCGCGACACCGTCTCCGCTCTGGCCCTCCACCTGGCGAACTTCTTCCGCGAGCAGGTCTACCGGCAGAACAACTGCCTGATCCACGCCCTCGCCGATGCCGCCGGGGTCCGCGTGAGCGACGAGCGGATCCGAGCCATCCGCGTGGAGCTCGCCAGTCAGGGGGTACCGGCGGGCGAGTTCATCCCCGCCAACGACGCCAACGTCACCCTGATCATGCGGGCCCTCGGGCTCTACGGTGTGGTGCACGTCCACAACGTCGAGAACCCGGACCAGGCGGCGCTGCCCGTGTTCGTCGCGCGAGACGCCAGCAACGGCGGCCGCCACGCCGACCTCGACATCAACTACTCCCGCTTCCATTTCTACGCGGCGCCGGCGCCCCGCCAGCAAGCCGGCAGCGCGAGCGGCCAGCAGTAGGCGCACCGCCGCCGGCGGGCGAGGGAGCCGCCAGCTCGGGCCTCTGCCGGCGCTGTATCCTCCGCGGCATGACCTTCCGTATCCGCCCCTACGCGCTCACGGATGTCGACGACCTCTTCGCGGCGGCCCGTGAGTCCGTGGCGGAGGTCTACCCCTGGCTGCCCTGGTGCCATCCAGGCCTTTGCCGCGAGGAGGCGCAGGCCTGGGTGGAGGAGCAGGTGAAGGCCTTCGCCGGTGGCGAGGCCTTCGAGTTCGTCATCCTGGGAGCGGACGGCGGCTTCGTTGGTGGCTGCGGCATCAACCTGCTCGATCGAGTCCACCAGCGGGCCAACCTGGGCTATTGGGTGCGGACTTCGGAGGCCGGCCGGGGGGCGGCCTCGGCCGCGGCGCGAGCGGCGGCCGCGTGGGCGTTCCGCGAGACCGATCTCGTGCGCCTCGAGATCCTCGCCGCGGTGGAGAACCGGCCGAGCCAACGGGTGGCGGAGAAGGTGGGTGCCCTCCGCGAAGGCACCCTGCGCCGGCGCCTGCTGCTGCACGGCCGCCACCACGACGCGGCCGTCTACTCGTTGCTGCGGCCGGCAGTGTGTGGTTGATCGAGCCTCTTTATGGAATTTGGAAACTAACTATGATGGGTGCCAGGCCTAAGAAGGAGGCGACGGCGATGGAACAGCGCAACGGTCGGTTGGTCGTTCTCGGCTTGCTGCTGACGGTGGTGGCGTGCTCGTCGACCGGGAAGGTACCCCAGGCTGGCCCGATCGTCGGTTCGACGACGGTCGACGGCAAGCCGTATCCGGCCGGTGGCTCGGGCTCGGCAGGTGATCTCGTGCTCACCACCGTCGCGACCGACCGCAGCTACGGCTACAGCGTCGAGAACCCGGTGAAGGTCGCTGGCCTGGCCGAGAGCGGCCCGCGTGCCGAGAAGGTCTACCTGAGTGCTCTGCGCGGACCGGCCGGCGAGGCGATCGAATTCGTGCGACAAGGCTCCTGCTGTCCGTTCGAGACCAAGAACTCCGACTTTGGCTCCGGCCTGCTCGATGTCTACAAGGTGACCTACGAGGGGCTGGCGGAGCCCGTCGTCCTCTACCTCGACATGTACGACCCCGGAGAGGTGCTGGTCCCCGTCGGCTTCACAGGAGGTCGCTAGCCAGATGCCCACTCCGCGCACGAAGCCCACCACCATCGACGCCTACATCGCGGGCTTCCCGCCGCCGGTGCAGGCCATCCTGCAGGAAGTGCGGCGGGTGGTGCGGGCCGCCGCGCCGGAGGCCGAGGAGGCGATCAGCTACGGCATCCCGGCGCTCAAGCAGAACGGCGTCGTGGTCTACTTTGCTGCCTTCAAGCAGCACATCGGCTTCTACCCGCCCGTCAAGGGGGACGCGGCGCTCGTCGCCGCCGTCGCACGGTACGCTGGGGAGAAGGGCAACCTCCGCTTCCCCTTCGACCAGCCGATCCCCTACGACCTCATCGCCCGGATCACCAAGCACCGCCTTGAGCAGAACCTGGCCAAGCCGCCGGCGGCGGCCAGGCGGCGCCGCGGCTAGGGGAAGGGCCGCGCGGGGAACCGGTCCAGGGCGCGTCATCAACCTTGCCGGCGGCCGGTCGCTTGTGGAAGGACGCCCGACCTCGGCGACGAGATCCTGCGCTCGCGGGTAGACGCGGCCGCCCCGGCACCCGTCTACCTGGCAGGCCCCGCAGCGCTCCTGCCGGCGGCGGCCGAGTGAAAGGAGGTCGCTGGTGGACCTGAGCGCGACGAGGAGGTTGGTACGGAGGCTGGTTGGAGGGGCGGCACTGGCAGTGCTGGTCGCGGGGCTGCCGCTCCCGGCCTGGGCCGAGGCGGGAATCAGCATCACGCTCGAGCACGGCAGCCCGGCGGAGGCCGCGACCAAGGCCCAGCTCGAGCGCCTGCTCGGCACCTACGATCTGGCGTCGTGGACCTTCACCCGCGTGGTCAAGGTCGACGAGCGCGCCATCCCGCACAGCCATCCCGTGCTCACTGTCCACACCCGCCACGGCAAGGACGACGAGCTGCTGCTCTCGACCTTCGTCCACGAGCAGCTCCACTGGTTCCTCTCCGGCAAGCAAGAGGAGACGCGGGCCGCGGTGGCAGCGCTGCGCAAGCTCTTCCCCAAAGTACCCGCCGAGCCAGCAGCGGGCGGTGCGGCGGACGAGGAGTCCACCTACCGCCACCTGCTGGTTTGCTACCTCGAGCGGCGGGCCGGCATCGAGCTGCTGGGTGAGCTCAGGACCAAGGCGGTGATGGACTTCTGGGCCAACGATCACTACACCTGGGTCTACCGCACGGTGTTGGAGCGCTACCGCGACATCGGCCAGATCGTCTACGACCACAACCTGGTGCCTCAGCGGCGCGCCGCTGAGGCCGCACTGGCCGCGCCGGCGGTCGGGACTGATCCGCCTCCGGGCTGAGCTTCCCCGGCGCATCTTCCCTCCATCTTCGGGCCGCTTTCGTCGCGGCCGGCCCTGCTCCGTTGGCCCAGGCGTACCCGACGGGCGGCGTTTGACAGCTCGGCGGGCGAGGACTATCTTGGCCCTGAACCGACCGGTCCGACCAGCTGGTCCAATTCTGCCGAGACCACCATGAGCCCGCGCCCCCGCTTCTTCAAGCTGCCTGCCGAGCGCCGCCGCGAGGTGCTGGAAGCGGCCACGCGTGAGCTGGCCGAGGTGGGCTTCGAGCGCGCCTCCCTAAACCGCATCCTGGAGGTCGCGGGCCTGAGCAAGGGCTCGTTCTACTACTACTTCGACGACCGTGCCGACCTCTTCGCCGCCGTCCTCGACGAGGCCACGGAGGCCCTGCTGCCCACCGAGGGCTTCGACCCGTCGACGCTCACCGCCCCGACCTTCTGGCCGGCGCTCGAGGCCCTCTTCTTCGAGACCGAGGCCCGGGCGCTGGCCTCACCCTGGCTGGCGATGGCCGGGCGGCTCTTCTACCACCCACCGGCCGCCGAGCTCGAACCGTTGGTGCGGGCCCACCTCGAGCGGGCGCGCAGCTTCCTCACCCAGGTCCTCGAACGCGGCCGTGCGCTCGGCGCCGTGCGCGACGACCTGCCGGCCGAGCTGCTCGTCGCCCTGGTGATCGCCGCTGCCGAGGCCGCCGACCGCTGGATCGTCGAGGCCTGGGAGCGCTTCGCACCGGCCGAGCTGGAGGCCGCCGGGCAGAGCGTGTTCGCCGCCCTGCGCCGGTTGGCGGCGCCGGATGGGCCGGGGGGCCCCGAGCGATGAGCACCGCCGCGCCGGTCTACGAGGTCGCCGACCTGCGCAAGGTCTACCGCATGGGAGAGGTCGAGGTGGTGGCCCTGCACGGCGTGACCTTGACGATCGAGGAGGCCGAGCTGCTCGTCATCCTCGGCCACTCGGGGAGCGGCAAGTCGACTCTCCTCAACATCCTCGGCGGCCTCGACGTGCCGACCGCGGGCACCGTGCGCTACCGCGGCCAGGACCTGAGCGGGGCGAGCGAGCAGGAGCGCACGCTCTTCCGCCGCCTCCATGTGGGCTTCGTCTTCCAGTTCTACAACCTCATCCCCAGTCTCACGGCGCGGGAGAACGTCGAGCTGGTGACCGAGATCGCCGAAGAGCCGATGGACGCCGCGGAGGCCCTCGGGTTGGTGGGCCTGGGCGCCCGCCTCGACCACTTCCCGGCCCAGCTCTCGGGCGGTGAGCAGCAGCGGGTGGCGATCGCCCGCGCCATCGCCAAGCGGCCGGCGGTGCTGCTCTGCGACGAGCCCACGGGCGCCCTCGACATCTCGACCGGCGTCCTGGTGCTGGAGGCGCTGGCCCTGATCCACGCCGAGCTGGGGACCACCGTGGCCCTGATCACCCACAACGCGGCGATCGCCGGCATGGCCGAGCGGGTGCTCACCATGGCGGACGGTCGCATCGTCGAAGACCGCCGCAACGCCACGCTCTGCGCACCGCGGGAGATCCAGTGGTGAAGGCACGCCGCCACCGTGGCCTCAACCGCCCCCTGCTGCGCAAGCTAGGCCGCGAGCTCTGGGAGCTGCGCGGGCAGGCGGCGGCGATCGTCGCCGTGATCGGCGCCGGGATCGCCCTCTACGTGCTGTTCGTCTCGACCTATCAATCCCTCGACCTGACTCTCGCGACCTACTACCGCCGCTACCGCTTCGCGGAGGTCTTCGCCTCCCTCGAACGGGCGCCGCAGGCCCTGGCGCCGCGGCTTGCCGAGGTCCCCGGCGTGGCGCGGGTCGAGACGCGCGTGGTGCGCGACGTGCTGCTCGACCTGCCCGGCGTCGTCGCGCCCGCGTCCGGGCGGTTGATCTCGGTGCCGGCCGACCGCCGACCCGCGCTCAACGATCTGTTTCTGCGCTCTGGTCGCTGGTTGGAGCCAGGGCGGCGTGACGAGGCGATCCTCTCGGAGGCCTTCGCCAAGGTCCATCACCTGGGCCCGGGGGACACCCTGGCGGCTTTGATCAACGGCCGCCGCCGCGAGCTGCGCATCGTCGGCATCGCGCTCTCCCCCGAGTACATCTACAGCATCCGGGCCGGCGAGCTGCTGCCCGACGACAGCCGCTTCGCCATCCTCTGGATGGAGCACCGCAGCCTGGCCGCCGCCTTCGACATGGAGGGCGGCTTCAACGACGTGGTGCTGACCCTCGGCCCCGATGCCTCGGCAGCCGACGTCATCACCCACCTCGACCATCTGCTCGCGCCCTACGGCGGTCTGGGAGCGATCCCTCGCCGGCTGCAGATCTCCCACTGGTACCTCGAAAACGAGCTGCGCCAGCTGCGCGAGACCGCCGCGGTGATGCCTGTCGTCTTCCTCGCCGTCGCCGCTTTCCTGCTCAACGTCGTCCTCGGCCGCGTGGTGGCGGTGCAGCGCGGGCAGATCGCCATCCTCAAGGCGATGGGCTACGACGACCGTACGATCGCCCTCCACTACTTGCAGTGGGCCCTGGCCGTCGCCTTCGGCGGCGCCGTGGTCGGCCTGGCCGCCGGCGCCTGGCTGGGCGCGGCGATGACCCGCATGTACACCGACTTCTTCAACTTCCCCATCCTGCGCTACCGGCTGGAGCCCGCCGTCGGCCTCGGGGCGGTCGGCGTGGCTCTGGTCGCCGCCGCCGCCGGGGCCCTCGCCTCGGTGCGGCGGGTGGTGGCCCTGCCGCCGGCCGAGGCGCTGCGCCCGGAGCCGCCGGCGGATTTCCGGCGCAGCTGGTTCGACCTCCCGCGCTGGCGCCACCTGCTCTCGCAGCCGACGCGGATCCTGGTGCGCAATCTGCGCCGCCATCCCGGCCGCGCCGCCCTCTCGATCGCCGGCATCGCCTTCGGCGAGGCGCTGCTGATCGTCGGTGCCTTCACCCTCGACTCGATCGACCTCGTGATGCGCGACACCTTCCAGACCGCGCAGCGCTACGACGTGGCGGTGAGCTTCGTGGCGCCGCGCTCGGCGAGCGCCCTCGACGAGGTCCGCCGGCTGCCCGGCGTGCTCGCCGCCGAGCCGTTCCGGGTGGTGCCGGTGCGCTTCCGGGTCGGGCATCGCTCCCGGCAGTCGGCGATCACCGGGCTCGCCGTCGACGGCCGCCTCAACCGCATCGTCGGCGGCGACCACCGGGTCGTCGAGCTACCGCCGGAGGGGTTGGTGATGTCCACGGCGCTCGCCGAGCTCCTCGGCGTCGGGGTCGGCGACCGCGTGCGTGCCGAGGTGCTGGACGGCGGCCGCCCGGTGCTCGAGCTGCCGGTGGCGCGGCTGGTCGATGAGGCGATGGGGACCAACGCCTATCTCGCCCTGCCCGCCCTCCACCGCGCCTTGCGCGAGGCCGGCACGCTTTCCGGTGCCTATCTGCGCGCCGACTCCGCTCAGCTCGCGGCCTTGCAGCACCGCCTCAAGGGCCTGCCGGCAGTGGCTGGGGAGCTGATCAAGCGGGCGGCGATCGCGAGCTTCGAGCGCACGCTCTCCGAGTTCGTCGGCGCGATGCGAGCGGTGATGGTGGTCTTCGCCTCGATCATCGCCTTCGGCGTCGTCTACAACGCCTCGCGGATCTCCCTGGCCGAGCGCGAGCGCGAGCTCGCCACCCTGCGGGTGATCGGCTTCGAGCGCGGCGAGATCGCCTACATCCTGCTCGGCGAGCTGCTGCTGGTGGTGCTGGTGGCGGTGCCCTTCGGCATGCTCTTGGGCTATGGCCTCGCCGCCGTCACTGTCCAGGCCTACCAGACGGAGGTCTACCGCATCCCCCTGGTGGTCAGCCCGCGCACCTATGCCTTCGCCGCCCTGGTGACCGTGGCGGCCACTGCCGTGTCGAGCCTCATCGTGCGCCGCCGGCTGCAGCGGCTCGACCTGATCGCGGTCCTCAAGACCCGGGAGTAGAGCAATGACCAAGGAGACCCGCAAGCGAATCTGGATCTGGGGCGGCGCTGGCCTCACCGTCGCACTGGTGCTCTACGCCGTGCTGCGGCCAGCGGCGATCCCGGTGGAGGTGGCGCCGGCCGAGCGCGGGACGCTGCGGGTCACCCTCGACCACGAGGGCAAGACGCGGGTGCACGACCGCTACCTGGTGTCGGCCCCCGTCGCCGGCACGCTGCGGCGCATCGCGCTCGAGCCGGGGGACGGGGTGGTGGGCGGCGAGACCGTGGTCGCCACCTTCGCCCCCGGCGAGCCCATCCCCCTCGACCCGCGCAGCCGCGCCGAGGGCCAGGCCGAGGCGGCGGCGGCGCAGGCCGAGCTCGGCCGCACCCAGGCCCTGGAGGCCGCGGCGGCGGCCGAGGCGAAGCGGGCGGCAGACGAGCTGGCGCGGCTGCGCCGGCTCGCCGCCGGCGGTGTCGTTGCGACGAGCGACCTCGAGGCCGCGGAAGCCACGGCGCGAAGCGCGGCGGAGGGCGTGGTGGCGGCGCAGGCCGCCGTTTCCTCGGCGCGCCACCAGCTGGCGGCGGCCCGCGCCCGTCTGCTCGAGCCCAGCCGTGAGGGCGGCGCGCGCACGGTGGTCACCCTGCGTGCCCCCGTCGATGGCGTGGTGCTGCGCCGGCTGCACGAGAGCGAGTCGCCGGTGGCGGCGGGGGAGCCGCTCCTCGAGATCGCCGACCTCGCCGACCTCGAAACCGTCTCCGACTACCTCTCGGCCGACGCGGTCGCCATCCGGCCCGGCATGCCCGTCGCGATCGAGCAATGGGGCGGTGACGAGCCCCTGCGCGGCGTGGTGCGCCGGGTCGAGCCCTTGGGGTTCACCAAGATCTCGGCGCTCGGCGTCGAAGAGCAGCGCGTCAACGTCGTCTGCTCCTTCGCCGACCCGCGCTCCGCCTGGAAGGCCCTCGGGGATGGCTACCGGGTCGAGACCCGCATCGAGGTCTGGCGGGGGGACGGCGTCGTCCTGGTGCCGGAGGGCTCTCTCTTCCGCCACGGGGGCGGCTGGGCCCTCTTCGTCGAAGACGGCAGCCGCGCCCGCCTGCGCCCCGTCGAGGTCGGCCATCGCGACGGCTTCCAGGCCGAGATCGTCTCCGGCCTCGACGCCGGCACTACCGTGATCGTCAACCCCAGCGACGACGTCGCCGACGGCGCAAGAGTGACCCGCTCCGTGAGCTCGTGAGAGGGGGGCGGCAAGCGCTTCCTGCTGTATTGGCTTCTAGCTCCGCTCGCCGCTCGCCAACCACGGCAGCCACTGCCCTCGGGCAGGCTCTGCCTTCCGTCGCTTCGCCTCCGCAGAGCTCTGGCCAACCGTGCATCTTCATCTCCTGGACTGGTAACGAGTTTTCATCTCCGTCGCCCATCCAAGGCAAACGTCCAGCAGCTCGGTCGAGCCTGGAAGCCGGCGAGGGAAGTTCGCTCCCTGCGCATGGCCCGTGGCTTCGGGTTGGACCGGGCGCCAGGAGGCCCATCGGGCCAGGAGGATAGAGATGCGTCGAGTCATCGTTGCCACTGCCCTTGCCTTGATCGCCCTGGGATGCCGACAGGAGGTCGCCACCCCGCCGGCTGCCCAGGAACCGACCCTCGCTCGCCTCAGCGCCGAGCAATCGACGGCTGTCTTCGCTGGAGCCACCCTCGCCGAGCCCCTCGCTGAGGCCCAGCCGCGGGACATCGAAAACGTGGGAGTCCGCGTCACCGAGCAGGGCTACCGCCTGCGCTTCCAGCCGGCTCCCGGTAGCCCCGGAAGCGGCCTGCCGGACTTCGGCAGCCTGGTCGCCGTCACCGTCTGCACGGGAAACTTCTGCAACTGGAAGGAAGGCTGCCGCACCGCCGGCTGCAGCCCCGATGGCCAGGGTGGCTGCACCCCCCTGGAGTGCATCGGCTGCGCCGGCGGCGGCGGGCCCTGCAGCGCCTCCACCAGCGTGGTGGGTGACCCCGGCCTGATCAAGACCGTGCTCGACCGCTATCCGGCCCTGCCCACCAGCCCCGTGCCCGGAAGGCCCTGAGGGAGGAATCTCACGACCTCGGCGGGTTGGTTGGCTCTCTCTTCGCCCGAAGCTCGGAGTACCCCGTGCCGGCCTCCAGCTTCTTCACCTACGTGGCCCAGGTGAGCGGCTTGGGAGAGCTCTCGATGCTGCTCTGGCTGCTGATCAAGGGGGCCGAGCCGCGGCGGGCGCCCCAGCCGCCAGCGGCGGCGATCGAGACCGGCTGAGCCGCCGGCACCGAGCCTGGGCGAGGCTGGTTCTCGTGGCCCTAGGTAGAGCTGGTCGCCAGCGAGCGCCGCGCACGCTGCCAGGACCAGAAGAGCGGTACCGCGGCGAGCGCGAAGAGCCACGAGAAGGAGCGCAGCTTCACACCGCTCGCGAAGCCGGCCAGCTCGCCGTTGATCGTGGTCTTCTCATAGCTCCACCAGGGCGAGGAGGGCCACCCGAGGCTCAGTACCGTGGTCGTGGTCTTTGCGTGCTGATCGATCTGCCGGGTCTCGGAGTAGGTGGGAGAGAGGAAGGCAGCGGTGAGAAGGGCCACCGCGACCAGCCGCAGCGAGAGGCGAACCATCCGCACAGTGCTTCAGAGGGTAGGGCCTCTTGCAGGAGGCGTCAACCTCGAGGGAACAGTCTGGCGCGCCAGGCGGCCCGCTGGCGGATAGCGATGGGCCTTCTCTGGATCGCCGTTCGTGGCCACCGCAGCCTGCCGCTGCCGCGCCTGCGCCCGGCGGGCGCGGAGTGATCTCGATGTCGCCGTGGCTACTCAGTGAGGAGCGGAACCGAGGTTGGGGCCCCGGCCGAGGGCAGCACCACGGTGAAGGTCGAGCCCACGCCCTCGCGGCTCTCGACCTCGATGGCGCCGTCCATGGCCTGGACGAGCTGGCGCGCCACCGCGAGCCCCAGGCCCATGCCACCGCTGCCGCGCTGGCGGGAGGGGTCGACGCGATGGAAGCGCTCGAAGATGAGCGGCAGGTGCTCGCGGGGGATGCCGCGGCCCGCGTCCGCCACGGCGAGCGCCACCCGTTCGCCGCGGCGCTCGACCTCCACCCGGATCTCGCCATGGGGCGGCGTGTGGCGGAGGGCGTTCTCGATCAGGTTGCGCAGCACCTGGGCGAGCCGGCGGCGGTCGGCTCTCACCAGGAGAGGCTCCGACGCCGTCGGGCCACGGAGCTGCTGGCCCCGGCTCGCGGGCTTGAGGGCGTCGAGCGCCGCCCGGGCCGCCGCCACCGCGTCGACCTCTTCGAGCTCGAGGGCGAGCTGCCCGGACTCGGCGAGGGCCAGCTCCTGGAGCTCCTCGACCAGCGCGGTGAGGAGCCCCACCTCTTCGCGCAAGGAGCTCAGGGCGGCGGCGTCGGGAGCGCGCAGGCCGTCCTCCATGGCCTCGATGGTCCCCCGCAGGTTGGTCAGCGGCGTGCGCAGCTCGTGGGCCACGTCGCTCACCAGGTTGCGCTTCTGGATCTCGGCGCGCTCGAGCGCCTCGGCCATGGCATTGAAAGAGCGCTCGAGGCGGGCGAGCTCATCACCCTGGGCGGAGCGCGATCGGCGGGAGAGCGGCACCCGGGCCGTGAGCTCGCCGGCGGCCAGCCGGCGGGCGGCGTTCTCCAGGCGGCCCACCTGGGCGGCAAGCGGCCCGGCAAGGAGCCACGCAGCGGCGGCGGCGGCGAGGCTTGCGGCCAGAGCACTGATCCACACCACCCGCTCGGCCCGTTCTCGCAGGCCGGGCCCGGGGGCCGCCCCCGCCGGGTCGAGGACGATCTTCTCGTGGACCTCGAGCTGCTCACCGGCGGGGCCGCGGAAGGAGCGCACCTCGTGCCGCTCGAACTCCTGCCGCGTCCAGCGGTGGAGCCCGAAGGCCACCACTCCCACCGCCACCACCACCAGGGGCCAGGAGATGAGGAAGAAGCGAGCCCGGAGCGACCTCATGAAGCCCTGCCCGTGCCGGCGGCGAAGCGGTAGCCGGCCCCGACCACGGTCTCGATGAAGATCGGCGAGGAGGGATCGGGCTCGAGCTTGCGGCGCAGGTTCTTGATGTGGGCGTCGACGGTGCGGTCGAGGGTCTCGTAAGGCCCACCGGGCAGCAGCTCGAGGAGCTGGGCCCGGCTCTTCACCCGGCCCGGCTCGCGGGCGAGGGCGGCGAGCAGCGCCAGCTCGGAGGCGGTGAGCTCGACGGCCCGGCCGTCGACGCTCGCCTGGCGGCGCTCGAGCTCGATCCGCAGCCGGCCCCGCAACAGCACCGCCTCGGGCGCCACCCTTCGCAGGACTGCGGCGACCCGCGCCGTGAGCTCGCGGGGGCTGAAGGGCTTGGAGACATAGTCGTCGGCGCCGAGCTCGAGGCCGTGGACGCGCTCTTCCTCGCGGGTGCGGGCGGTCACCAGCACGATGCCCACGCGTCCGTTGGCCGCCTCGCCGGCCCTCGCCCGCCGGCAGAGCTCGAGACCGTCCACCCCCGGTAGCATCAGGTCGAGCACCAGGAGGTCGAAGCGCTCGCCGCCCAGGCGGGCGAGGGCGCGGTCGCCGCGGTGCTCGACCTCCACCCGGTGCCCGGCGTGGCGCAGGTAGAGGGCGACCAGCTCGGCGGTCTTGGGGTCGTCCTCGACCACCAGGATGCGGGCGGGGGCGGGCGTGCTGCGCATGGCCCATCCTAGTCTGGCCCGCTCCCGGCGCGCGGCGGCGAGCGGCATGCTTAGTCTCGGCTCACGTTCTCCTTGGCAGGGCCGCCCGGCGGAGCGTCGCCGAGTACCAGCCGGCGGAGGCGCTGCACCAGGCCGCGGACACTGGGCTGGTCGTCCCCGACGTTGGTGGCGAGGAGGACGCGGTTGCCCTTGCCGTCGGCGAGGTGGAGGAAGAGGAAGCCACGGTCCGAGCCGCCGATGGCCGCAGTGGGGCCCGTCCGCGGCGTGTGGAGGATCTGGCCGCCGTCGAGCGCCTGGTAGTAGCGCAGCATGTCGGTCACCGTCGAGGCCATGCCACCACTTCCCATCACCAGCCAGGAGGTCGGCCCCCAGTTGGGAGGGATGTTCGGCAGCCCCACCGCGCTCGCTCCGTAGCCGCTGGCGAAGTCCCGCTCGTCGAGGTCCAGGCTCTCGCCATAGAAGCCGGTGCGGCTCATCCCGGCAGGCTCGAAGACCTCATGGCGCAGGAACTCCGGGTAGGGCTGGCCGGTCGCCTTCTCGATGAGGAGGGCCAGGAGCACGAAGGCCGAGTGCGAGTGGCGGCGGCTGGAGCCGGGGGCGAAGAGCAGCGGCTGGCCGAGGATCCGGGCCAGCGCCTGGTCGCGGTCGAGCGCCGCGAGGTCGAAGTCCCAATCCTTCTCCGGCCGGTGGTGGAAGTCCGGCAGGCCCGAGGCCCCGCTCAGCAGCTGGCCGATGGTGATCGCACGCTTGTCGGCCGGCACGGCATCGAGGAAGCGGCTGATGGGGTCTTCCAGGCGCAGCTTGCCGCGCTCGACGAGCAGGCGCACGGCGGTGGTCGTGAAGTCGATCGGCATCGAGCCGATGCAGAACACCGTGTCCAGGCGGTTGCGCCGGCCGCTCTCGCGGTCGGCGAGGCCGTAGGCCTTCTGCAGCAGGGGCTGGCCGTCGTGCACGGCGATCACCGCGCCGGCGAAGCCCTGGCGCGCGGCCTCGTCGAGGGCCGGGCCGAGAGTGTCCCAGGTGAGCGGCGGCCCTTCGACGAGCGGCTCCTCGGGAGGGTTCGGAGCGAGCTCCAGCTTGGCGATCGCGGCGCTGGGCGTGAGCAGGAGGCGGAAGGTGGCGCGGCGCTCGCCCTCGAGGGTGAGGAGGAGGTCGTCATCGTCGCGGCGCAGCGAGCGGTTGCTGGTGGTGCCGCGGGCGGCCTCGCGGAGGGCCTGGAAGTGCCGCACCAGCTCGCCGGGGCCGAAGCTGTCGCGGTAGGCCGGGGTCAGGTGCTCCTCGGCGAAGCGGCTGATCGAGGCCGCGTCGGTGGCTGCGAGCACGTTGACGATGGCGTCCACGGCCTGCCGCACCTCCGCCGGCGGGCCTTCCTGGGCGGCGGCGGGCCTGGGGACGAAGAAGAGGAGCATCAGGGCCAGGGATGCGCAGAGGGAGCGAACGGGCACTTGGACTCTCATGCGGTTTCTCATGGGGAGCGAGCCTAGCGAGTGGATGTGAAGCGGGTATGAACGACGAGGTGCCAGCGAGAGAGGGGACCAAGAATGACAAGCATGCTTGACATTTTGTCCGGCATGCTTTACGGTTCCGCATGTTGAGAGGCCTCGGTACTCCACCAGCGACCTGATCCAGGAGACTCGACCATGAACCCCCAAGCGAATGATCCGAGCCCATCCCTGCGCCACGGTGCCCGCTGGCTTCCCGCCTTGGTGGTGGGGGTCGGGATCCTCGCCGCCACCGCGCTGGCGGTGGCCTTGCCGCCGTCGGGCTGGGCCTCTGTTGTGGTCATCGCGGCCCTGGTGCTCGCCCTGCTCGGCGCCGACCTCGTCCGTAGCCTCGGCACGGGCCAGCGCTGGCGCCCCTCGCCGGTCGTCCTGGTGATCGCCGGCACGATCGCCGTGGCCTGCGGCATCCTTGCGACGAGCGGCCCCGACCGCTTCGTGCCGATGATCCCGATCCTCGGCAGCACCGGCGCCCTGCCCTTCCTCGAGCCACGCCGGCGGACCGGCGGCGGCCCCGCGGCCTCGAACCCCAGAGCGTGCGCGCCATGATGGCCCGGCTGATGGGGCTCGCCACCGTGAGCCCGGCGCAGCTGCACCAGCGCATGCAGCGGGAGGCCATCGCCATCTTCGACGTCAATTCGCCGGCCAGCTTCCGCGAGGCGCGGCTGCCGGGGGCCCGCCATCTCGACCCCGAGGCCCAGCTCGAAGGCGTGCTGCCGCAGGATCCCGAGCAGGCGCTGGTTTTCTACTGCTCCAACCCGCTGTGCCGCAAGGCTCCGCTAGCGGCGCGCCGGGCCCGCAAGCTGGGCTATCACAACGTGCGGGTGCTCTCCGCGGGGATCAGCGGCTGGCTCTCCGCGGGCCTGCCCGTCGAACGTGGCGGCGTCGCATGAGCCCGAACGACGAGCCCGGCCGCGGCCCGGACCCCGCGCCCGGTCAGTCCAAGCCGGCCGGCGTGACGGGCTCGGACCCCGGCTGTGGCAGCTTCCACACCGCCCGTGACCGCCGCAACCAGCGCCGCCTCAACGCCTGGATCATCGCTGCCTCGCTGGTCTACCTCGGCGCCACCGCGGCCCTGCGCTGGCAAGCGCGGCTCCCGGGCGGGCCCGTGCTGGCGTGGGCCCTCACCGGCGGCTTCGCCCTGATGGCCGTCGAGGCGGCGCGCCGCTGGTTCCTCTTCCTGCGCCAGGCGGACGAGCTGCTGCGGCGCATCCAGCTGGAGGCCCTGGCCTTGGCCTGCGGCGTGGGGCTCGTGCTCTCTCTTCTCTACCCGCTGCTCGAAGACCTGGGCCTGCCGCGGGTCGGCGGCCGGCTGACGGCCATGGCGATGATGCTCGCGCTGGTCCTCGGCAGCTGGCTGGGGACGCGCCGTTATTCTGGACGAAGCGAAGCTGGACGCAACGTCTCCGGGCGCTACGAGGAGTGAACAACCGCCTCCGCATCCTGCGCGCCGAGCGCGGCTGGTCGCAGGCCGAGGTGGCGGACCGCCTGGGCGTCTCCCGCCAGACGATCAACGCCATCGAGACCGGCCGCTACGACCCCAGCCTGCCCCTCGCCTTCGCCATCGCCCGTCTGTTCCAGCGGGCGATCGAGGAGATCTTCGAGCCGGACGCCGCGTCGCCGGCGCCGGGCTGAGCGCCCGGGCTGGCTGAGAAGGATCTCGGCACCGCGTGGAGCGGCCTGCACGGCCTGGAGCGCTGGCTGTCGCCTCGCGACCGGCCGCCGCCGGGATACGATGCGGCCGCGATGACAGGGCAGCGAGCCTTCGCATTTCCGGTGGTCTTGGCAGCCCTGGCGCTCGGCGGAGCGCTGGCGGTCGCCCCGGCTCCCTCGCGGCTCGTTGCGGGGCCACCCCAAGAGCTCCTCGGCGACCTTGACCTCGGCTCCAGCCAGCACGAGCGCCGCTTCCAGGCCGAGCAGGAGCAGGGTGCGGTCGAGAACCGCGCCGCCGGCACGCCTTGGTCGCGGCAGCGCCGCCAGCAGATGGCCGAGCGCGTGCGGGCCGAGCTGCTGCGCTCCTGGCAGGCCTACGAGCGCCACGCCTGGGGCCACGACGAGCTCCGGCCCCTGAGCCGGACGGGGCGCGACTGGTACGGCACGTCGCTCCTGATCACCCCGGTCGACACCCTCGACACCCTCCTCCTGCTGGGCCTCGACGACGAGGCGAAGCGGGCCCGCGAGCTGATCGACAGCCAGCTTTCCTTCGATCGGGACGTCGAGGTGCAGAACTTCGAGATCACCATCCGCGTCCTCGGCGGCCTGCTCTCGGCCTACGAGATGACCGGCGATCGCCGCCTCCTGGGGCTCGCCGACGACCTCGGGAGCCGCCTGCTGCCGGTCTTCGGCTCGCCCACCGGCATGCCGTACCGCTTCGTCAACCTGAAGACCGGCGCCGTGCGCGGCAAGGAGAGCAACCCCGCCGAGATCGGCACCCTGATCCTCGAGTTCGGGACCCTCTCGCGGCTGACGGGCAAGCCGATCTACTTCGACAAGGCCAAGCGGGCACTCTCCGACCTCTACGCCCGCCGCTCGCCGCGCGGCCTGGTGGGCGAGCAGATCGACGTCGAGACCGGTCAGTGGCTCAGCCGTGCGAGCCACGTGGGCGGTGCCATCGACTCCTACTACGAGTACCTCCTGAAGTGCGAGCTGCTGTTCCAGGACCGCTCCTGCCGGCGCATGTGGAAGCGGTCCCTCCGAGCCCTCGACCGCCACGTCGCCGACCCGACGCCGAGCGGGCTCTGGTTCGGCGTCGTCGATATGCAAACCGGCGAGCGCCTCGCCTCGGAGTTCGGGGCCCTGCAGGCGTTCTTCCCGGCGGTGCTGGCGCTCGGCGGTGATCTCGAGCGGGCGCGAGCCCTCCAGGATTCGGCGGACTCCATGTGGCGGGCCCACGGCGTCGAACCGGATGGTTTCGACTACCGCTCAGGGAAGGTCACCGAGGCCGACTATCCGCTGCGCCCCGAGATCATCGAGTCGGCCTACTACCTCTTGCACTACACCGGGGACCCGCGCTACCTCGACATGGGGGAGCGCTACTTCGCGGACCTGCTAGCCTGCTGCCGCACGGCGGATGGCTTCACCACCCTGAACGACGTGGTCGGCAAGGAGAAGGGCGACCTCATGCCGAGCTACTTCCTGGCCGAGACTCTGAAGTACCTCTACCTGCTCTTCGCCCCGGACCCGCCGCTCGACTTCGACGCCACCGTCTTCACCACCGAGGCCCACCCGCTGCGGCGAGGCGCCACGGTGAGGCCTCGCTGACCCGGCCCGCCGCCGGTCGTTTGATGGTGAGGCGCGAACCGCGCCAGGATCGCAGGGGAATCGCCCGCCGCAAGCCTCGACGCCGAAACCACAGCCACGGAGATGAGATGAAGACACGCACCTTGGGCAGCAGTGGCCTGGAGGTCTCGGCCATCGGCCTGGGCTGTATGGGCCTGAGCTATGCGTATGGACCGGCCACCGAGAAGCAGGAGGCCATCCGGCTGATCCGCGCCGCCGTCGATCGCGGCGTGACCCTCTTCGATACCGCCGAGTCCTACGGCCCCTTCACCAACGAGGAGCTGGTCGGCGAGGCGCTGGCGCCCTGCCGCGACCAGGTGGTGATCGCCACCAAGTTCGGCTTCAAACAAGCGGACTTCGCCCTGGGCCTGGACAGCCGGCCGCAGCACGTCCGCGAGGTGGCCGAAGCGGCCCTCGCGCGGCTCAGGACGGATCGCATCGATCTCTTCTATCAACACCGCGTTGACCCGCAGGTGCCGATCGAGGAGGTGGCGGGAACCGTCAGCGAGCTGATTCGAGAGGGCAAAGTCCGGCACTTCGGGTTGTCCGAGGCCGGCGTGGCAACGATCCGCCGCGCCCACGCGGTGCAGCCGGTCACTGCGCTGCAGAGCGAGTACTCGCTCTGGTGGCGGGAGCCGGAGGAGGAGACGCTGCCGGTGCTCGCGGAGCTGGGCATCGGCTTCGTCCCCTTCAGCCCGCTCGGCAGGGGCTTCCTCACCGGGAAGATGGACGAGACCACGACCTTCGACAGCTCGGACTTTCGCAGTCTCCTGCCGCGCTTCGCGGTCGAAAACCGCAAGGCGAACCGCAGCGTGGTCGAGCTCCTGGCCCGCATCGCGGGGGAGAAGGGCGCGACTCCGGCGCAGATCGCCCTCGCCTGGCTGCTCAGCCGCAAGCCATGGATCGTCCCCATCCCCGGAACCACCAAGCTACAGCGGCTGGAGGAGAACCTCGCCGCCGCCGAGCTCCAGCTCAGCGCGAGCGACCTCCAACGGATCGACTCCGCGGTGTCAGAGATCACTATCCAGGGGGCGCGGTATTCCGAGCACTTGCAGAGAATGGTGAGTCGATAGACACCGCCGGCCGCGGCCTCCCGCCGCGACCAAGCCGGGTTGGGACGGCCATCCGGCCGGCCCTCAGGCGCTCGTCTTGGGGACCATCGTGCCCATGATCTGGATCAACCAGGTGCGGGGCAGCAGCCGGCCGGAGGCCACCAGCAGCCTGTTCAGGACGCCGGAGACCTTGGTGGCCCCCCGTCGCGCGGCGATCGCGCGCCGGGCGACGCGCACCACCTCGGCGGCTTGCTGAAACGCGATCGGCGGGAAGGGGCTCGCCTCGGTGGCGCCGGCGTTGGCGTGGAACGGCGTGTGGGTGGCGCCGGGGCAGAGCGCGAAGACGTGGACCCCCCGCTTTCTCTGCTGGTCCCACAAGCCCTGTGACAGGCCGATCACGAAGGCCTTGGTGGCCGCGTAGGTGGCGCCGTAGGGCATCGAGGTGAAGCCCAGCGTGGAGGCCACGTTGAGCAGCGTGTCACCCGGCGTCGCCACTTCGAGGAAGGCATGCGCGAGGACCGTCAGCGCCTCGCAGTTGAGGCGGATCATCGCCCGTTGCCGGTCGAGTGGCAGGGCGTCGAAGGCGCCGTAGAGCCCGAAGCCCGCATTATTGACCAGCAGGGTGTGATGCACCGTCCGCAGGTGGCCGGCGACCAGGTCCATCCCGGCGGCGGTCTCGAGGTCGGCGGCGAGCCCCGCGTGGCCCTCACCGGGCAGCGTGCTGCAGAGCTCATCGAGCGCGGTCGCCTGCCGGCCGACCGCCGTGATCCGCCAACCGTCCGCCGCCAGCTGCTGGGCGAACTCCCGCCCGAGGCCACCCGTGGCCCCGGTCACCAGCGCTCTCTTCAGGGTCTCTGGCACCGTCGTCGGCCTCCTCGAGCATGGATTGTAGGGCCCAGAGCGAGCCCGGGCACCGCTTCGCCGCCCGGCCATGCCGTGACAGGGACTGCGCTGTGAGCTGTTTGCGAGGCGTTCTGGAGGAAGGAAATTGGTGGACCAAATCACTCTGAGTTCGAACACCCCAGGAAGTTCGAACACCCTGATTTTTTGGCTCCGGGAAGTCGCGGCAATGAGGCAGGCGGCATGACGTCGATGCCGGTGAAAGGCCTGTCTCCGGGTTCCGTACGCCGTCGCCGGAGGAGCCCGGTTGGGCGCCTTGCCGGGACCGGCGTCCCTCTCTGGTATCCGCTGCACGGCAGCGGAGCGGAGGGGCCTAATGGCCGGGAAGACAGCTTGGAAGTCCGCGACCCCGCAGCTCTCGTTGGTCCTCCCTGGCGTTCCGCCGTCACAGTTTCATTCTACAGTTGTTGAGTCCGGATCCCGCAAGCCCAGGCGCGCCGGCAGCCTGATCCGGCAGGCGCTCTACCTCGACCAGGAGGACGCCTACGCCGCCGGCGAGGTCGGATTCCTGGCCCGGGCGCTCGTGCAGGCGACCCTTCCGCACAGCGACCCCAAGGCCAACGAGTTCGTCCGGCGGAACGGACACTTCACCCTGTCCATCCTTGCCCCGAAGGACGTGGGGCTGCCGTACGGCCGGTATCCACGCCTGGTCCTCGCCTACCTCACGACCGAGGCGGTGCGCCGCAAGAGCCCGGACATCGAGCTCGGCAGTCACTTCTCGCACTTCTGTGCCGCCCTCGGGATCCCGCCGACCACGGGACCGCGGGGGTCCTTGCCGCAGCTCCGCGACCAGCTCCAGCGTCTCTTCGCCTCGACCTTCCAGTGCATTTTCCACGACGAGAGCCAGGGGCGACACGCTGGCGACGGCTTCCTGATCGCCGAGAAGCGGGAGCTCTGGTGGGACCCGCGGCCGAGGAAGAGCGAAGCAGCGTGGGGGTCTCATGTCGTTCTCTCGGACCGCTTCTATCGAGAGGCGACCGAAGCGCCGGTCCCGCTCGACTTGCGCGTCCTTCGCGCCCTCCGGTCGCCGTTCGAGATCGACATCTACGTCTGGCTGACCTGGCGCTTCTTCCGCCTGCGAAAGCCGGTCACCATCCCGTGGGCCTCGCTGGCGCTCCAGTTCGGCTGCGGCTACTCCAACCCCAGGCACTTCAAGAAGCGGTTCCTCGGCTACCTACGGAGCGTCATCGACTACTACCCGGACGTGAGGCTCGAGAGCTCGGCCACCGGCTTGCTGCTCAAGCCCTCGCCGACGCACATCGCGACGCGACACGCCGCGCCGATGAAACAGTGACGCTCCCGCGCTCGAGTCTTGGTCAGCTCGCTGCGATCTCCTCAGGTGGGCGCACCCTCCTGAAGGCGAGGAACAGCAGCACGTCGTAGGCGATCTTGATCCCCGCCCCGATGACGAGCGGTGCGCCGAGCGACAGCTCGTCCATCAGCACTCCCGCCAAGAGCGGGGCCATCGCCCAGCTCGCGAGACGGACCACGTTGGTGACTCCGGACGCCGTCGTGCGCTCCTCGGGTGCGACGACCGCGACGACGTAGGACTGACGCGTTGGGACGTCCATCTCGACCAGACACTCGCGCAGCAGGAACAGGCCGGCCGCGAGCGCAAAGGAGTCCGAGAACGCAACGGCCACCAGCAACAGGCTCGAGGGGATGTGGGTGAACACCATGGTGTTCACCAGCCCGATGCGTCCTGCGAGCCACGCCGCGCCGAAGTGCGAGACGACGTTGGCTAGGCGCGCCGCGAAGAACAGCACCGCGACGGCGGCGGCGGAAGCGCCGAAGCGCTCGAAGAAGTAGTAGGAAAGCAGACTCGAAACGAGAAAGCCGCCGCCGAGCCCGTCGAGAGCGAATAGCGCGGAGATTCTCGCGACGACTCGCCGAGAGCCAGGTGACAGGCGCTGTCCCCGGTGCTCGGGCGGGGCTTCGGTTCCGGCGGAGAGGCCGAGATAGAGAGGTACCCCAGCCAGCAGCAGCACGGGATAGAGAGCCAGCGTCGCCCGGAGTCCGCCGGCGGCCGACCAGCCCGCGAGGGCAGCGAGGGCCCCGGCGAGCCCCGCGGCGAGGCTTCCCAGCGCATGCCCGGCGTCCTGAAGCGCGGTGTACCAGGCGAACGCCAGCGTCCGCCGCTCGGCCGGGACGGTGGCGGGCAGGGCCGCCTGTTCGAGAGTCGTGGCCGCGCCGCGGTCACGGCCCATCGCGTTCAGCATGCCGAGGAAGGCCAGGGCCGAGAGCGCCGCGATGGAGCGGGCACCGAGGAACGCCGCTCCCGCAGCCGCGGCCACGATGCTCAACGTGACGAGGGCTCGGCGCCTTCCCCAGGCGTCTCCCCGCCAAGTCACCAGCAGCGCCGCCGCCGCGGCCCCGCAGAGCCCCGCGGAGGAGACCGCACCGATGTCGGCGGCGTCATGGCCGAGCTCGGCGAGGTAGATGCCGAGCAGGACGCCGACCATCGACGTGCCGACCGCGCGCAGGGCCGCCGCGGCCTGCAGGCTCCGCCGATCCCGAACCGCGTGGCTCAGAGCTGGCCCTGCGTGGCGAGTACCTGCCGAACTGCATCGACGAAGGCGTGCGTGAACGGGGAGGCGTCTTTGGCGGCGAGCTCGCCGGGTCGGGCGACCTGAACGATGCGCCCGGAGTCGAGCACGGCGATCCGATCGGCGAGGGCGACGGCCTCGGCCGGATCGTGGGTCACCAATACAGTCGTCCTTCCCTCGCTCCGAAGGAGGTCGCGGAACAGCGCGAGCAGCTCGCGCTTGAGGCCGACGTCGACGTTGGCGAGCGGTTCGTCGAGCAGGACCGCGCGCGGTTCGAGGACGAGGGCGCGGGCGATGGCGACCCGCTGGCGCTCGCCGCCAGAGAGCTCACCCGGGTACGCGCCGGCCCGCTCGCCCAACCCAACCCGTCGCAGACAGTCCGCCGCGGCGCTCCGCCTCTCCGCTCGCGGTATCCCTTTCTGGCGCAGCCCGAACTCGAGGTTGCCAGCCGCGGTCAGGTGCGGCCAGAGGGCGAGGTCCTGGAACACGACCGCGAGTCCCCGCGCCTCGGGGGGAATCGCGAGCCTGTCGCCGCGGCTCGCTTCGCGGCCACCGAGACGAACGACGCCGGCCGCTGGCGACTCGAGCCCGAGGATGACGCGGAGCAGGGTGGTCTTTCCGCTCCCGGAGGCGCCGGCCACCGCCAGGGCCTCGCCGGAAGCGACCGCCAAGTCCAGGGAGTCGAGCACTCGACGTCCGTTGCGCAACACAGTGACCTTCTCGAGCTCGATCGCCGCGGTCATCTCTCCCTCCGCAGGAGCCACCAGCCGAGAGCGACCGTCGCTGCGGTCAGCCCGACTTGAGTCGTCGCGAGAGCGGCGACCACGGCCTCCGGGCTGTTGGCCTCCAGGGTGAAGATCCTCACCGTCAGCGGTTGGCGACCGGGAGGATAGAGAACGACTGCTGTCTCGAGGTCGCGCAGGGCGAAGGCCAGGGTGAGCACGAACGAGGCGGCCACGCCCCGCCAGTGGGCTGGAAGCGCAATGCTCCAGAGGCGGCGAGCGTAACCAGCACCGCAGACCCGCGCCGCTTCGAGCCAGTGGGGCTGGCCCTGGGCAAACGCCACGGCGCAGCCGCGTTCCGCCACCACCGAGTAGCGCGCGAGCGCGGCGAGAACGAGGATCCCGAGGCCGCCGTAGATCGCGGCACCGGCGGGCCGGTTCCAGGCGCCGACGAGACCGACGGCCAGGACGGTCGAAGGGAGGACGAAGGCGAGGAGCAAGAGCGCGTCGAGGGCGAGGCCGAGCCGACCGCCGCGGACGACTTCGTGCCCCACGACGATGCCCAGTGCAGTCGCTATCGTGGCGGCTGCGATGGACGTCGCGACGCTCGTTCCCACGCTCCCTTGCAGCCAACCTCCCAGGGCTCCGAAGCCACGCCCCTCTACAGCGCGCCAGACGAGCGCGCCGAGCGGCGTCACTGCGGTGAGGGCCGCAGCCCACGCAGCGACCGCCGCCGTCATGCGCCACCGGCCAAGCTGCATCGGCGAGGCTGTGCGGGCACGCGCGCCGAGCACCGCAAAGCTCCGCCGGCCGCACCAGCGCCGCTCGGCTAGCACGAGCGCGAGGGCGATGGGAAACAGCGGCAGGCTCAGGAGCATCGCCTCCCCCGGGGCGAAGTCGATCCCGCCAAGACGGGCGAACACGGCAGCCGGATAGACGTCGCGCCGCAGGAACGCGGGGGCGCCGAGCTCGGCGAAGGCGAGCGCGAACACCAGGATCGCTCCCAGGGCGAGCGCGGGGCGAGTCGCGGGAAGCACGATGCGGGAGAGCACGGGTAGCGGAGGAGCAACGACTCGCGCCGCCTCCTCGAGCGAGGGATCGATGCCCTGCGCGGCGACGGCGACGAGCGTGGTCACCACCGGCGTCAGGACGAGGACGAGGACGGCGACCAGGCCCAGATCGGAGAACAGCAGCTCCGCCGTCGTGGCGTTGCCGAGAAGCCCGCGGCGGCCGAGCAGGTGGAACCAACCGAGCACCACCAGGAACGGGGGCAGGAGGGCCGGGAAGGCGTGGAGCATCCAGATCGTTCTGCGACCGGGCAAGTCGGTGCGCCCGCAGAGGAGCCCGAGCGGCACTCCCACCAGGACGCTGCCGGCGGTGACCACTGCGGCGAGGGCGAGCGAGCGCGCCAGGAGCTTCCATAGGGAGGCTTGGCCGAGGATGGCCGGGAGGCCCTCGGTCGCGATCAGGTGCCAAGCGAGGACCGCCAGGGGCAGGCCGACGACGATCGCGACGGCGAGCGCCGCCGCTGCCGGCAACACGGCGGCTTCGACGCGCCGCCAGGCGGGAGATCGGCTGGCCGAGCTCAGAGCCCGGTCCATGCCCGTAGCCAGGGCTGGATCTGTTGCATCGTCTCGGCCACGCCGGCGTAGTCGACCTCCATGGCCCGGATTTCCGCCACCGACTCGACGCCGTCGGGAGTCTCCACGCCTTCGCGCAACGGCATGTGCGCGGCGGTGCGCGCCAGCGCGAGCTCGGTTTGCGCCGAGAGCAAGCAGTCGACGAGTCGCCGGCCTCCCTGCGGGTTGGGTCCTCCGCGCATCAGTACCACCGTGGTGGGCATGACGAGCGCTCCCATCCCGTCTTGGTCGGGATAGACCACGTCGACCGGCTGCCCGTCGGCGACGGCGCCGAAGGCGTCGTCGGTGTCGGTGAGACCGAAGGCCACTTCGCCGGAAGTCACCAGCCTGCGCACTTCGCCGTTGGAGCTCGCCACGCGAACCTCGTTGGCCTCGAGCGCCTCGAAGAAGGCCTTCGCCTTATCGTCCCCCCACGCCCGGAACAGGGCCGCCGCATGGATCGTCGTGGTGCCGTAGAGCGGGTTGGCGATGGCCGCCCGACCGCGCCATCGCGGGTCGACGAGATCCTCGATCGAGTCGGGTCGCTCCGCAGCTCCGACTTGGCGCCTGTCCACGAGGAACACGCGGGCACGCGCCGCGATCCCGGTCCAGGTCCCGTCGGGCGACCGAAAGGCCGAGGGAATCGCCGCGGCCTCCGCGGAAACGTAGGGCTCGACGAGCCCGCGCGCGACGAGGACGAAAGGGCGGACCGGGTCGCCGGACCAGAAGGCGTCGGCCCTCGGGTGCTCGGCTTCGGCGAGCAGGCGGTTGAGGACACCCGTACTCTTCGTCTCTTCGGTGTCGAAGACGGCGCGCACGTCGAGGTCCTCGCTCTCGCCGCAGGCGTGGAATACCGGCTCGGAGAAGACCTGGTCGACGGAGGTGTAGACGACCACCGTCTCGCGCCGTGGGCCGCCGCACGCAACGAGGACCGAGCCGAGCGCCAGGGCAGCGAGAGTCCAAGGGGCCGAGCGGCGCGCCGAACTTCGGGCGGCGCGCCGGCGGGAGCTTTCTTGAGTGCGTGTGTTCGACATCGACGACGTCTCCAATCGCGAGAGGCTGCCTCGTAGCTTCATGCCACCTTGAACTTGCCATCGGGCCTACCGCTCCGGACCATCTCCTGGCAGTAGGCGTAGAGCGCGTCGTAGACAATCCACTCGGCACGATTGATCGCCAGGTCGTCTTCGAGCCCGAGGTGGCGGAATCCCTCGGCTATGGCCTCGAGCCCGGGTCCTTCGGGCTGATGCCAGAGCGAGTTGTCGGTGTCGGCACCGTTGACGATTCGCCCGAGAAGCGTCAGCGCCGGATCCCGGTCGAGGCCGTAGCGGCGCAGGATGGCCTCGAACGAGCACTCGCCGCCGTGGTGGCCGAGCTCGACGCCCTGAACGTCGAACGGGATCGCTTCCTCGCGGCTAGCGATCTCCATGACTTGCTCTTTCGGGACGAACAGGAACTCCGCTTCCGGGTCCACGAACTTCCGGATCAACCAGGGGCAGGCGACTCGGTCGACCTTGACCTTCTCGCGGGTGATCCACTTCATCGCGAGTCGCCCTGCGGTCGAACTGCCGAAGCGGTGGGCGCGGACGGCGCGACGAGCGTGAGTCGTTTCGGAGACGGACCGACAGGGACCGTGCGGATCTCCTTCCTCGTCGCGACATCCAGGATGCTGAGCGTGTTCGACGCCGTGTTGCTGACCACGGCCACGGTGCCGTCGGGGGAGAGCTCGATCCAATTCGGATCGGACCCGACCCGGATCTCCGCGACGACTCGGAGATCGTCGCTCCCCACGACGGTCACGAGGCCGGTGGTCTGGGTGGTCAGCCAGATCTCGCGCCCGTCGGGAGTCACGGCGATGCCATGGGCGTCCTTGCCCTCGGCGGCGAAGCGACTGGCGTCGAGCGCGAGGCGACCGGTCACAGCGCCGCGGTCGAGGTCGACGACGAGGGCTCCGTTCAGCCAGCGAACCGTCTGGAAGAGCTTCTGTTCGCGTGGATGGGCCGCCACGACCCGGGGGTATCCGAAGAGCGGAATCTCCGAGATCGGCTTCCATGTGGCGCTGTCCAGCACGGTGAGCTTGCCGTCACCTTCGCTGGTGACGTAGAGCCGGCGGCCGTCGGGGCTGCGCAGCAGGATATGCGGCGCGCGCCCGACCGGGATTGTCGCGAGCAGTCGGCGTTGGCGAACATCGACGACCGCAACCGCGTTGTCGGCGTTGAGCGCCACGAAAGCGAGGCTGCCGTCGGCGGAGGTCGCCACCTGGTGGGGCGACCCGCCGACCGCGAGCTTCGCGAGAACCTGGTTCGACGCGGGATCGATGAAGGCGAGGGTGTCGTCCGCCTCGTTCGACACGACGACTATGTCCCCCGAGGGTGTGGCCGCTACGCCGTGGGGCTTCCTCCCGGTCGCGACGTGAGCGACGACAGTCCCGGCGCGTACGTCGACGACAGTCACGCCATCGCCACCGAACTCGGTGACATAGGCCAGGAGCGCCGGCTCGGCGGCATTCGCGAAGCGAGCTGCGAAGAGGCCACCCGCGAGCGCGCAGATCGTCAGGAGCAGAAGCCGGTAGGCGCGCATCGCCTTACTCTCCGGGCACCGCGGCGTCGACCCCGGCTGCCGGCGGGTCGAAGACGACGACCTCTAGGTCGTCGAACCAGGTCACGCTGTCGGCCTTCGTCCAGAGACCGACCCTGCCCGGATCGCGAAAGGTGTCGTCCTCGACCGCGAAGAGCTCTCGGTCGCCGAGGAAGACGGTGAACCGGTTGCCGATCGCGCGTACCCGCAGTCGCGACCAGGAACCCTCCGGCACGTCGATGTCCGCCCCGTAGGTGCGGCCCTTGCCCACTAGCGGCAAGTCCGAGCGCTCGCCGCGCTCCAGCTTGTAGAGCACGACGTTGTCCTCGAGAGCGTTGGCGCGCACGACGTAGTAGTTCTCCGGATCCCGGTATCTCCAGACGAGGCCGATGGCCTGATCGACTGCTCCGGATATCGGCTTGGCTGCAACCGACAGCTCGACGTCGCGCGCGAGCGGCGCGTCGAGGACGAGCAACGGAAAGCGGTAACCGGTCCGATCAGGATCGAGCTGCGCGACGGCTCGAGTGGGCGAGGGAGCGCCTGGAGCCGCTACGACCTCCCATCGTCCCGTCGCCCCTCGCCCGGTGTGGGCAGGTTGGAAACCGCGTGGGACGGCGCCCACGGGGTCATCGTCGAATCCGAAGCGCAGCCGAGCCGACTCGGCAGGCGGTGGAAGCGCGCGGCGTTCGGTCGGCGCGCCGCCGCTCGGCTCGGCTCCGGGGGCGCTGGCGACGGGTTCCTCGCCAGCGCATGCCGTCGGCGCGAGCGAGCTCAGGAAGCAGAGTAGCGCGATGACGATTCGTTGCATTTCCAGGCCCTCCTTCGAGGTCTGTTCCGTGGTGGGTGGGGCTCGAACGTGCGCAGCGAAAACGCGGGCATCAAGGTCGGCCTCCGAAGGCGGCGTAGAGCGCGTCCAGAAAGCCGGCTCCGCGGGTGATCCGCTCGGCGTCGACCGGCTCGATGCGGATGAGCCCCTGAACGAACCGAGCGAAACCCTCGGTCTCGGGTCGCCCGAATTTTTCGTCCTTGAGATCGACATCGTGGACGATCTGGGCCAGCGCGTCGAGGGCCTCGTCCCGCAGCTCGAAGCGATCGAGGAGCACCTCGAACGTGCAGTGGTCCTCTTCGTGGGTGTACTCGCCGTCGTACATGTCGAATCGAAGCTCCGTTTCCCGCCGCGCGGAGCCCGGAGCAACGAAGCGGAAGGTCGCCTCGGGATCGATGAAGCGCCGGATGAGCCAGGCGCTCGCGATGCGGTCCTCCTCGACACCGGAGCGCGTGACCCAGACGTTCCCGTGCGCGCCGATCGCGGTCGGCGTGGCCTGCGCCGTGACGTTGCGCCGCTTCGAGCCCTGCTCTCGCAGCTGGGCAACGGCGGTCACAGCGACACTGCTCTCCGAAGCGGCGAAGAAGTCGATGGCCTGGGTCGCCGCCAATCGACGCTCGAGGCGACCCACGACCCCGGCGAGGGAGCGCCGCTCGGCGCTGTCCTGGGCCGAGTCGCCGACGTCCCAGCGCTCGCTGGCGGACCGTGCCTCCTCGACGATCTCTCGGTAGTCACGGGCGCGTGCCTGCCGGAACAGCTCGCGCAGACCCTCGGAGTCGAGCCCGCCAACCAGGTCCACCGCGCAGAGCAACCCTTCTCCGCCAGCGCCAATGACCTCTCGCAGCACCCATTCGAAGCTCTCCCGGCAGCGCTCCCGGTTCGGCAGGGCGTAGACGGTGCTCTTGACGGCGACGGCTCCGACCTGCTGCAACCGCCGGCCCACCTTCACCCGAAGGTAGTCCGGCTTGCTCGGAGTCTGGTGGATGAGCAGCAACCACGGGGGTGCCATCTCGGAGGCCATCGAGTGGGATTATAATTCGGCTGTGATATTTTGGCAATGCAGATGAACTACTCGGCAATCGCTCGGGCCAAGGCGCTCGCAGCTGGCCTCACGCGTGGCCCCCGTGCGGCGCTCGGCGCCCAGACCGCCGCTGCGCCGGGAGGAACCCCCTGATGGAGACAAGCCCAGCCGCCGAGGTTGCCGCCGCGCCGGCAGAATCCATGGTGCCGAAGGAGCCGCTCGGAAGGCTCTTCTTGCGCTTCTTGAGGTTCGGCTCTCTCGCCTGGGGTGGCCCGGTCGCCCAGATCGGCATGATCCAGCACGAGCTGGTTGACGAAGAGCGCTGGATCTCCCGCGAGCGCTTTCGGCGTGTGCTGGGCGTGTATCAGGTTCTGCCGGGGCCCGAGGCGCACGAGCTGTGCGTCTACTTCGGGATGCTCTCGCGCGGCCGAATGGGCGGCTTCGTTGCCGGCCTCGGCTTCATGCTGCCTGGATTCGTTCTGATGTTCGCGCTCTCGTGGCTCTACCTGCGGTATGGCCTCGAGGCGGCCCTCGTTCGGGCCGCGTTCGGCACCGTTCAGGCCGCGGTAGCCGCGCTCATCGTACGCGCGGTCTTCCGCATCGGCTCGCACTCCCTTCACGACCGATGGACCCTCGTGATCGCGGGGCTCGCGGCCGCGGCGCACCTCGGCGGCGCCCACTTCGCGATTCCGCTCGCGGCCGGAGGCGCGCTCTATCCCCTCGCGCGCAGCGGTCGCCCGCGGTGGGCGGCTGGATTCGCGCTCGCGCTCGCGCTCGCCGTGAGTCTGTCGGCGTGGCTCTACGCGGGCGATGGGCTCTCGGCCGGCCCGCCCGGCGGCACCGCATCGGCGACGACGGCAGCGCGCAGCGATCCGAGTCTTGGCACGTTGACCTGGTCGGGACTTCGCAGCGGCTTGCTGACGTTCGGCGGCGCGTACACGGTGATTCCGTTCCTCCAGCACGACGCTGTGGTCCGCGGTGGCTGGATGACCAACGCCGAGTTCCTCGATGGGCTCGCGCTCTCGGGCATCCTGCCGGCGCCCCTCATCATCTTCGCCACCTTCGTCGGCTTCCTCGGCGGGGGCGCGGCGGGCGCAATCGCGCTGACCGTCGGCATCTTCGCCCCGGCCTTCGCCTTCACGCTCGTCGGCCACGAGCTGCTCGAGCGGACCCTCCACCGACCCGCGCTCAAGCTCGTCCTCGAAGGGGTCACGGCGGCGGTGGTCGGGCTGATCGCGGCGACCGCCCTCGAGATCCTGGTCGGCATCCTCACTCGCCCGCTCGCGGCGATCGTCTTCGTCGTCGCGCTCGGAGCGCTCTTTCGATGGAGCTCGAAGCTGGTCGTTCCGGTGATCGTGGGTTCGGCCGCGTTGATCGGCCTGCTGTTCGGCAGAGGTTGAGCCTGCTCGCGCTGTCCAGGCGGAAGGCGACGGGCGCGAAGTCGGCGCGACTGCGATTCGCATCCTCGATCGCGCTCCTCGGCCTTCTCGCCCTTGGTGCTCGTGCCGCTCGCGGCATCGAGCGTCCTCGCCTCACGGCCGCGCCGAGCGCCGAGCCGATCCACCTCGATGGAGTCCTGAACGAGGCAGCGTGGAGCGCAGGCGTTAGCGTGGAGCTCACTCAGGCGTCACCCCGTCCCGGCGAGGCAACGCGCTACGCGACCACGGTTCGTGTCGTGGCGGCGAATGATCGGCTCTGGATCGGCATCGACTGCCGCGATCCTGAACCCGAGCGCCTCTCGGTCCACACCCGCGTGCGCGACCGCGTGATGGAAGGTGACGACCGGATCTCGGTCGTGCTCGACACCTTCGGCGCTGGGCCAACGGGCTACCTGTTCGAGGTCAACGCGGCCGGCAATCGGCGCGACGCGCTCATCTCGGGGCCCGAGAAAATCTCCGCGGAGTGGGACGGGATCTGGCAGGCGGCGGTGGCTCGCGGGCCAGGCGGCTGGTCGGTCGAGATCGAGATCCCGGCCCGCAGCCTGCAGTTCCACCGTGGCCTCCAGTCGTGGGGACTGAACGTGGCGCGCTGGGTGCCGCGCGACCGACTCGAGCTGCTCTGGAGCTCGCCGACGCTCGATGCCTCGGTCATCGACGTCTCCCGCGCGGGCGAGCTGGCCGGACTGGCCGAGCTCGAGCAGGGACTTGGCCTCTCGGTCGTCCCCTACGCTCTCGCACGCGGCGTCGACGATCGCGCGAGCCGGACCGGAGAGGCGGAGCTGGGGGGCGAGCTCTACTACAACGTCACGCCGCAGCTGCTGGGGGTCCTCACCGTCAATACCGACTTCGCGGAGACGGAGGTCGACGACCTGGTCGCCAACCTGACGCGCTTTCCGCTCTTCCTGCCCGAAAAGCGCGGCTTCTTCCTCGAAGGAGCGAATCTCTTCGACTTCGGCATCGGACTCGAGGAGCTCTTCCTGCCGTTCTACTCGCGGCGGATCGGGCTCTTCCAGGGCGAGCCGGTGCCGATCCTGGCCGGAGTCAAGCTCCTCGGGCGCATCGACCGGGCCGGGGTGGCGTTGCTCGACACGCGCACCGAGGCGATCGCCGGTGTGCCCGAGACCAACCTCTTCGCCGGTCGCTTGACCTGGGACGTGGACGAACGGCTCAGGCTCGGCTTGATCGCCACCGACGGCGACCCGGACGGTAGCTCGAGCAACTCGCTCGTCGGCGCGGACGCGGTCTGGCGGACGTCGCGCTTTCGTGGTGACAGGAACTTCGCGGCTGGCGCCTGGGTGGCCGCGAGCCAAGGAGACTCTTCCCCGTCCGGCCAGGAGTACGGCTACGGTTTCAAGATCGACTACCCGAACGACCTGTGGGATGCCTACGTGTCGTTCAGCGAGCTCGGAGACGCGCTCGAACCCGCCCTGGGCTTTCTGCAGCGGCGGGGCGTGCGTCGGTATGCCGGAGGCGCGTCCTTCCAGCCTCGGCCCCGCGGTGTCCTGGCCGCCTCCGTGCGGCAGTTCTTCTTCGAGTTCTACCCTTCGCTCGTCACCGACCTCGACGATCAGACGGAGAGCTGGCGCCTGTTCACGGCCCCGGTCAACGTGCGCCTCGAGACCGGCGACCGGTTCGAAGCCAACTGGGTGCCCGAGTACGAGCGACTCTCGGAGCCGTTCGAAGTCGCCGAGGGCGTCTTCGTCCCCGTCGGCGAATACCGCTACACCCGCTATCGAGTCGAAGCCGAGAGCTCCGAGCATCGGTCGCTCGCCGGCGGCGTCACTTGGTGGTTCGGGTCCTTCTTCGACGGCGACCTCGACGAGCTGCAGGTCTACACGAGCTGGACGAGCCCCGGCGGAGCTTTGGCCGTGCGCGCCGAAGGGCAGCGGTTCGTGGGCGATCTGCCGTCCGGCGACTTCGACTTCTCCCTGGCCACCCTGCGTGCGGACTTCGCTCTCCCACGTGAGGCCACGGTTTCGACCCTCCTGCAATACGAGTCGGGAGAGGAGAGCTTGGGCCTCAACGTCCGCCTGCGCTGGACGCTGCGTCCCGGCGCGGACCTCTTCGTCGTCTGGAATCGCGATTGGCGCGGCGAACCGGGCGAGGACGGCCGGCGCGGACTGAGTCCGCGATCTGATGGCCTCACCGCCAAGCTGCGCTGGACGATCCGTCGCTAGGTTCTTCGCCCCTTAGGTTGCGCACAACTAAAGTCTGGCTTCATGTTTGTGCGCCATGGCCACGACCAGCAGGAAGCCCGGCGTCCCTGGCTTGGGTGCCGGCGAGCTGGCGCCGGCGCCGGCTCCGCGTTCCGGTGGGCCTCGTGCTGCATTTCGCCGATATCGGTGACGTAGACCGCGCACGCTGATTGCCGGCCGCGCGCCGGACCACCATTACTCCCTGCGGGCTCACCGAGCCGCTTGGTAGCGGTCGTCCCTCCCTTCCCTGTCTCCTCGATCCCCTGCTTCACCCTAGACCGGCGAGCCGGCCGTCAAGGGTTCCCTGTCGGCGCTTCGCGCCCCTGACGGCTCGTCCTCTTTCGCCGGTCCCTCCCTCGCCGTGGACGACAGCGACACGGAAGGGAGGACCCGTTGAACCACCACCGACTCGTTCGGATCTATCGACCCTCGCAGGAGACCGTCTGCTCCCAGTGCCGACACCCGCTCCGTGTAGGCGACTACCACCTCGAGCCCGAGGAGCGCGGAACGAAGCGCGTCTGGTGCAGCGAGCGCTGCGCCCACGCCGCGAGGAGGTCAGGCCACGCCCGGCCGCAATCGCTCCCGCTGATCCTGTAGGCGAATGCCGCAGTACCACTTGCCGCGGTCGATGGCCATGTCGACCGATGAAAGTGTGACGCCCTCGTCGTCGTCAGAGCTGAGGAGAACCCTGCGGAAGTGGCCAAGTTCTCCAGATGAAACGGTGACGCCCCCACCGATGAAACTGTGACGCCAGGCGCCCTGCCGCCGATGAATCGGTGACGCCGAGCCGATGATTCGGTGACGCGACCTGGGTGCAAGTCCTTCACTCACCGGCACCTGCGCCACCCCCCTGTAGTTCCCTTTAGATACTCCTCTAGCTCTCCTCGTAGCAGCGCGACGGCGGCTGCGGAAAAGCCAAAGATCCGGGCTCCGCGAAGCCAGAGATCCGCCTGACGCTGCGCTCTCCCCCTCAACGCACGACCAGTCTCATCAGCCGCTGCGGGGCGTCAAGGCCGAGCCCTCCGGGTGGCCTGCGGCCAGCCTTGACGCGTCCTCGCGGCCGGACTGG